>Ga0310691_10001355_pt1 | contig 37538 bp, 31 predicted proteins | sample 176DNAGHGlowgp2_FD_203887 | JGI IMG/M metagenome (GOLD analysis project Ga0310691, IMG submission 203887) | Sheep rumen microbial communities from Palmerston North, Manawatu-Wanganui, New Zealand - 1766 DNA GHGlow gp2 (v2) (version 2) | ecosystem: Host-associated > Mammals > Digestive system >... | reverse complement strand
AAACCTAAGGGGGGAAGGGGGATAAGCAAACGCAGTTTGCGCCTTCCCCTTCCCCTCTTGGGTTGTCACCCCCGTTTCATGGGGAGAAGTGCGCCTTGATTTTTTGGTAGCATTTATTGGGTGTGGTTTCTGCCGGCAAATTCTGATTTATCATAGTAATAATAAGTACTGCCCCTGCATACTTTTGAAAAGTCTGATCCGTATACGGCTTCGCCGCTGGTTCTTAAGGCAAAATAATAAATCGCCCATTATCCACGCCTTGCCGCTGTCTGTCCCTTGACAAACCGTGTGATTTGCGCTATACTATATGATGTAGCTTTATGCGAAATCGCAGAACAGCGATTATCATTTCCAAACGAAAGGAAATACGGAAAATCATGGAATGGACAGGCTTAAATCAGCTTCGTGAACAGTATCTCTCGTTCTTTGAGAGCAAAGGGCATACCCGTATGGACAGCGCCTCGCTGATCCCGAAGGGCGACAACTCTCTGCTGCTCATTAACTCCGGCATGGCGCCGCTCAAAAAATTCTTCCTCGGACAGGCAGTCCCGCCGAATGTCCGCGTGACAACCTGCCAGAAGTGCATTCGCACGCCCGATATTGAGCGCGTCGGCAAAACCGCACGCCACGGTACCTTCTTTGAAATGCTCGGCAATTTCTCGTTCGGTGAGTATTTCAAGCGCGAGGCGATTCACTGGGCATGGGAATTCCTGACCGGTACGCTCGCAATCCCCGCAGACAGACTCTGGATTACCATTTTCGAGAGCGATGACGAAGCGGAGCAGATCTGGGAAAAGGAAATCGGCATTCCGCATGACAGAATCATCCGGCTCGGCAAGGCAGATAACTTCTGGGAGCACGGCTCCGGCCCCTGCGGCCCCTGCTCTGAGATTCACTTTGACCGCGGTGAGGCATACGGCCCCTTCGAGAGCTTTGAGCAGGCGAGCGACTGCGACCGCATCATTGAAATCTGGAATCTTGTGTTCTCGCAGTTTGACAGCGACGGCAAGGGCAACTATGCCGAGATGAAGAATAAGAATATTGATACCGGCATGGGCCTTGAGCGTCTTGCCTGCGTGATGCAGGGCGTCGATAACCTCTTTGAGGTTGACACCGTGCAGAATATCATGAAGCATATCTGCAAAATCGCCGGTATCGCGTATCATACCGATGAAAAAACCGATGTCTCCCTGCGCGTCATCACCGACCATATCCGTTCGACCGTTTTCATGGTCGGCGACGGCATTACCCCGGCAAATGACGGCAGAGGCTATGTCTTAAAGCGGCTGCTCCGCCGCGCTGCCCGTCACGGCAGACTGCTCGGCATCAAGGAGCCGTTCCTGTATCAGGTTGCGGAGACTGTCATTCATGAGAATGAGACAGCATATCCGGAGCTGAAAGAGAAGCAGGAGCTGATTATCCGCATTATCCGCCACGAGGAGGAGAGCTTTGCACGGACAATCGACAACGGCACCGACCGCCTCAATGATATGATCGCGGCGCTGAAGGCGGAAAGCAAAACCGTTCTCGCCGGAAAGGATGCCTTCACCCTGAGCGATACCTACGGCTTTCCGATTGACCTGACGATTGAAATGGCGGAGGAGCAGGGCATCACCGTCGATGAAGAGGGCTTCCGCGCCTGCATGGAGGAGCAGAAGCAGCGTGCGCGTGCCGACCGCGCCTCAAAGGTCAAGACTTCGTGGGGCGGCGATATCACCGCGCCGAAGGGCACCCCGAAAACCGAATTTACCGGCTATTCTTCCGATACCGAGACCGCATCCGTGCTCGCAATTCTCTGCGAGGGACAGGCTGTTGAGACGCTCGAATCCGGCAAAGATGCCGTCATTGTACTGGACCGCACCCCGTTCTATGCGGAAAGCGGCGGTCAGGTCGGCGATACCGGTGAAATTGCCGTCTATGCCGAGGGCGAGGCAGAGGTGACCTTTGCTGTTGCCGATACCCATAAGGACGGCGACGGACACTATCTGCATATGGGTACGCTGGAGCTCGGCAGCATCCGGGTCGGCGATACCGTCACCGCGGCAATCGACAAAGAGCGCCGTCATGCGATCATGCGGAACCACACCTCTGCACATCTGCTTCAGTCTGCACTCCGCGCCGTGCTCGGCGACCATGTGCATCAGGCAGGTCAGCTCGTGGATGCAGACCGCTGCCGCTTTGACTTCTCTCACTTCTCCGCTGTCTCCGCAGAGGAGCTTGCGAAGGTCGAGCAGAAGATCAATGCCGCAATCTTCTCCGCACAGCCTGTCACAACACGGGAAATGCCCATTGAAGAAGCGAAAAAGCTCGGCGCAATGGCGCTGTTCGGTGAGAAGTACGGCGATGTTGTCCGCGTTGTGACAGCAGGTGCCGATTCGATCGAATTCTGCGGCGGTACGCACGTTTCCAATCTCGCGGAGATCGGTCTCTGCAAGATTGTCTCCGAGAGCTCCGTTGCGGCAGGCGTCCGCAGAATTGAAATGCTGACCGGCGCCAACATCCTGAAGCTGATTGCACAGAACGAGCAGACGCTCGCCGATGCCGCAAAGGCGCTGAAGCTCGCAAATCCCGCAGAGCTGCCGGAGAAATGCACCGCACTCTCCAATGAGCTGCGCGAAAAGACCCGTGAAATCGAAAAACTCAACCAGAAAATCGCAAACAGCCAGCTCTCCGATCTGTTCACCGGCGCTTCGGAGATCGGCGGAATCAAGGTCGTCACCGCAAAGCTGACCGACGTCAAGCCGGATATGCTGCGCAAGCTCGGCGACCAGATCCGCGATAAGGAAAGCGATGTGATCGCATTGCTCGCAGGCGTCAATGAAGCGGGCGGCAACCTCTACTGCATCTGCTCCAAATCCGCAGTCGCAAAGGGCGCACATGCCGGCAATATCATCCGTCAGACCGCCGCTGCAACAGGCGGAAAGGGCGGCGGAAAGCCCGATAACGCAATGGGCGGCATCGGCGATACCGCAAAGGTCGATGCAGCGCTCAGTATGCTCAGCGAAATTGTCAAAGAGCAGCTTCATGCATAACAGAAAGGAAGCGTGAAATATGGATTGCTTATTCTGCAAGATTATTGCCGGAGATATTCCGAGCACGAAAGTTTATGAGGACGAGTATGTCTACGCATTCAAGGACATCAATCCGATTGCACCGGTACACGTTCTCTTTATCCCGAAGCAGCACATTTCCGGCGCCTCTGCGATTACGGCGGAGAATGCGGAAATCGTCGGGAAAATCTTTACCGCAATTGCAAAATATGCCGCTGAGCAGGGGCTCACAAAGGGCTTCCGCGTCATCACCAACTGCGGAGAGGATGCAGGACAAACCGTTCCGCATCTGCATTTTCATCTGATTGCAGGTCAGACAATGGGCTGGTCTGCGGATCAGGGCGCGTGAAACCGGATCAGAAAGCGCAAGTAACATCTGCACCGACGGAAACAGCCGGCAGCAGGGCTTGTCTGTTCGGCGCGGAATGCTTCGCGCTGAGCTGGATGACAGGTCTGCTGTCGGCTTTTTTGCATTTTACGCTGATGACAGCGGCAGCGGAGCTTCTGCTGATCGGTATATTGCTGTACCGCCGCCGCAAAATGGAATTGCTGCTGATTCTCACCGGTGCGACACTCGGCATTCTCGCATGGACGGGCTATGACCGGCTTGTAAAGCAGCCGCTCTGTGCGATGGACGGGCAGACTGCCGTGCTGACCGGAAAGATCACTGATACGGGCATTTCCGACGGCGACCGCGCCGTATATACGCTGCGGACAACGCTGCGCGGTCACCGTATTTCGATTGACTGGTACGCGGACAGCAGCATTCCGCTGCTGAAAACCGGCGATACCGTCACGCTCTCCGCAACACTGAGCCGCATCGAGCCGGATTACCGGTTCCGTACTGCGCAGGAGCAGGCGGGGCAGGGGCGGTATTTACGCATTTACAGCGCCGAGCTGATCTCCGTGCAGCCCGACACCGGCTTTTCGCTGCGCAGAGCCGTGCAGCAGTACCGTGCCCGCATCACGGAGACAATCCGGATGCAGCTTGCCGAAGCGGATGCCGGGCTGCTCTGTGCGATGCTGTTCGGCGACAAATCCGGCGTGGATTCCGCCGACCGGCAGGCATTTTACCGCACCGGAATCGGGCATATCATGGCGGTTTCCGGGCTGCATCTCGTGTTTTTCTGCACAGCCCTGTCAGCATTGCTCCGGCTTCTGCGCCTCTCCCGCCGGATGCAGTTTCTGCTGCTGATTCCGGCAATCGGGCTGTTTATTTTAATCGTGGATTCGTCGTTTTCGGTATACCGTGCGGCTTGTATGCTGCTGATTGCGCGCTCTGCGGTGCTGTTCGGGCGGAGAAGCGACACGCTGCGTGCGCTCTGCCTGACCGTGTTCGCGTGTACCGTCCTGACGCCCTATGTAATCGGGTCGGCGGGCTTCTGGCTGTCGGTTTCGGGCGTGTTCGGCATCGGCATTGCGGCGCCGTATCTGGCGGAGCGCGGCAGGAAGCCCTCTGCGGCGCTTTCACTGCTTGCGGTGTCCGTTTCGGTCTTTCCGGCAACGGTGCTGCTCTGCGGCGAAACCTCGCTGATCGCACCGATTTGCAATGCCCTGATTCTGCCGTTTTCGGTCGCGGCGCTGTATATCGGCTTTTCCGTTTTGCTGACCGGCGGACTGACGGCATGGCTTCTGCCGGCGGCGGGGCTGCTTTGCCGGATTGCCCATACCCTTGCCGATGCATTTGCAAAACTGCCGTTTTCGCATCTGACTGTACCGGAGCCTGCCGTCCGGGCGGCGGTACTGCTCTGCACCGGTGTATTTCTGCTGCTGTTTGTGCTGCGTGTAAAGCGGAAACATTTTGCGGCTGCACTGGCTGTATCCGTGCTTTTGCTCGGGATTGTGACCGGTATCGCGCAGATTCGCGCATCAAGGGAACTGCGGGTTGCGGTGCTCGGAAGAAAACAGGAGGCGGTGCTGGTGATCTCTGCGGGCGGGCAAACCGTCGCGGCGGATCTCAGCGGCGATATCAAGAATCCGCAGTATGTGCGGGCATATCTCACGGAATACGGCATCGGCGTGCTCAATGCGCTGATCTGCTCCGGAAAGACTGCCGCTGCCTATCAGGATGCGCTGGAGACGGTCGCCGTTTCCTGTGTCATCCTGCGGGATTCGACTTCATGGCGGGAGGGCGGAACAGTCTGCGGCGTGTTTCCGGAAACCGCGGAGACGCGTGCATTCCGGCTGCGACTCGGCAGCCTGTCGCTCTCCGCCGAGAACGGTACATTTCTTATAGAACAGAACAGCGTTTCGGTGATCGCCTGTCCGGCATCGGAGCCGGCTGCCTGTGATGCGAATGCGGTCATCCGGTACGGCGGTGTGCCGGAGGCGGCAGATCGCTGCGGAATGCTGCTGATACCGGGCGCTGCAAATGCACCGGCGGATGCCGAAACCGGCAGAAATCTGCTGCTGCGCCTCACGGAGCGCGGTGAAATCTCCGTTCGGTATCTGTCCGGCGAATAGAATCAGGCAGCGCGCCCTCTCCGCGAATTTTCACTTAATTGCACACCGTTTCACATTTTGCTATTAGAAAAACATGTGACTTTAACGCTCTTTTTTTACGGTTATCATGAGATTTTCACATTGCGGCGTATAATAAAAGCATACCGAAAAGAAAACACGGCAGCGCCGGAACAGACCGGTGAAGCCTGAATAGAAAGAGGTGCGATCACATGTTACAGGAAAACAACAATCTGAGATTCGGTCCGAGAGAGTCCGGGAACTATCCGGAAAACAGCACGCCCGCTTATACGAATGCGCCGGAGCAGCCCGCGCAGGATTATTTCACACAGCAGCCGCAGCCGCCCGTACAAAGCGGCGGAAGCTATTATTCTCCCCGCAGCGGCTACCCTGCCATGAACAGCGCGCCGCAGCAGAATCCTGTTTTCGGTACGCAGGAGGCTGTCCGCGAAACACCGCGTGCGCCGAAGAAAAAGAAGAAATCCCACAAGCTGCTGAAGGGCGTTGCAGCCGTTGCCGGCATCGCGCTGCTCTCTTACGGCTCGATTGCCTGCTACAAATATGCGACAAAGGATGAGGATATCCGCGGCGTTCTCGACAGCTCGGAGCTCGACGAGAGGACTGCCGAAGTGCAGTCTTCCGAAAGCAGCAAGGCAGATTCACAGGTCAGTGCGCAGAACACCGGCAACAACACCTCCGATTCGACCGTCACCGCTGCAAACTGGATCAACCTTGCAGCGCGTGAGGGCGCAATGACCATTCCGGATATCGTCGATAAGGTCACACCGGCAACCGTCGGCGTTGCCTCGACCTTCACCTATCACGGTCAGACCTATTCGATGTGGGGCTTCGGTCAGTCTCAGAGCTATGAGGAGGATTTCTCCGCGACCGGAACCGGCATCATCATGTCGAAAAACAACGACAATTCCTACTACGTCCTCACCAATGCGCACGTCATCTATGACAACGAATCCCGTTATCAGATGGGACTTGCAACATCGGTTCAGGTTGTGCTGAATGACGATTATTACTCCGGCGAGACCCAGCTTGAGGCAAAGGTTGTCGGATATGACATCGCGGAGGATATCGCCGTGCTGCGCGTGACGCCCAGCCAGCAGCTCACCGTTGCCGAATTCGGCAGCAGCGACGATCTGCGGGTCGGCGAGTTGGTTGTCGCAATCGGAAACCCGCTCGGCTTTGACCTCTTCGGCTCCGTTACGACCGGTATCGTCTCGGCGCTGAACCGCGAAATCACCATCAACGAGAACACCATGAACCTGATTCAGACCGATACCGCAATCAATGCCGGAAACTCCGGCGGTCCGCTGATTAACAGCTACGGTCAGGTCATCGGCATCAACTCCTCGAAGATCAGCAGCAACTACTACGACGGCTCTGCCAGCGTTGAGGGTCTGTGCTTTGCAATCCCGATCTCTCATGCGCAGAAGGTTGTCAACGACCTCATCAATTACGGTTATGTCACGGGCAAGCCGGTAATCGGCATCTCCGGACAAACCCTGAGCGAGCAGAAGGCGCGTGCGCTCGGCGTTCCGGTCGGCTTCTATGTCAACGATGTCACCGCAGGCAGCGCGGCTGATCTTGCCGGTATCCGCGTCGGCGATGTCATCATCGCAGTCAACGGCGAGACGATTACCACAGGCGAGGAGCTGAACAAGGAAAAGGATCAGTTCCGTGCAGGCGACCAGATTGTCCTGACAGTCACCCGCGGCGGCGTTGATATCAATTTCAACGTAGTTCTTCAGGAGCTCAAGCCTTCTGTCGAAAACTGATTCGCTTTATTCAATTTGATCCTTTCTGAAATATACACCCTTTTCAAAGAGCAAAAGGCCCGTTCCGGTCATTTCCGGGACGGGCTTTTTGCGGCTTCTCCGCCGAATGCAGCAGAAAAATATTTCGCTGCGGTTCTAAGTGCGCAGGGACAGGCATAGAATATAGCAGTCACACGCAGATTCTGCGGCAAAATGGGAGGATGATGATATGCAAACAAATGACTGGACTGTACGGCGGGAGGCTGTGTATATTCCTGTGCAGGCGCCGGAAGCCGTACAGGAGCAGAGCGTCGAGCTCGACTATGTTCTGCCGGACTATTACCCTGACTTTTTCCGCCTGCTGCACTGTACCGCCGATGCGCGGATCACAGAGCAGGAGCTGACCGACGGCACGCTCAGCTATACGGTCAAGGTGCGGATGCAGGTGCTCTACTGCGGCGAACAGGGCGGTACCGTGCAGGCGGTCACGCAGCAGCTTACTTACCGCAAACAGCTTGCGCTCCCCGCAGAGCTCGCCGCCGCCGAGCAGCCCGTGTTTCGCTTTACTGCCGAGCCCTCATACATGAACTGCCGCGCCGTCAGCCACCGACGCATCGACCTGCGCGGTGCAATCCGGATCCGCATTCGGGCGGCGGGCGAAACAAGGCGTGAGGTCATCTCCGGCGCGGAGGGGCTGCATGTGCAGTGCCGCACCGAGCAGGTGCGCTTCGTCTCGCAGATTCTGCGGGCGCAGAAGCGCTTTGTGCTTGCAGAGGATCTTCAGATTGCCGAATCTCAGCCCGCACTGCTCTCTGTTCTGCGGGATCAGGTCGTGCTTTCCGTCGGCGAAACGCGCATTGTCGCGGGCAAACTGGTCGTCAAGGGCGAGGCTGCCGTGACGCTGCTCTACGGTGCCGAAAACAGCATCGAAACGCTGACGGCGGTATTCCCGTTCAGCCAGATTGTCGAGCAGGATGGGCTTTCCGATGAGATGCCCTGTGCCGTGAATGCGTCGCTTTCCGATATTCTGCTGACGCCGGAATCGGAGAATGACGGAAATATCCGGCTGATTCACTGCGACCTGCAAATCACGCTGCAATGTGAAGCGGTACGCAGCACCGAAGCGGCACTTCTGTGCGATGTGTACTCAACGGTGCATCCGGTAACGCCGGAAACAGCGGAGATTCCGCTTCTGGCGGCACCTGCTGCGGTCTCGGAGACCCTGACCCTGAAGGCAGTGCTGAATCAGCCGGATACCGTATTGACAAAGGTATATGCAGCATGGGCGGAGCCCTCCGATATGCAGACAGCGGATGCGGATGACGGGCAAACGCTGCTGACCGGTACGCTGCACTGCTGCGTGCTTGCGGCAGATGAGGAAAACCGGCTGACGATGCTGGAGCAGGATGTGCCGGTCACATGGACGCTGCCGGTTCCCGCTTCCGGACAGATTCTGCCGCCGGTAACGGTTCGCAACTGCGGCTACACGCTCTCGGGCTCTGACAGCGTAACCCTTCAGCCGGAGCTCAGCATCAGCGGAAGCATCATGCAGCAGGCACCGCGCCGTCTTGTGACGGAAATTGCAATCGACAAAGAGAGCCGTCTGCCTGCGGAGGAGGACTATGCGCTGCGGCTGTACTTCGGGCAGCCGGAGGAGTCGCTCTGGGAAATTGCCAAGCGCTATCACACCGCGCCGGAGGCTGTGCGGGAGGAAAATGCGCTGACGGACGATGTGCTGCAATCGGCGCAGATGCTGCTGATTCCGAATGTGAAATAAGCGCTGAAAGACTGCGGAGGGCTGATTCTATGAATGATATTTATGCGGATATTGCAAGGCGCACCGGCGGCGACATCTATATCGGGGTCGTCGGACCGGTTCGCACGGGAAAATCGACGCTGATCAAGCGTTTTATGGAGACGCTGGTCATTCCGAATATTCCGGAGGATGCCAAGCGCGAGCGTGCAACCGATGAGCTGCCGCAGAGCGCGGGCGGGCGCACGATCATGACAACCGAGCCGAAATTCGTGCCGGAAAATGCCGTACAGATCGCACTGCCGGACGGTGCGGAATGTGCCGTGCGCATGATTGACTGCGTGGGATACATTGTGCCGAGCAGCCTCGGGTATATCGAGGAGGAGGCGCCGCGCATGGTCAAGACGCCGTGGTTTGAGGAAGCGGTGCCGTTTAATATGGCGGCGGAAATCGGCACGCAGAAGGTCATCACCGAGCATTCGACTGTCGGGCTGGTTGTGACAACGGACGGCTCCGTGACCGATATTCCCCGCGCAGAATATGCGGCGGCGGAATCCCGCGTTATCTCGGAATTGCAGGCGCTCGGAAAGCCGTTTGTCGTGCTGCTGAACTGCGTCGAGCCGGAGAATGCTGCGGCACAGGCGCTTGCGGCAGAGCTGGAGGAGCAGTACGGTGCGCCGGTCATGGCGGTGAGCTGCCTGACGCTTGATGAGGAAACAATCCGCAGTATTCTCTCCCGCCTGCTCGATATGTTCCCGATCCGGGAAATCAGCGTCGAGACGGCGGCATGGCTGCCCGCGCTCTCGAAGGGGCACTGGCTGAAAACGGCGGTGTTTGATGCTGTCCGGCAGGCGGCAGAGGGGCGCACGGTCATGCGGGATGTTCACGGTATGTGCGAGGCGCTGTCGGGCTGTCCCTATATTCAGGAGGCAGAGATCCGCCGGATCTCACTCGGAACGGGCAATACCGTACTGCGGCTGACGCTCGATCCGCAGCTCTTTTACCGGATTCTCGGCGAAGAAACCGGCATTGAGATTCAGAGCGAGAACGAGCTGTTCCCGGTTTTGCTGGAGCTTTCGCGCATCAAGCGCGCCTATGAGCGGGTTCAGCCTGCGCTCGAAGAGGCAGAGGCGACCGGCTACGGCATCATCATGCCGGAGGCAAACGAGCTGACCCTTGAGGAGCCGGAGATGATAAGGCAGGGCGGGCGGTACGGCGTCCGGCTGCGTGCATCGGCGCCCTCGCTGCATATCATGCGCGCCGGCATCCGGACGACGGTCAGCCCGATTGTCGGCAGCGAGAAGCAGAGCGAGGAGCTCGTGCTCTATCTGCTGCGGGAATTCGAGGAAAATCCCGCAAAAATCTGGGAATCCAACATCTTCGGGAAATCGCTGCATGAGCTCGTCAATGAGGGGCTGCACACAAAGCTCGGCAAGATGCCGACCGAGGCGCGGCTGAAATTGCAGGAGACACTCGAACGCGTCATCAACGAGGGCTGCAGCGGGCTGATCTGCTTTATTCTGTAACGGCAGCAGGCAGATTCCGGCAGCCTCAGAATGTCGGCGAATTTCGACAGATTCTCCTTCGCGATATGCCCAAAAAATGAACAAAGATTCGTACAGATTGCCAAAAAGTGTATTGAGACTTGCGTTTTTGCGGAAAATATGCTATACTAAGGTGAATGAGAATCGGCTTTTCACAGAATATAAAAGGAAAGCGAAGGAGGAACCCGATTATGAATCAGACACAGCAAACAGTTTTGAACGGAACGCCGTGCATTATGCTCTCTGCCGGAGGGTATGAGGCATATGTCGCTTATGAAATCGGCTCGAATGTCATCCGTCTGCGCGATGTGAAGCACAATATCGACGTCTTTCGCTATTCGCCGGAGAATACCGCAGAGTCTCTGCTGCAATCCGCAGAGGTCTGGGGGCTTCCGACGCTTTATCTGCCGAATCGCTTTGCCGACGGCATCCTGAAGACCTCCGATGCCGTGTATCAGCTTCCTGTCAATGAGGGTGAGCCCTATCACAACCATATCCACGGCTTCCTGCATAAGCGCGTACATAAAGTGCTTTCGCACCATGCCGACGATAACTGCGCCGTTGTCAAAACTGCGTATGATTATGACGAAAACGACCCGTTTTTCGAGTATCTGCCGCTGCGGTTCCGCGTCGAACTGACCTTTACCCTCAGCGAGTACGGGCTGGAGCATAAGATCGCAATTATCAATCTTTCGGAGAAGGCGCTGCCGGTTTCCGTTGCAACGCATACAACCATTCAGGCTCCGTTCCTGGATGGCGCAAAGCCCGAGGATATGCGCCTGACCGTGCCGATCGGGAAGCGCTGCGAGCTCAATGAGCGCTGCCTGCCGACTGAGCGTCTGCTGGATCTCAAGCTCTCTGACCTCGAATACAAGAACGGCACCAAATGCCCGGTGCTCCAGAATCTCGACAACGATATGTATCAGGCGGATTACGGCAAGCTCGACGGCGAAAAGTTCTACGGCGTGATCGTCGAGGATGTTGCCTCCGGCAAGCGGATCGGCTATGAGGTCAGCCCGGAGTACAAATTCTGGATTATCTGGAATGACAAGGGCTTCAACGGATATTTCTGCCCCGAGCCGATGACGGCAATGATCGACGCACCGAACCTCAGCCTGCCGGCGGATGTGACCGGGTATCAGGAGCTGAAGCCGCACGGCGTCTTTGAAGCAAACCAGAGATTTTTCACATTATGAGTATCAGGGAGGAGCCCGGAGAAGGGGCTTCTCCCTCTTGTTTTTTACCCGTTTACGAAAGAGGGAACCGGCTGCCGGATTGCTCCGACAGCCGGTTTCAGACTGTCGATAAAGTCCTTCTCTTCAAAATACAGATACTGAAAAAAAAGAATATGTTATGGATAAATGGGGGAAGGAAAACTCTTGTTTTCCTTCCCCCAAGCCCCCATCTTTAGCGCTTTTGAACGCAAATAGGGGAATTCCGTGCTCAGCGGAGCACGGCAAGGGGCGCTGCCCCTTGACCCCGCAAACTTTTGAAAAAGTTTGATCAAAACTTCAAAAATGATTCTTAATGAAGTTTCTCGACAGACTGGAACCGGCTGCCGGATTGCTCCGACAGCCGGTTTCTGATGAGAGGAGGGGGATGCAGGCTCAGGCACCGGCATGCGCCGGGGAGCGGTCCCGGAACAGGAACGAAATACACCAGACGGCGGAAAGCGCCACCAGAATGTAGATCATTCTGCTCACAATGGATGCGGCACCGCCGAACATCCATGCGACGAGATCCAGCTCGAAAATACCGACAAGCCCCCAGTTGATTCCGCCGATGACCAGCAGAATCAGTGCCAGCTTATCCCACATGTTGCAATTCCTCGTTTCGTGAAATTACAGCGCACGGTCAGTCGTGCCGTGCGCCCGCATTCTCCGAAAAAAAACAGAGGATCGCCGCACGCCGTTTCCCGTGTCTGCTTCCCTAGTATGCCTGCCGGAACCGGTATTATTCACAAAATTTCAGAAAAATTTTTTCAGCACACAATATGCTCTTGATATCTGAGACAATTTGTGGTATAATAGAGAGGACAAAGGAGAATAACGCCGCGTGCGTTCCTTTGCAGATTACAGCCGGTTTCGGCAGAATGGAGCGGTGAAATATGAAATTGGTTCTGCGAATCCTGCTTCTGCTTGCAATTGCCTGCAGCGCAGCGATTTCTGTAACATATGCAGTCGGTCTGTACCGTGAGCATTATTCACCACGCTATCTGAAAGGAAATGCCTGCTGACCGCTTCAGCGGCCGGTATGACATATCAGCAATCCGCAATCATAAATTTCAGAAAAGAGGAAAAGCAAATGGACATTCGTTTCGAGAAAGCAGCAGTCCTGAAACAGAAGCCCGCTGATGAGACCAAGCTCGGCTTCGGTCATATCTTCACGGACTATATGTTCATCATGGACTATGAAACCGGAAAGGGCTGGCACGATGCGAGAATCGTCCCCTACGGCAATCTCTCACTCAGCCCGGCAGCGCTCTGCCTGCATTACGGACAGGAGGTCTTTGAGGGTCTGAAGGCATATCGCCGCGCTGACGGCGGTATTCAGCTCTTCCGCCCGGAGGAGAACTTCAAGCGCCTGAACAGCTCCAATCACCGTCTGGTCATTCCGGAGCTCCCTGTCGATATGGCAATGGAAGGGCTCATGGAGCTGCTGAAAGTTGAAAAGGACTGGGTTCCGTCTGCGGAGGGCGCTTCCCTGTATATCCGTCCGTTTATCATCGCCGTTGACCCGTTCCTCGGCGTGAAGCCCGGCGATATGTATCAGTTCATCATCATTCTTTCCCCGTCCGGCGCTTACTATGCATCCGGTCTTGATCCTGTCAAGATCTATGTAGAGCCCAAGTATGTCCGTGCGGTGCGCGGCGGTATGGGCTATACCAAGACCGGCGGCAACTATGCGGCTTCCCTGATCGGACAGGACGAAGCACATAAGGAAGGCTATTCGCAGGTTCTCTGGCTTGACGGCGTGGAGCAGAAGTACATCGAGGAAGTCGGCGCTATGAACATTATGTTCGTGATCGACGGCGAAATCGTGACACCGGAGCTTCAGGGCTCGATTCTGCCGGGTATTACCAGAAAGTCTGTTCTGGAGCTGACCAAGAGCTGGGGCATGAAGGTTTCTGAGCGCAGAATCACCATTCAGGAGATCGCCGATGCCTATGACAACGGCAAGCTGGACGAGGTGTTCGGCACCGGTACCGCTGCGGTCATCTCGCCGGTCGGTCACCTGAAATGGGGCGACAAGGTCATGACCATCAACGACAACAAGATCGGACCGATCTCTCAGAAGATCTACGATACCATGACCGGTATCCAGTGGGGCAAGCTGGAGGATCCGTTCGGCTGGGTTGTTCCGGTTGAATAATTCCCGATAAAACATAACCGGCACACTGCCTCTGCGCGGTGTGCCGGTCAGTTTGTGGAGGAACTTCATTAGAATCATGTTTGAAGTTTTGATCAAACTTTTTCAAAAGTTTGCGGGGTCAAGGGGCAGCGCCCCTAGGCGGATTGCAAAGCAATCCGCAACAAAAAATTCATTCCGACAAGCTGACCGGTACGCTGTCTCTGCGGTGTACCGATTTTTTCTTTATCATGCAACCTGATCCGCAGAGATGCTGTCATAATAAGCAGAGGGATATCCCGAAAGGAGCTGAGAACATGAAGGACGATGAAATCATCGCGCTGCTGGTGCAGCGGGACGAACGCGCAATCGGTGCGCTGAAGGTACAGTACGGTGCCCTTTGCGGCAGTATCGCCATGCATATTCTCGGCAATGCGCAGGATGCCGAGGAGTGCGTCAGCGATATGCTGTACCGGGTCTGGAACGCGGTTCCGCCGGAAAAGCCCGAAAAGCTCTCCGCATACTGCGCCGCCCTGACGCGGAATGCTGCCCTGAACCGCTGTGCTGCGCAGAACGCACTGCGGCGCGGCGGCGGGCAGACACCGGTTGTGCTGGAGGAATTGCAGGAATGCATCCCCGCAGGGAACGACACCGAACAGGTGATCGGCTGGATTGCGCTGCGCGATGCGCTTGCGCAGTTCCTGCGCGGGCAGCCCGCAAAGACGCGGCGGATTTTTCTGCTGCGGTATTTCTCCATGCAGCCGGTCGCGGATATCGCGGAGGAGCTGGATATGAAGGAGAACACGGTCAAGAGCATCTTGAAACGCACCCGCGATGCGCTCCGTGTTCAGCTTGAAAAGGAGGAATTATTATGACAGAACGTGATCTGCTGGATGCAATCGGGATGCTTCCGCAGGATATGCTCGCGGAGGGGCTCCCGAAGCAGGAGAAGGTATCTGCGGCGGATGACAGCAAGCCTGCCTCGGTCAGAATCAGAAAAAACAAAGAAAGTCCGAATATCATGCTGCGGCTCGGTGCGGTGGCTGCTGCATTCTGCCTGATTGCAAGCGGCGCGGTGATTTACGGTGCAGTGCGCATGGCAAAGAGCAGAAATGTGCAGACGCCCATGACGGATGAGCTCTCGGAGCAGACACAGCCCGGTCAGTCGAAGCACCGGTATGTGACACTGATGCAGGAATACTATACCGCGGCAAACGGCACGCCCTGTACCTGCGATTTCACCGGCATGGGCACCGATCTCAGCGAAGCATGGGAGGTCGGAGATTATACCGTCACGATGAAAGCAATCGCGGGCGATGCGTTTCAGCTTTATTATTTCTATGATATCACACTGAAAGAAGGTGCAGAGTGGGGCACGGTCATGCCGGTGCTCAATATCTCTGCGGATTATTCCGAGGAGCAGACCGGCTTCCCCTTCGGAAACTGGGGCAAAAATCTGACAGACAACCACAGAATGCTCTCTGAGGAGCCGGGCGTCCGGCATATGGCGGGCGTATTGCAGGATGTTGTCGGATTCGGCTTTCAGGCAGCGGAAATTCATGCGCATGTCTCGGAATCCGAATTCAGCGGCGAAACCGGCGATACCCGTGCCGTCGCGTGCGATTTTATCACGGCGCCGCACTATACCGATATCTTTGACCCGGAGAACCGCCTGACCGTTGACGGCAGCCCGCTCCGGAGGGCAGCCGTTACACGGCTCGGCGTATATTTCACCGAATCGGATATCAACACTTACGACTACGGAACGGCAGAAATATTTGTAGATAACCGGTCGAACAGCATCCGCTTTTTTGCGGTTCCGGAGGAATGCGAAGCATGGCAGATGGCGCTGATTCCTACGCCTTATGCCGACACCATCATAACGCTCGCGCCGCGGACTGCGGACGGCATCATGCGGCATATCACCAATGAGCAGAGCGGCGAAAGCATGACAACGCTGCTGCTGCCCTTCGCAGAGCCGCTGACCGAAAGCAGATTCCTGAACGGTTATCTCAGCGTCAACGGATGCCGCATTGCGCTGGGGAGCCCTCTGCCGGACTTCATTTCTGCGTATGAACAGAATGCGAAGGATACGCAGAACTATGTCTCGCTGATGCAGGAATACTACTCGAAGCAGAAACTGAACGGCGAACCCTGCAATTTCGATTTCACCGGCATGGGTATGGATTACGAGGAGACACTGCGCTATGAGGATGAAGCGATCGGCGGCTTCACAATCCGGATTCGCGCCTTTGCGGGCGATGCCCTGACGCTGCACTGTTTCTATGATGTGATTCCGGATGACCCTGCAAACCTTGCTGTATCACATGAGCTAAGGCATCCGGAGATTTCGCTGGAGATCGCCGACAGAAACGGCGAACCGATGAGAGTCTATGCAATAGCATCCGATTGGATCAGTTCGGACACCGCCGCAGACGGCAATCTGACGCTGCATGAGCATATTGCGGTCATGTCGGCGGATGGTGTCATCCTGAACGGTGCATCCGCAAAGCTGATCGCGGCACAGCCGCTGCATATGTCATATTTATGCAGCGTCGAATCCTCGGCAGTTCCGCTCAGGTATCTGACCGAAGCCCCGGCGTGGTATCGCGATAACGGGAGGCTGTATCTGGTTTCCCCGCTTGCCGCATACTGCAAGTATCTGGTACCGGGCAACGCGGAAAGCAAGGAAGGCTGCCCGGTGACAGCGGCATATCGCAGCGGAGAAACGGCGGAAACCACAGCCGATTATCAGTGGTCGGGCGAGGCGGATGACTGCGCGATTTACGCATTTCGCAGCCCGCTGAACAAGGAAAATCCGGCGTCTCTGACACTCGACGGCAGCCGCGTTCTGAAGCCGACACAGGGTCCGGTATACCCCGATGAAGACTGGTATGCCGGAGAAGGAAACGGACACGCCGGCACCGCGGCGGAATCAGAATCAAGCCAAACGGCGGGAGCCGATTCGCAGCAATCGGAGCAGTCCGCAGATACCCCCGAAGAAGCAGTCAACCCCGCTGCAACAGACGAAGCATCATAATCCAAGCCCCTGCGGAGCAGCTTGTTCCGCAGGGGGTTCTTTTGTTATTTTTCACCTGATTCCCATTGTTTTTTTCAGCGTGATGTGTTATAATAGAATATTATAGGAAAGGAAGCGTACATATGCCCGAAGAATTGCCCTTTGCGGGGCTTGCACTCCTCACCGATCTGGACGGCACGCTGCTGACGCCGGAAAAGACCCTGCTGCCGCAGGACGCCGCCGCAATCGCGGATTTCCGCACAAAGGGCGGCGCATTCAGCCTTGCAACCGGCAGAGGCAGGCAGGCGACCGAGGAGTTTCTGGAGCTGTTTCAGCCGGATTTCCCCGCCGTCATGTATAACGGCGCTCTGCTGTACGATCACAAAAAGCACGAAATTGCTGCCGCATCGCGTCTGCCGGAAAGCGTCGGGGCGCTGCTGCGGGAGCTGATGCAGGCGTTCCCGGAGATCGGCGCGGAGGTGCTCAGAGAGGACGGCGTTTTCGTGATTCAGGACAGCCCCGTTGAGCGGCGGCATCTCGAAATCACGCATGTTCCGGTCGTGCTCCGTTCGCTGGATGAAATTCCGCCGCAAAGCTGCCTGAAGGCGCTCTTTGCCGGCGAAGAGCAGGATATCGCCCGTTTGCAGGAATATGTGCGCGACCCGCGGTTTTCTGTTGTGAATTTTACGCGCTCGCACCGCTGGTTTCTCGAAATTCTGCCGCATGACACCAGCAAGGGCACCGCGCTCAGAAAGCTGCGCGGACTGCTTCCCGCCGGTACGGTCATCGGTGCGACGGGCGATTTTGACAATGATATTGCGATGCTGAAAGAAGCGGATTTCTGCGGCTGCCCTGCCGATTCGCATGATTCGGTCAAGGCGGCTGTGCGGGAGTGCGGCGGATTTCTCTCGGGGAAAACCTGTGCCGACGGCTTTTTTGCCGACTGGATTCAGGCATTTCTCCGGCATTGCGGAAGATAATGCCGGATGAAAGGAGCGGACATCACATGAAACGAATGGTACTGTACTGCGTGGTTCTGCATCTGCTTGAATGGGGCATTTTCCTGCTTTCGGATTTGTACGAGGAGCATAACGGGAGCCCCGGCACTGCGATCGTTTACGGTGAGATCGTTCTGCCGCTGATTTCTGCGGCGGCGCTTTGCCTGATGTACCGTTTCTTCCGGAAGCGGATTGCATTCGGTAAAAGCTGGCTCTGTTCGCTTTTGCTGGCAGGATTCTGGTTTGTACTGTGCGGATTTGCAATCATCGCCGAACTCGCTCTGATCGACATTGACAATTTTCCGATTTATCAGCACGGCGGGGACTGTGGATGGTTCCTCAACGGCATTGAATATATCTTTTTCCCCATCTGCAATCTTGTGATCGGCTGCGGCACGATGATGATTTTCTCGCTTGTGCTTGCGATTATTGCATACCGGAAGCAGAAAAAGGAGAACCGCGGCGCATAACAGAAAAAGGAGCCTCCCCTTTTTTGAGGGGAAACTCCTTCTCGTTTCACATGATGTGATTGTGTTGTTTGATGGCAGCGCGTGCCTTGTTGACAATGGTCTTGTCGTTTTCGTAGGTCAGCATATGAGTTGCACGGATGATATCCACCCACCGGATCTCAGCGATCTCCTCCTCCTGCGGCACATAATCATAATTACGCGCCAGCGCAAGGAAGTAGACGACCACCTTTTGTGTATCCCGCTTCGGTGAATAGGAGACAGTCTCCCGAAATGTTTGATCTAAGATGACATCCAGTCCGGTTTCCTCCTTGATTTCACGCCTCGCGGTTTCGAGCTCCGTTTCATCACCCTCTACATGCCCCTTCGGAAATGACCAGTGACCGCTGTTTACATGTTTAATCAGCAGGATCTCGATATTGCCGTGAAACCGCCGATACACGATCGCGCCGCATGATTTTTCGTGCAGCATTCCAAAAGGTTCCTTTCAATTGGTTTTGCAACGGGATGTTGTTGCATCTATTATAACACAAACCGAAAGATTTGTAAACACCTTTTGGATGCAAATTCCGAATAAAATGTAAATTTTTGGGCGTGTCCCCCAAAACGGACACAGAAAGGATTGGCAGATTATGGAAAAGAAAACAGCATTCAGTGCAGCAGATATCCTGCTGCCGGCAAGCGAAAGCATGAGTGCCGTATGGCCGGTTGTCGCCTGTGACCAGTATACGGGAGAGCCTGCTTACTGGGACGAGGTCAACCGGATGGTCGGCGGGGCGCCGTCTGCGCTCAGGCTGATTCTGCCGGAGGTGTATCTGGAGGAGCCGGACGTCGAGAGCCGGATTGCTAAGATTCAGGCGACAATGCAGCAGTATCTCGAAAGCGGCATTTTCACCGAGTACAAGGACGCGATGATCTATGTTGAGCGGACGCAGAGCGACGGCAAGCTGCGTGCGGGTCTTGTCGGCAAGATCGACCTTGAGCAGTATGACTATGCAAAGGGTTCGGTTTCGCCGGTCCGTGCGACGGAGGCAACCGTCCCGGAGCGCATTCCGCCCCGTGTCCGCATCCGCAGAGGCGCCGCGCTGGAGCTGCCGCATATCATGATTCTGCTCGATGATGTGAAAAAGACCGTGATTGAGCCGCTTGCAGGGAAGCGGCTGGTCATGCAGCAGCTCTATGATCTGCCGCTGATGAAGGACGGCGGAAGAATCCGCGGCTGGCTGGTTCCGGCAGAGGAGCAGGCACGCATTCTCGCGGCACTGACCGCGCTCGGCACGGAATCCGGCGAGGAAAACCCGCTGGTCTATGCAATGGGCGACGGCAACCACTCGCTCGCGACCGCAAAGGCTTACTATGAGGAGTGGAAGGCTGCAAACCCGGGTGCCGATACCGAAAACTGCCCGCAGCGCTATGCACTTGCCGAGCTGGTCAATCTCCACAGCTCTGCGCTGCAATTCGAGGCGATTCACCGCATTCTCAATCAGATTGACGAGAAAAAGCTGATTTATGATATGATCCGGGCACTTGATCTGCGCGTAAAGGGTGAGGGTCAGTGCTTTAAGATGATCCTCAACGGCACCGAGCGGCAGTATTACATCCACAAGCCTACCTCGAATCTCACCGTCGGCAGCGTACAGAGCTTCCTTGACAAGTGGCTGAAGGAAAACGGCGGCAAGATCGACTATATTCACGGTGCGGATGTTGTGAAGAAGCTCTCGCATGAACCGCACAGCCTCGGCATTCTGCTGCCGGATATGCTGAAATCGGAGCTGTTCCCGACGGTCATCAAGGACGGCGCACTGCCCCGCAAGACCTTCTCGATGGGTCATGCAGCGGATAAGCGGTATTATATGGAGTGCAGAAGAATCACGGAATAATTCTGCGGATTCTGCCGGAACCTTTTTCCTGCATTTCCATTGCAATTTCCGGCAGATTATGTTATAATACAGATATCTGAAAAAAATCATCGCAAATCAGGGAAAGCAAAATCAAACGCACGGCAGAACGGGGTATCGCTGTGCGGAAACGGGGCGGAAACAAGGGGTCGTTATGCCCTGTTTTCGCCCTTTTTATCCGGTATATGACACAGCCGGAAGTCTAATAAATACAGGAGAAATGAATTATGAAGCTGCACGGATTTCTGCGCGCAGGCACACTCTGCGCAGCGGCAATGCTGACCGCGTGTCTTGCCCCTGCCGCTGTTTATGCCGATGACGACTATACACTGCCCAATCAACAGAATGACGTTGAGACCTTTACCAGCGGGGATTATGTCTATTCGCTGTTGGGCAGCGCAGACGGCAGCGGTGAGAAGGCCGCGTGCATCGAACGCTACACCGGCTCGGAGGCAGAGGTGAAGATTCCCTCGGAGCTGGACGGCTATGAGGTTGTGCAGCTCGGCGATTACGCCTTTGTTTCGGCGTATACGGTGACGGAGGTGACGCTTCCCGCAAGCGTTCTGGGGCTTGGCACCTTCACCTTTGCGGAATGCACGAATATCCTGAAATACAATGTCGAAGCGGGCAACCCCTACTTCGAGAGCCGCGACGGTGTGCTCTATGCAAACGGCGGCACCGCGCTGATGCGCTATCCGGTCGGCACACACCCGACGGACATCAAGTTTGAGGATACCGTTACTTCAATCGGCAATGCAGCCTTTACCTGCTGCAAATCGCTGAAATCCGTCACGTTTCCGGAGTCGATTGTCTATATCGGAAACTCCGCCTTTGCAGACTGTACCTCTCTGACAGAAATCGTGCTCCCCGATTCCCTCACGGAAATTTCGCCCTTTTCTTTCAATAACTGCTCCAATCTGGCGAAGGTCACGATTCCCGATACCGTCACCTCGATCGGCAACGCCGCCTTTACCAATACCGCGCTGACGGAAATTACAATTCCCTCCGCCTGCACCGAGATCGGGCAGCAGGCATTTGCCGGCACGAATCTGAAAGAGGTCACGATTCCGAAGAGCGTGACCAATATCGGATATTCCGCATTCGGCTGGCGCGTCAATGCCTATAACGAAATGACCCGGATTGACGATTTTGTCATTTACGGCTATGCGGGTACGATTGCGGAGTCCTACTGCACGGACGAGGAGAACAAGAACAATTTTACGTTTGTAGCGCTGGATGAGGACAAACCGGCAGAATCCGGCAGCAGCGACGAGTCGTCTGATTCCGCAGACAGCAAGGCTGAGGCGCAGTCCGACGACAAGGAAGAGGGCTTCGGGCTTGTCCGGATTATCGGGCTGAGCTGCTGCGGCGTGCTGCTGATTGCCATTGCTGCCGCTGCGATCCTCAGCGGAAAAAAGAACCGGAAGCAGGACAGTAAAACGGATAATGAAAAGCCGAACAAAAGCGCGGAACAATCCGGAAAGCAGCCGGAGAAAGAGGATGGATCGGATGAAACATAATGTGCTTTCCCGGATTGCCGGACTGTGTGCGGCAGCGGTGATGCTCTGCCCGGCGGCTGCATTTCCCGCAGCCGGTGACTCGACCGTTACCTTCGATGACGGCGTGGTCACCTATGAAAAAATCTCCGGCGGTCTGAAGATTGTCTCGGTCGATTCCAGTACCACAGAGCTGCATCTCAAAAGGGATGTGGACGGAATGCCGCTGCTTACCGTCGGCGAGGACGCGTTTTCCCAATGCAGCGTGCTTCAGACGCTGACCTTTGAATCCGGCATCACGGAATTTGAGACCGCTGCGCTTTACGGCTGTTCCGCGCTGACAACGCTGAAGCTGCCCGATACCCTGACGAAGATCGGCGAAGGCGCCTTTGCCTTCTGCTCCTCGCTGACCGCTCTGGAGCTGCCGGATTCCGTCACGGAAATCGGTGCATATGCGTTCAGCAATTGCAGCCGCCTGGAGCATATCACGCTTCCGAAGGGCGTCAAGGTGCTGATGCCCTACACCTTTCAGAGTGATCTGCTGCTCGAATCGGTCACGCTGAATGAGGGGCTCGAGGAAATCAGCAGCGCCGCGTTCATGAACTGCCTTGTGCTGAATGAACTCAATATTCCCGCTTCTGTGCAGAAGATCGGGGAAGTGGCAGTTGTTGCCTGCCCGGCGATTACGGCGGTGCGGGTTGCAGAGGGCAATCCGAATTACAAGAGCACCGAGGACGGCGTTCTGACCGATCTCGCCGGAACGACGCTGATGCTCTATCCGGGCAACCGCGAGGAAACCGCCTATACGGTACCGGATTCCGTGAAAACGATTGCGCCGTATGCATTTTCTTATTCGATGACACTGGAATCGCTGACGCTGCCTGACACCGTTCAGGAGATCGGCGCTGCGGCAGTCTCAAACTGCTGGAAGCTGCGCGAGGTGCGTTATCCGGAGACAATGGAGACAATCGGAAGCAGCGTGTTTGCGGATTGCAATGCGCTGGAACAGTTTACGATTCCGGAGGGCGTGAAGCAGATCGAAAGCTGCGCCTTTATGCGATGCTCCGCGCTGACCGGCATCACGCTGCCAGCCGCCGTCGAGACGGTCGGGGAATATGCCTTTGCGGGCTGCACTGCGATGCATGAGGTGACTGTCCCGAAGACCGTGAAGAACATCGGCGACTATGCCTTCGGATATGATGCGCAGATTGCCGAGGACAGCACAATTACCGCGACAAAGCTCGATTCCTTCAAAATCATCTGCCCGCCGGACAGTGCCGCCAAAACCTATGCGGTTCGGAATAAGGTCAATTATGAGCTCGACGGCTTTGATGTGAATGTCATCATCTCGATTGCGATTTCTGTTGCCGCGGTCGTGCTGCTCGTCGGGGCGGTGTTCCTGCTTTACCGCAAGAGAAAAAAGAATGCCGAAAAGGCAGGGGCACAGCGCGAGCCTGAGGAATACAAGGATCCGAATTATCAGAGCATCTTAGAAGATGATGACGAGGAAGAGGGCGACCCCTATGACCGGAGCTACGGCTTCCGGACAGAAGACGGCGAGGATGAACCGGAACCGAAACCGGATGCGCATTTTCCGGAGGACTGATTCCGGTCTGTATAAGACGTAAAAAAGGAGGGAGAAGCAGTGAAACGGCAAAGACGCGAGCCGATTGTGCTCTCACAAATGCGGCCATTCACGCTGTTTCTGGTTCTGAGCGGATGTATTTTCGTCGCGTTCTGCCTCATCAATCTCTCAGAGGTAGTCAGCTTTCTGCGCGGCGTCCTTTCGGCGCTCAGCCCGGTGGTCGCCGGTCTGGTTTTCGCGTACCTGCTGAATCCCGTTGCCAGCTGGCTCGAACGGCGCTTTGAAAAGCTCATGGGCAAGAGGATCCAAAAATCGCCGCGCCTGAAAAATGTACCGCGTGTTCTGGCATCGTTTCTGGCGGTATTGCTGTTTGTCGGCTCCCTGACGGCGCTGATTATCGCGGTCTTTTCCAATGTGGTGGACGGCGTTTCCACTATGCTGACACAGCTTCCGCATTATGTAGATGTGATCGTGGCGAAAACGCAGCGGATTCTGCGCACTAACAATACCGTAACGGCATATCTGCGGCAGCTCAGCGAGCGCTTCTCCGCGACAGAGCTCGGCATGGGAAATGTAGATACTGTTGATCTGACACAGCGCTTCCTCTCTGCGCTTGCATCGGGAGCCGCCGGTACGCTCAGTGTCCTGTATACGGTTGTGATCGGCTTTATTGTCGCGGTTTATCTGCTTATCAGCAAGGAACGGTTCATCAGGCAGTGGAAACAGGTGCTTTACGCTGTCTGCAAGCCGAAGACCGCAGAGGCGCTCGACCGGCATATCATTATGGCGAATAAAAAATTCAGCACTGCTGTTCTCGGCAAGCTGATTGACTCGCTGATTATCGGCATCCTGTGTTTTATCGGTGCATCCATCATCGGCGTGCCATATACGACGCTGGTTTCCGTCATTATCGGCGTCACGAATCTGATTCCGTATTTCGGACCGATTTTCGGCGCGATTCCCTGCGTGCTGCTGATTCTGATGGAAAGCCCGACAAAAGCGCTTTACTTCGCAATTTTCATTGTGATTCTTCAGCAGTTTGACGCAAATATCCTCGACCCGAAGATTGTCGGACAGTCCATCGGGCTGCCGGCGTTCTGGGAGCTGTTCGCGTGTCTGCTCGGCGGCGGGCTCTTCGGCATTACCGGTCTGATTATCGGCGTGCCGGCATTTGCAGTGATATACGAGCTGGTCCGGACAATTGTGATCCGCAAGCTCGGCGAGCGGGTGCGGAGCGGGGAAATGGAGCCGAATTTCCTCACGGAAAAGCTCGGCATTCAGCCCGATTCGCTCGATCTTGCCGGCGAAATGCCGGAACCCGACACGGACAGCCCTTATGTGCAGAATCTGATTCTGCTCGAAGAAATCTCCGAGGCACCGGAAAAACCGGATAAAAAGAATGAGGGACAGGAGCCGCAATAAGCTCCTGTCCCTTTGTTTTTTCCGGAAAACTGCTGCCGATCAGTCGATTTCGACGGCAACCTTTTTGTTTTCGCGGGCTGCAGCGGCACGCATCAGTGTGCGGATCGCTTTTGCGATTCTGCCCTGCTTGCCGATGACACGGCCCATGTCGTCCGGTGCTACGTTGAGGTGCAGAACGGTCACGCCCTCCTCGTTCACCTCATCTTCGGTGATCTGGATAGCGGACTTATCCGTGATGAGCCCCTCTACGATCGCATATAACAGTTCTTTCATGTTGTACTCCCAAAAGCATTACGGATTTTGCGGGGCGGAGCCGTGAATTACAGCACGCCCTCCTTTTTCAGGATCACGCGGACGGTATCGGTCGGCTGTGCGCCGTTTGCGAGCCATGTCTTTGCCTTCTCAGCGTCAACCTTGATTACGGACGGCTCCTTGGTCGGATCGTAAATGCCGATCTCCTCAATGAAGCGGCCGTCTCTCGGATATCTGCCGTCAGCAACGACGATACGGTAGAACGGAGCCTTCTTTGCACCCATTCTTCTCAGACGAATCTTAACTGCCATGTTATTTTCACCTCCATCAATATAATCAGATAAATTATTCCACGCAAATTGATATTGCGATGAAAACGGGGAAAATCAGCGGACGGACGGTTCGCGGAGCCAGTGATACAGCAGCCAGCAGCCGGCACCGATCAGACTCAGCCCCATTGCAATATGCAACACCCGCCCGACGGATTTTTTCACAAGCGGTGTCGGGAATCTGTCATAGAGCGGTTCGATCAGCCCTGTGCAGATCAGGAGCAGACCGCCTAGCAGAAACAGAATCGGAAACGCAAGGCTGATCCAATGTCCGACTGTTTCATTGACTGCGCTGCCTTTGTGTGTCATATTCCTTCAGGTGACTGCCATAATCAGGCTGCCGAGGATCAGCACTCCGCCGAAGATCATATAGAATCTTCTGATATTTTCTCTGCCGAAAATATCTGTCAGAAACGCCATTTTCCAGCCTGAAAAGAACCAGTCCCAGTCGCGCCAGCTCGGAATCAGGAAAAATGCGCCGACAAGCAGCAGAGCGATAGATGAGGCGTCCATACCATTATCCTCCTAATCTCCGTCATTAAAGTTTCGGAAAGCCGTTCATGCCTTCCATCATGGAGGGATCGAGCTTCGGCATTTTTCTTCTGCCGAAGAGCCCCTTTCCGCCTTTGCCGACTTTTTTCATCATCTGCTGCATCTGCTCAAACTGCTTCAGCAGCCGGTTGATATCCTGCACCTGCATACCGGAGCCTTTCGCGATGCGCTTTTTGCGGGAAGGGTTGATGATTGAGGGCTTTGCGCGCTCCTCCGGCGTCATCGAGGTGATGATCGCCTCAATGCGGACAAACGCTTTCTCGTCGATATCGAGATCCTTGATCTTGCTGCCGACGCCCGGCACCATGGATATGAGCTTTTTCAGGTCGCCCATTTTGGAAATCTGCCGGAGCTGCTCAAGCAGGTCGTTCATATCAAACTGATTCTTCGTGAGCTTTTTTGTCAGGCGCTCTGCCTCCTGCTTGGAGTAAACATCCTCCGCCTTTTCAATCAGCGAGAGCACATCGCCCATGCCGAGGATTCTGGACGCCATGCGGTCGGGGTGGAACTGCTCGAATTCATCGAGCTTTTCGCCCATACCGACATACTTGATCGGCTTACCTGTGACCGAGAGAACCGAAAGCGCCGCGCCGCCTCTTGTATCGGAGTCGAGCTTGGACATCAGCACGCTGGTGATGCCGAGCGCTTCGTCAAAAGCCTTTGCAACGGTGACGGCATCCTGACCGGTCATCGCATCGACGACCAGCATAATTTCGTTCGGCTGTGTCTCTTTTTTGATCTGTTTCAGCTCATCCATGAGCTTTTCATCAATATGCAGACGGCCTGCCGTATCGAGAATCACGACGTCGTGGTTGTTGTCCTTTGCATAGCGCAGACCCTTTTTCGCAATCTCGACCGGGTTGATCTGCCCCAGTTCAAAGACCTTGACATCTGCCTTCTGACCGACAATGACGAGCTGGTCGATTGCGGCAGGGCGGTAAATATCGCAGGCGACGAGCAGCGGATGATGCCCTTCTTTTTTCAGGAGCTTCGCGAGCTTTGCGGAATGGGTGGTTTTACCGGAGCCCTGAAGACCGCAGAACATAATGACAGTCGGGGGCTTCGATGCCATATTGAGGCGGGAATTGCCGTCGCCCATGAGCGCGATCAGTTCCTCGTTGACGATCTTGATGACCTGCTGTGCCGGCGTCAGGCTCGCGAGAACCTCCTCGCCGACAGCGCGCTCGGAGACCTTTTTGACAAAGTCCTTGACGACCTTATAGCTGACGTCAGCCTCGAGCAAAGCGAGCCGCACCTCGCGCATGGCTTCTTTTACGTCTGCCTCGGTGAGCTTTCCGCGCCCTCTCAGCTTTTTGAATACGGCGCCGAGCTTTTCGGATAATCCTTCAAATGCCATACGATTCCGGCTCCTTTCTTTTTACATGGTATCATCGGAACAGTGCGGCACCTCTGCGGGCAGCCTCGGTGATCTGCGCGGCTGCATCGCCCGGCAGCGCACTGCTCAGTGTTTCGATTTCACGGAAAACGGCGCGTGCAGCCTGCATTCTTGCTGCGACTCCCATTTGCGCTTCGAGCTCCTCCAGTCTGCGTTCGCCGCGGTGGATGCTGTCATGGACAGCCTGTCTGGAGATACCGAGCGGCTCTGCCAGCTCCGAGAGCGAGAGATCTTCATTATAGTATCCCTCCAGAAGCTCCCGCTGTTTTTCGGTCAGGAAGCTCCCGTAGCAATCGAGCAGGAGGACAAAATCGAGGTTTTTCACAGATTTTGCGCCGCCTTTCTGCTGTCATGGTCAAAACCTTTACACCAGCCTTCCTATTATAGCAGACTTTCGCGGCTTTGTCAAGGGGTTTCTGCATTTTTCGGGACAGATATTGTGATGAAACACTTGACAATTCACATAAACTGTCGTATAATCTATCACAAAGAGAATAAAGGCAATACCGCACAATGCCGGTGGTGCAGATGTGCCGCCAAGCCGTCAGGCGGGCTTTGTGCGGTGTTGCCTGAACGGAATCCATATGAGCAGAAAGGAGATCAGCTATGAGAAAACGCACGTTTTTGCTTGCGGGGCTGCTCGCGGTCAGTATGGCAGCCGGTATGAGCGGCTGCGGCGGAGAGGAAGTCAGCCAGGCAGAACTGCCCGCTGACACAACCCTGACTTCAACCGCGTTTACATCGGATACCACCGCTTTTTCAACAGAATCGACGGCTTTCGGCACAGCGGATGCAACAACCGCGGCTTATTCCGAAACATCCACAACCACGGAGCCGATCTATACATCTTCTGTCACCACGGAAAAGCCGCCGGTCATTTCTTCGGTAACTCCGGTGCAGTCCGCGGTGCCCCCTGCGCAGCCCTCTGTCCCCTCTGCGACACAGGCGCAGACTTCTGTAAAGCCAATTGTTCCGTCCTCGGATCCGCTGGATATCCCGACCATTTCTACAACCGGCGGCGTTACCAGAATTGAGAACCATATCATTATCGCAAACTCCGGCACCGATCATCCGCGTGCAATCGAACCGTTCTGGGGCAGCTACCCCAACGGCAAACGGTACGGTCAGCTCATCAGCCAATATGCAGCCGCCGTCGGCAGCAATGTGCATACATGGCTGATGTCGCTTCCGACGGCACAGGCTTTTTATCAGCCTGATGATGTCCCGCTCAATAACGGAACACAGCAGCAGCATTTTGAAAACATCTGCTCGGAACTCAAAGGTGCGACCGGCGTGCCGGTCATTGATGCGATTGCGCCGCACAAAAATGAGCCGCTCTACTCCCGTACCGACTATCACTGGCAGCCGCTTGCAGCATATTATGCCGCAGAACAATTTGCAGCAAAAGCCGGTGTACCATATGCGCCCCTCAGCACCTACGAGAAAAAGACCGGCGAAGGATATCTCGGCGCATTTTACCGCGTCAACAAGATTCAGGAGCTGGCAAATTATCCGGAGCCGTTTACCTACTATAAACCCGCAGACGTCGATTCACTTGTCTGCACATATTATGATACCAAATTCCAGAACGGTAAGCAGAACAAGCTGTTCTTTGAAGGCGGCGCAATCACCTACTGCGTTTTTGTCGGCAGAGACAACTGCATTCTTCAGGTCGATACCCAGACGAACAATAACCGCGTTCTGGTTATTTTTAAGGACAGTTTCGGAAACGCACTTGTTCCGTTCCTGACGCAGTCTTTCTCTAAAATTTACCTCTGCGATATCCGCTACTTTGACATCAACGCAATCAGTTTTATTAAAAATGTCGGTGCAACAGATTTGCTCTTTGCGATCAGCACCACCAATTCTCTCTCCAAGCGTAATCTTGATTATATCGAGAACAACATGAAAAAATAAAACCCGACGGGGCAGGTATGGAACCTGTCCCGTTTTGTAATGGCTGACCTTGTCGGTCATGCTCTGTGCCGAGTATTTGTTCTTCTTCACAATTTATTCACAAAATGTTCATATTCCAATCCCAAAAATATAGTATACTATATAATGTATTACTATATCTGTATGGGCAACACCGCACAGATCTGGCGGTGCAGATACGCCGCCAAGCCGTCAGGCGGGCTTTGTGCGGTGCTGCCTATAAGATCATACAGAGCTGCATCAACAATCAGACAAAACAACGGAGGGATAACTGCTATGGCTATGGAAAAAATACTGATCGTGGACGATGATCCGAATATCTGCGAGGTACTCCGCACCATTCTGGTCAAGGAGGGGTATTCCGCAATTGTCGCAAACGACGGCGAGGATGCACTGACCAAATTTACCGCCGCTCACCCCGATCTTGTGCTGCTTGACGTTATGATGCCGGGCATGAACGGCTATCAGGTTATGCGCGAAATTCAGAAAAAATCGAATGTCCCGGTGATTCTTGTGACGGCGAAATCCGAGCCGAATGACGAGGCGCTCGGGCTCGACCTCGGTGCCGAGGACTATATCACAAAACCGATCGACAAAACCTCTCTGCTCGCACGCATCCGTGCGCGGATGCGCAAAAGCGGACAGTCTCAGCCGGATCAGCCTGTCCGCCGCGGCAGGGTCGAATACGACAAGCTCGTCGTCGATATGGACGGCTATGTGCTGCGCGTCAACGGCAAGATTATTGAGACCCCGCCGAAGGAGCTCGAACTGCTCTATTGCCTTGCCTCGAACCCGAACCACGTCTATACCAGAGACCAGCTCCTCGATGAAGTATGGGGCTTTGAGTATTACGGCGATTCCCGCACAATCGACGTTCACATCAAGCGCCTGCGCGAAAAGCTGGAGGGCGTTTCAAAAAAGTGGGAGCTGCGCACTGTCTGGGGCGTCGGCTATAAATTCGCTGTGCCCGATAAGGCGTAAGCAAGCCCATGCTGAAAAGTATATACAGCCGCATCTTCTTCCTCTGCACCTTTATTCTGATGTTCGCCTGCGCGCTGACCGGTCTGATCGTCGTGCTGTATGCGAATCATCTGCACGGGGAGGAGGCGCAGACTTCGATCGACAACACCTCCCGCAGTATTCTGATGCGGGTCAAGGAGCTGTGTGCCGATGCGGACGGCTTTCCGAAGGAAGCGGTCTGCTCTGAGCTGGAAGCCTTCACGCTGAATGACAATATCGACAGCTATATCTACAATTCCGAGGGCATCTGCATCGCGAATTCCGATCACGGAGCGGCAAGGATTTCCCTGAGCGCCGCGCTGCGCGAATCCGCTGCCGAAAAGCCCTATTACAGCACAGGCGGTGCAATCGGCAACTTCTCGGAGCCGACTGCGACCTATGTCGAGCGCTTCGAGGTCGGCGCTGAGCCGTTTTATCTGATGATGCTCGTGCCGGTCTCGTATCTCAGCGATTTTTCCTCGTCGCTGCTGGTCGTGCTGATCGTAGTTGTGCTCGTGACCGGCGTGCTCGGTGCGATTCTGTTTTATCTGAATACGATGCAGCTTCTGAAGCCGGTGCTGAATATTACCCATGCCGCAGAAGCCTATGCAAAGGGCGATTTCTCTGCGCGGCTCAATGAGAGCGGCGATTCCGAATTCGATTATCTCGCAACGACCATGAACCGCATGGCGGATTTCATCGACCGGAACGAGCGCAGCCGGAAACGGTTTATCTCCGATATTTCGCATGAGCTGAAAACGCCGATGACGACAATCGGCGGCTTTGTCGATAACATCTTAGACGGGACAATTCCGCCGGAGCAGGAAAAGCATTATCTGCAAATTGTATCCTCCGAGGTGCAGCGCATGAGCAGAATGGTGCATTCCATGCTGAATATCTCCCGCTTTGAGGAGGGCACGATGTCCCCGAAGTTCGAGCGCTGCGATCTGACGCATCTGCTCATCAAAACCCTGCTGCTCTTTGAGAAGAAAATCGACGCCAAGGGGCTCTCTGTCGAGGGGCTGGAGGAGTGCCCGCGCACCGTCGCGGAGGCGGACAAGGATCTGATTCAGCAGGTGTTCTATAATCTTTCGGAGAATGCGATCAAGTTCGTCGATCAGGGCGGAACGCTCTCACTTTCGGTCGATTCTGACGAAAAGCAGGCGCACGTTCACATCCGCAACTCCGGCGAGGGTCTGACCGAGGACGAGATTTCTCATGTATTTGAGCGGTTTTATAAAACGGACGAATCCCGCGGAAAGGATACGACCGGCGTCGGGCTCGGGCTTTCGATCGTCAGCCGGATTATGGTGCTGCATAACGGCACCGTGACCGTGACGAGCGTAAAGGGCGAGTATACCGAGTTTACCGTCAGCCTGCCGCTGACGCAGCCGCAGAAGGCGAAAAAACAGCCGGATGATGCCGGCGAACAGAACGGAAACAGAAAAAAGGAGAAACAGGAATGATATGCAAACAATGCGGCGCTGAGCTGACGGAGGAAGGCATCTGTCCGGTCTGCGGTGCAGAGCCGGTTACGGCGGTCTTTCATCCGAAAGGCGAGGCGCCACCGCCGCCCGCAGCGCCCGATCAGCCTGCGCAGCCGGAACCGGATGAACAGCCGGAACCCGTGCCGGAGAAGGCATTGCCGGAGGAGCACGGGAACGGTGAGAAGAAAACGGGCGGAATCCTGCACGGGGCAAAGGAACTGCTGATCGGCAGAAAGCTCGTATTACCTGCGATTTTGCTGATGCTGATTGCAGCGGTCGGCATTGCTGCCGCAGCGCGCTACTCCAAGCACAGCCAGAGCGCCGTGTCTTCGGCGGTGCAGCGGGATACCATGAACCGCGTGCTCGAAACGCTGCTGCCCGATTACGGTGCCGTCCCGACGGATACGCCGCTCTATGCCGCGGATGCCGCCGGTGTCATCGCCGCCTTTATTCCCGCCGAGGATGAAATGGTGCTGTGCCGGATTGCCGGAAAGGATCTGATCCTCGAACACTATGCGCTTTCGGAGACCGGCGAGGTCTCCTGCACCGATACGAAAACCTCTCCCGATATTTTTGCAGCCGCATATGCATCCGCTGAGCAGGCTGCGGTTCTCCGCGCCGGACAGAAGGGGATGACCGTTGACGGTCAGCTCGTGATGCCGCTGAATCTGCCGCTCAGCGAGACCGTTTCGGTCGCATCGGTCCGGCTGCGCGAAAAGAGCCGTTCGTGGGAGCTTTCTTCATTTGAAATCCGCGATTTTACGTCATTCCGAAATGAGGTTACCGTTCCGGAGGCGGCGTCGAAGATCGCACTGCCCAATCTGGTCGGCATGACCTGGGAGGCGGCATCGAACCGCATTGAGCGGCTCGGTCTGACCGCAGAGCAGGAGCTCGCGGAGACCGATGAAGCCGAGCGCGGCACGGTCTTTTCACAGTCTCCGCAGGAGGGCGCAATGCTCACAAAGGGCAATTCGGTTTACCTCTCTGTTTCGGCAGACGGATTCCTGTTCCGCTATACGCCGCCGGAGCTGGCATCCGGTAATTTTACGGTTGTGCTTTATCACAATGACGGCAGCGAGCTTGCACGCGGAAAATGGAGCAGCACGGACGGCACGCCGCCTGCCCCCTGCTTTGTCGCAGGACTGAAATGTACCGAAAAGGCGGAATTTCAGGCGGTGCTCATCAATGATGACAACGGCGATTCCGCGTCGCTCGGCTCGTATACAACCGGAGCAGATGCCTCTGCGGAGGCGGATCCCGAGGCGCTTCTGGCAGCGTTTTCGCATGTCGGCGGGCTGCGGCAGGAGACGGAAACCACCGCTCCGAATGAGCAGTCGGTGCCGGATGCCCCCGCTGAAACGCCGGAATGGAAACGGCTTTACCGCGCCTATCTCGAAGCGGGTCTTGCGGGCGGATTCAAGCAGTATCACCAGAGCTCCTTTAACTGCGCACTGGTATATCTCGATGCCGATGAGATTCCGGAGATGATCGTCGGCGCCGTTGAGCAGAACCGCCGGATCTCGTGGATTTGCTCGATTGCAGACGGACAGGTAACCGAGAGCGAAAAACTCGGCAGCAGCTTCCGCTATCTCGAACGCGAAAACCGCATTTTCGCCGAAACGCATACCGCCTATTATGCGGGGCATATGATTCAGACGCTCGAACAGGGTGCGCTGAAAACAATCCAGAGCTTTGAGGAGCACTGGAGCAAAGAGAAGGACTATTCTTATAAAATCGACGCAAGAACCGTTGACCGCGCAGAATACAATGATGCTTTGCAGAAAACCTTTACCGATCCCGGCGGGACGGAGTGGAACTACGCGGGCTCTGGCTGGACGCTGACAGAACAGAATATGGAGAACCATTTGAGCTGAAAGGAGGCTGCCGCATGACAGATGAAGAACTGCGGAATCTGCTCGGCACTGCGCCTGTGAGAGAACCGGCAGCGCCTGCTGCTGAGCCGGAGACGCCTGAGATCACGGAAATTCCGGAAGCCCCGGAACCGGCTGAAATCCCAGCGTCATCGCAGCAGTCTGCTGCACCTGGAATGCTGCTGACCGCAGAGGCAGAGACGGAAGCGGCGGAAGCCGAACCGCTCCGTGAGCCGCGCTATATCTGGCTGAAAATTCTGACCGTGCTGACGGTGTTGCTGTTTATTGCATTTTCCGTGCTGTGTGTTGTGCGGGATATTCAGGGCGGCACGACCTCCGGCGGGGGCTATGTCGCAGGAAATATCGTAAATGTTGAGCTGAAACAGCATGATAAACCGCAGACCGATAATACCAAAACCGACGAAAACGGCAGATATTCCTACGAGGGCATCGCGGAAGCCGTTATGCCGAGCATTGTCGAGATTTACACCTATTCCGACGGGACGCTTGCAGGCTCCGGCTCCGGCATCATTCTCACGCAGGACGGCTATATTGCAACAAATTCTCATGTTGTCAACGGCGCGAGCAGCCTGAGCGTCAAGCTCTTCGACAGCGGGCAGGATGACAAAAGCTATCCTGCGCAGATCATCGGACACGACGCAAAAACCGATCTCGCGGTCATCAAGATCGCACTGACCGGGCTGAAACCCGCAACACTCGGCGACTCCGATCAGGTGAAGCTCGGGGAAGCGGTCTGTGCGCTCGGAAACCCCGCGGGTCTGAGCGGGTCGATCACGACCGGCATCATCTCCGGCATGAACCGGAAGGTGCGCGCCAGCTCCGCGAATTATGAGATGGTCTGTCTCCAGACCGATGCAGCGATCAGCCCGGGCAATTCCGGCGGCGCGCTTGTCAATATGTACGGGCAGGTCATCGGAATCACTTCCTCGAAATACAGCGCAAATTTTCTGTCGAGCAGCGCTTATGAGGGGCTCGGTTTTGCCATTACGATCAACGAAGCCATGCCGATTATCAAGGAGCTCATGGAAAAGGGTTATATCAGCGGCAGAGTCCGCGTCGGCATATCGTTCCTCGATCACAGCAGGGCGATGCAGCAGGCAGAGCAGGACGGCATCACGCTGCCTGAAACCGTGAAGGATCACGGGATTCTCGTGCTCAGGATTGATGCGGATTCCGATGTGAACAATACGCCCTTGAAGATCGGAGACTGGATTCTGACGATGAACGGCACGGAGATCAACGACTATGACGATGTAAAGGTAGCGCTGAACGGCGCCGGTGCGGGCGACCGCGTACACTGCCGCTGCGGACGCGTACAGGAGGACGGCACGCTCAAGACCTTTGAGATTGATTTCAGACTGCTGGAGGATCAGTCCGGCGACTATTGATACCCAGTCGGCAGTGCCCGGTCGGCAGTGCCGGCGGGCAGTGCCCGCTTCCAATACAGCGAAGCAACGTCTTGGCGCGCTGTTCTATCCCGGTTTCTTTCTCGCCTATGGGCTTCTCGAATCAAAAGGTGAGCAATTCTGACATATTCTCCGTTTCGTGCGGCTATAATGCGTGCAAAAGCAGGCGCTGCACCGCGTGATTTTTGTGCACATCTCCGAATTGTGTGAAAAGATGAAGAAAACGCTTGATTTTTTTCCGAAACATGGTACAATAGATTTAGCACTCGAAGAGATTGAGTGCTAAGAGCCGCGTGCCATGAGTGCTAAAAGCAGCAGGGGCTGTCCCCCGCGCACCGGCAGATGCATAGAACAGGAGGAGTCTATTATGACAATCAAACCCTTGGCTGACAGAGTCGTCATCCGGATGACCGAAGCAGAGGAAACTACAAAAGGCGGAATCATCCTCACCGCTTCCGCACAGGAAAAACCGCAGGTCGCAGAAGTCGTTGCCGTCGGCCCCGGCGGTGTTGTAGAGGGTAAGGAAATCACCATGCATGTGAAGGTCGGTGATAAGGTTCTGCTCAGCAAATATGCAGGAACCGAGGTCAAGCTCGACGGCGATACATTTACAATCGTCAAGCAGAACGATATTCTCGCAATCGTTGAGTAAGCCGGAACCCGGCATTCACTTTCTGAAAGGAGCATATGTATCATGGCAAAAGATCTGAAATACGGAGAGGACGCCAGAAAGGCGCTTCAGGCTGGTATCGACAAGCTCGCGGATACCGTCAAAATCACACTCGGCCCGAAGGGCAGAAATGTTGTCCTTGATAAGAAATTCGGCGCACCGCTGATTACCAATGACGGCGTGACCATCGCAAAGGAAATCGAGCTTGAGGATCCGTTTGAGAATATGGGCGCACAGCTCGTCAAGGAGGTCTCTGTCAAGACCAATGACGCAGCCGGCGACGGTACCACAACCGCAACACTGCTCGCACAGGCAATTGTCCGCGAGGGCATGAAGAATATTGCAGCAGGTGCAAATCCGATGATTCTGAAAAAGGGTCTGGATAAGGCAGTCGCAGCGGCAGTCGAGACCGTAAAGGCAAACTCCAAGACGATTGACGGCAGTGCCGATATCGCAAGAGTCGCAACGATTTCTTCTGCCGATGAGAAGATCGGTGAGCTGATTGCTGAGGCAATGGAGAAGGTCTCGAAGGACGGCGTTATCACCATCGAGGAATCCAAGACCGCTGAGACTTACAGCGAGGTCGTCGAGGGTATGCAGTTCGACCGCGGCTATGTCAGCCCGTACATGGTCACGGATACCGATAAAATGGAAGCTGTCTATGATGACGCATTCCTGCTCATTACCGACAAGAAAATCTCCAATATTCAGGAGATTCTCCCGCTGCTTGAGCAGATTGTTCAGAGCGGCAAGCGCCTTGTCATCATCGCGGAGGACATCGAGGGCGAGGCTCTGACCACGCTGATTCTCAACAATCTGCGCGGCACATTCAAGTGTGCTGCAGTCAAGGCGCCGGGCTTCGGCGACCGCCGCAAGGAAATGCTGAAGGACATCGCAACCCTGACAGGCGGCGAGGTCATTACCGCAGATCTCGGCCTTGAGCTGAAGGATACCCAGCTGACACAGCTCGGCAGAGCGCGTCAGGTTGTCATCTCCAAGGAGAACACCATTATTGTTGACGGCGCAGGCGATCCCGCTGCAATTCAGGCAAGAGTTGCACAGATTCGTGCTGAGATCGAGAACTCGACCTCTGACTTTGACCGCGAGAAGCTCCAGGAGCGTCTGGCAAAGCTGGTCGGCGGTGTTGCAGTCATCAAGGTCGGCGCACCGACTGAGATTGAGATGAAGGAGAAGAAGCTCCGTGTTGAGGATGCACTCGCGGCAACCAAGGCTGCTGTTGAGGAAGGCATCGTTGCAGGCGGCGGCGTGGCTCTGCTGAACGCGGCACAGTCCGTGCAGGCGCTTGTCGATACGCTGGAGGGTGATGAAAAGACCGGTGCTGCGATTATTCTCCGTGCACTGGAAGAGCCGATCCGTCAGATTGCAGCAAATGCAGGTCTTGAGGGTTCGGTTATCATCGAGAACATCCGCCGCGAGGGCAAGAACGGTTACGGTTTCAATGCTTATACCGAGGAATATGTCGATATGATCCCTGCCGGTATCGTGGATCCGACCAAGGTGACACGGTCCGCGCTGGAGAATGCGGCATCTGTTGCGGCGATGGTGCTGACGACCGAAAGCCTTGTCACAGACATCAAGGAGCCGGCTCCGGCTGCTCCCGCAATGCCTGCCGGCGGAATGGATTACTGATTCTGAATACCGAAAAAACGCTGCCCTTCGGGGCAGCGTTTTCCAGTCTGTAGAAAAAGGTATCGCTTCGCGATGATTGAAATTGGGCTCCGCCCAAACCCGCCAAAGGGACATTGTCCCTTTGGAATCCCATTATAAACAAAATGAAAGAAAATGCGTGA
>Ga0310691_10001354_pt1 | contig 37558 bp, 35 predicted proteins | sample 176DNAGHGlowgp2_FD_203887 | JGI IMG/M metagenome (GOLD analysis project Ga0310691, IMG submission 203887) | Sheep rumen microbial communities from Palmerston North, Manawatu-Wanganui, New Zealand - 1766 DNA GHGlow gp2 (v2) (version 2) | ecosystem: Host-associated > Mammals > Digestive system >... | reverse complement strand
TAAATAAAAAAATCTGTGTGACATTTTAAATTTGCAGCGCAAATACCTATCCGTGAGATAATAATATCTGTGTGATCTTTAAGATCTGTGTGACATAAAATAAAAATATAATAATATGGAATTAGATAAGAATCAGATCCCGAAGCCCGAGCGCCCAACGCTCCTCCAGCTCTGGCACGACATCCTGAACCACCGCAAACTCTACTACAAGGTCCTCCCCATCACTTTCGTGATAGCCGCCATCCTGACCTTGAGCATTCCCAATTACTATAAATGCACCGTCATGTTGGCCCCAGAGTTGTCTGGTAACAAGAACACCAATTCTTTGGCCGATATTGCCAGCAGCTTCGGCCTTAATCTTGGTAGTAAAAACATGGGTTCAGAGGCCCTCTTCCCAACCCTTTACCCCGACCTGATGAACAGTGTGACTTTCCGGGCATCCCTGTTCCCTATCAAGGTGCAGCGCGAGGACGATAGCACAGGTGTCGATATCATGACCTATTATGACTATCTCAAAGATGGCCAGAAATTACCTTGGTGGTCAGCAGGTGTAAAAGTAGTGGTAGAGGCCATTACCTCTCTATTTTTCGACGAAGAACCTGATAATGGTAAGGTAAATGCTTTTAAACTGACCAAGGAACAGTTTGAAATAACAAAAGCTATGAAAAAGAAGATCGTTTGCGATGTGGATAAAAAGACCTTGGTCATTACGATCGACGTAGAAGACCAGGATCCCCTCATCTGCGCTACCATAGCTGATTCAGTACAGGCACGCCTGCAGGATTTCATCACCGACTACCGCACCAAGAAAGCCCGTGTCGATTTGGAGTATAATCAGAAACTTTATGCCGAGGCCCGGAATCGCTACGAAAAGGCTTGCAGAACCTATGCCAGCCATGTCGATGCCAACCGCAATGTCCTGTTCCAGACTGCTCGGAGCGAACTCACCAAGCTCGAAAACGAGATGAACCTCCAGTATCAGGCCTACTCTCAGGTGGCCGCTCAGTTGCGCTTGGCTGAGGCGAAGGTCCAGGAAGATACCCCTGCCTTCACCACCCTCCAGCCCGCCACAGTCCCCGTCAAAAAGACCGGTCCCAAGCGCGCCATCATCTGTCTCGTCTTCCTCTTCCTCGCCTTCCTCGCCACCTCTGCCTACATCCTCCACCGCGAAGGCCACCTCCTCCCCTTCTTCACCTCCGATGATGACGACGATACCCCCCTCACCCTCGACCAGTCCACCCTCCTCCAAGCCCTCCTCAATCAACAAAACAATAAGAAAGAGTGATATAATGCCACAATATTCACCTGTGATCCGTTTGGGGCTCGAACCCAAGACCCCATTGTTAAAAAAGTAAATTCGCCCGCTCGCAAAGCTCACACCCCTCCCCCCGCTCCTTTGGAGCGCCAGTAGCCTCTTCCATCATCCATCAAACATCTTAAAGCGTGGCTTTATTAAGTAATTATTAAGTAACTATTAAGTAATTATTAAGTGGTCATATAGTTATGGCAGGTCTTTTTGATTATAATATTATTAAACAGTTGTCAAATGATTATGAAGTAATTATTAAGTAATTATTAAGTAATTATTAAGTAATTATTAAGTAACTGTTAAGTTAAACTAATGATGAATATACGCTCCAAATATCAGCCGTTTCTTACTCTTGATTACATAGTCAATGAGCCAGAGAATAAGTTGTTCGATAGGAAATCGTCAAAGGTTAAGGCTTCGGATATAGCTCCTATTATCTCTGCATTTGCTAATGCAGATGGTGGTACTATTGTCATAGGAATAGCGGATAAGACACGAAAAATAGAGGGCATTAATGGCATCGGTCAAGATTATATCAATAATCTGATAGCTGCTCCTAAAGATGTATGTGTACCCATGCCTCAGTATAAAGAGGAATTATTACAAGTTGTAAATGACAAAGGCGAGCAAGATCAATTATTGCTTTTACATATTGAGGCAAACTCAGAACAAATCATCAGGACATCTAGTGGTGCGACCTATCTTCGAGTTGCTGATAGAACTAAAGAGCTAAAAGGAGATGATCTGCGGAATCTGGAATACAGTAAGAGTGTCCGTCATTTTGAAGACGAGTGTCATCCCGATGCTACAGTTAGCGACTTGGACATACTACTATTAGAGAAGTATCGTGAAAAGTTACATGCAGAAGACCTTACGTATGAACAATTGTTAGAAGCACGTGGGTTTATTCGACTACAGGGGGGCATAAAGAAACTTACGAACGCTGCTGTTCTGTTGTTTGCTAAGAACATTGTTCAGTTTTATCCGAATTGCCGTATTAGGTTTGTTCGTTATGATGGTACAAAGGCAAGAACGGGTGTAGATATTAATATCATACGTGATTATAATATTGAGTTACCTATATTAAGGATTATTGAAGCAGCTAAAGTATTCATTGGAAGTCAATTGCGTGAATTTACAGCTCTTGAACCTGTAACGGGTAAATTCTTGATTGTTCCTGAGTATCCTGAGTTTGCATGGCTTGAGGGTATTGTTAATGCAGTGACTCATAGAGAATATGCCATGGCTGGCAGATATATCCTTGTTAGCATGTATGACGATCGCTTGGAGATAGAAAGTCCAGGTAAGTTACCGAGTATAGTAACCGTTGATAATATAAAGGAAACGAGATATTCAAGAAATCCAAGAATAGCCAGACTTTTGACCGAATTTGGATGGGTAAGAGAATTGAACGAGGGAGTCAAAAGAATTTATACTGATATGGAAAAGTTCTTCCTTGACGATCCGATATATAGCGAACCTGAGCAGTCAGTACGATTAGTGCTTAAAAACAATATAGTGATGCGCAATTTGCGTCGAAAGGATAGAGCACTTGAGTATGTAGGAGAGGATATATGGAAACAATTAGATGCTGTAGATCGTAAAATACTTGCATATATGGCAAGTAATGTTGAGGTTAGACGTAGTACATTAGCTAAACATGTCAAAAAATCAGGACCTACTATTACCAACCATCTAAGAGCCCTTATAGATCTTGGAGTTGTTCAACCGAATGGCAGCGTCCATGATCCTGGCAGGACTTACTCTATAGTATATAAAGATTAATTTCTGTGATTTCTGTCCTTTCTGTGGGACTTAAAAATATCAGTGAGATCTGTGAACAAGGGAATCCAAGAATGCCCAAAGCCGTATGGACTTCCTTAATAAACTCAACATTGCCCTGAAGTGGAGGAGATAATGAAGGGAGAAAAAGAAAAAACAGGTTTCGGGCTGTAATGATAGACTCTTAAGGGAAACCTATATTTGAAAACGGGTAGAGAATGCCAAAGAGTTATATGGTTATGTCAACGATAATATACTGATATAATCCAGACTTATGATATATAAGAGATAGAGAAATCAATAATAAAAAGGGGTCGTTTAAATGGAGAAAACTTATAGCTTAGACATTAAAGGGTATTATAAGGATGAGACAAGAGTCTTGTTCCCTCAAAAGGCAGGTATTTACTTTGTCTATCGTGGTGTCCTTAATACCGTATCTCAACCACATTCAGCAATCCTTTATGAATTGATATATGTTGGTGAGACAGATAATCTTCACAATCGTCATAATGAACATAATCGTAGGCAGGATTTCTTCAATACATTACAATACGGAGAACAACTGTTTTATTGCTATGCTGAGACTGTTTTGTCTGAAGAAGAACGTAAGCGAGTAGAGGCAGCATTGATACATGAGTTACAACCTTCTTTGAATATTCAGAACCAAACTCTTTTCAATTACGATAAGACTATTGTAAATGTCTTGGGTGATCGGCATGCGTTTATACCACAACAAATAATAGCTCTATCATATCAATAAGATTCTCATATTCATGAAAGTATTTGAGTATCTTAAGGGTTTATTGACCCACTCAGAAACAGAGACAGAGACCCCTGCTGCGTTGGCAGGAGTGGAGGCTCATACAAAGCCTCTGTCCACCCAACATATCACATATATGTTTTGTAGGGTCGCTGATTTGCTGTCTGCTGAGTATTTGGTGTTATTTTCAGAGGAATTAAATGTTGCTGATTCAGTAGTGTCTGAGGGCTTAGAAACCATGGTCAGGGATATGCCATTAGACCTGTGCTGCTGTATTGAATATCCATATATTGACGAGGTATATCGCGATACCTATTATAATTTCTATTCTCGAAAACATGGGAATCACGGGCGTTATTGCTTTAGAGTTTCTTTCTTTAAACCAGAAGTTAATGAGGACAATTTCTATGAAAGGGTTAACGATGAAACCTATTTAGGATATATTGTACTTCGCCCAACACCACGAAGAGTGATAGGTTACTCTTTCTTGTCACCATTTGTCTATTCGGATCATCAATTTTCTATTTGCTTATGCAAAAGACCCTCAAGCATTATGGGAAAGATGGTGAGTGTTTCAGGTTTTCCGTTTTGTGGGCAAGATGGTGAACTATGCACCTGTGCAGAAACATCGATAGTGGTTGTTCTTGATTACTTTTCGAGAAGATATAATCGCTACCAGCGAGTACTTCCAAGTGATGTGGCGGTCTTTAATTCTGATAATTACTTGCAGAAACTACAACCTTCTACAGGTATCGATATGGATGAGATAGTAAGGTCTTTTAATAGCATAGGTCTGACAACCCGAAGGTATCAGCGAGAGGATGAAATTAATCATGCAGATAATAAGACTTTCTTTGAGGATGACGTATTTCAGAACTTGTTACACTGCTATGTTGAGTCAGGCTTTCCACTTTTGGTTTCAGAAGGCGAACATGCTTATATTATTATAGGCCGTGAAGATAAGCTTTTTCCTCAGAGGCCCGCTTTGATAACAATTAATGATAATGGCAGGCCCTATGAGATTTGTCCTGATGAGAACAACATAAAATCTTTTATTGTACCACAATCAGATAATATTTTGCTTGATGCAGATAAAATTGATGTTACAAAAGTGTTAAGCGACTTTCATAGCGCTTATAATCAGGTCAATTTTGAAGTAAACGATGATGATTATTATAATCGGGTATTCCTGACAACTTCCCGTTCCTTCAAGAGTTATATTGTCAATTCTTCACTTGAACGATATGATAAAGATTTGATAATCTGTACTGCAATGCCAAGGTTTATTTGGGTATGTGAGAGTATAAAGAAAAGTGATTTGAACGATGATATTTCTCTAATAAATGTTTCTGTAACTTCTATACTTGATGCAACGGAATATGCTTACGGACATAGCCATCTCTTGATGGTAATTGGAGGTGGGAAACTGATTGTTCCAGAAGAAGATGGTATTAGGGCAAATCATCGTATATATGTTATTTATGAATCCCAAAGTTCACTAGCACCATTCAATAACAACTTAAAAGGCTCACATAATCTATGGCAGATTTAAAAAGTACCTATCAGAAAGCGGCTTCAATAAAAGTATCTCAGGGCAAAGTGATACACCTGTCCTATACGGTATCTATGAAAATAGATAGGAATATATCAACAACGCTATCTAAAAAAGCTTTTAAAAAGAAATAGTAATGAGTGGTAGACAGAGAAATCCATTACAGAATAGAAAGAAACTTGGCTCTCTTCGCCAAACGAAGAGAAAGCCTTCAAAGGATAAAGGACCAATAGTAAAACAGATGCAGTTTACATCGGAAGGGCAGCCTCAAACCGTTAATGAGAAAGGTATAGCGATGGAAAGAGAAAATATGCGTTTTAAAAATATTTTCTTAGGTCTTTTTGCTTTTGCTGGTGTGTTTCTTTGTCTCTATGATGTACGTGATGAGGGTATGACTTTGGAGATCATAGGATTGTTTAAATATTCAGGTTCCCTTGTAGGCATTGTGGTTACAGTTTTAAGTGTTTGGGGAATTTGCAAAAATGATCCTCAAGTATCAATTAAAAAGTGATTGTTCCATGCTAAATTTTATTTATCAAGGAAGTGCAGAACCATTGAACAGCAAGTTGAATGAAGCCTCATAATTTATGCAGTTATGGATTTGGACAGAATAAAGTACTTTCAGGACAAATTTTTTATCCGATTGGATGGTTTCGATTTGGTCAATCTTGATACTTTTGCTGATGATAATACCTTCTCTCAGCAACAGGCAATATATTTACATGAGTATTATCATTATTTGACAAACCTCACCACATTTTTTGGAGCTCGCCAATTTAACTGTAAGTTTCAGGATAAAGTACGACTTATCACTATTTTGTTGAAAAAAAAAGGTATTGATGCTTTTCCTCTTTCTGAAAATACAGATTTTGATTGTAAGTATGAGGTCGAGTATTGGAAAAGTCTGGATGACCTTTTTGATCTTGACGATGTGGATACGTCCTTTGCAGACAAGGTAAAAAATGCACCCATGCAAAAGTTCACCATTGTTCATTATACAGATATGCGATGGCCATTATCAGTGCAATATGAAGGTAAGAATGTCAAAGGCTATCATAAGTATTATCGTATTGATGTTAGCGATGTTCCATTTGCACAATCATTTCATTTATCTGATGGAATGATAGATGAATTTTTGAGCAGTTCTATTGATGAATTCATGTTCCAGAATGATTTGGCAGACAATTGCGAAGTATTGAGAGCGCAATCTTTCTATCCTTATCGGACACTTGATGAGTTACTTCGCTTCTTTAATATTGAAGGGTGTGATGCTCGTGATAAGATTCTTATTTCTTACTTTGCCTTACATGCAACCAACCCTATCGATGCGTTAATTACATTATTAGAAAGAATGAGGAAGGACAAAGGGGAGGCGTATATGAAAGACAAAGAAAATTTTCTGTTGAAAAATCTGAAAGGGAATGAGATTAAAGCCTTCGCGTCTCTCATCCAGTATGAAGATAAATATATCAGAGAGTGTTTAGATCATAGTCGAAAAAACTTGGCTGACACAATGGCATTAATTTACAGAAGACAGTATAGGGCCATTGAACTATTGGAGAATGATTTCTTCTATTTTGTTCGGCCATTTATGGTTGCGAATCTACAAACCCACGAAGGCAGGGCAAAACTACTTTCTTTGTTTAAAAATATAAAAAAAGAAATGGATGAGCCTATAATTGTTCAGGATGGTAAAATGATCGCTACAGAAGAAAATAGCTACAAGAACCATCTTGCCATGCAGATAGCTATCTATGAAATAATTGATAGTTTGTGGATTAATAGAATTGCAACACGTTTGCCTAGCAGGAAGAAAAATTATGAGTATCCGGTATTCACAGAAGATAATGATAAGTTGGAAAATCTTGTGGATAAATTCCCATTGGAACAGACGTGGCATGTAGCTCTGAATGAACTTGGCCTTTATGGAGAGTACTTAAGAAAGAAAAAAACTCTCCAGCAAAATTGAAGTTTTCGTATGTTTCATAAGCTGTTTCAAATCAAGAATATCAACGATGTGACAGATTCAATGAAGGAGGAGATACTGGAGATGACTCGACGAAGTCGCTCGTTCTGTAGGCCTCAAGAACATCCATACGATCGATGAGATGAAGGCAGGGCTGCAGTCGTATGTGGTTTTGTTATTAAAAAACAAAGTACTGTAGGTGATGATTTAGGCCGAAGGCCAAGATGAAGCTAAACAAATTATTATCATGACAATATCAGAAAAAAAGGAAATCCTAAAATGTTTTCCGACATATAATGTTGGAGGTGCTAGGGTGGATGATATTATTCTTGTTCCTCATGTAGTTGCAAAATATAATGTAGGAGGAGAGCAAGCAAGATTATGGTTAAATGAATTAGCCTCTGAAGGCTATCTATATTATGGTGATGGGTCTGATGGGAAAGTTTTTGGTTGGCACTTGACAGAACTAGGATATTCATTGCTATATGGCTGATATTATTTTATGATAAAATTAAAGGCATATTTGTAAAAAGCCCTGTCGCTTATTTGAGTAATAATATAAAGCTTATGAAACCTAATTTGTTACAAAACTTACGTGTTATTGCTGGCACAGATTATAATAATGGTCAAAAGCAAGTAGTATTCCAATTCCAGAGTGATAACATAAGAATTCAGATACCTGATGAAGTTAAGAAAGGAAACTATTGCATAGGTGCTATTGATGGGGATGAGTTTATAGTTAAGTATGTAGGAAGAGCAACAGATCAAACGTTGGCAGATAGATTATTGCAGCATACGAATCACACTGATGATCATTATTATGATGACAATCACTATTTTTTCTTTTCACCTGCTAATTCGGATGAAGAAGCAATTAATCAGGAGTGTATTGATTTTCATTCTTTTGGGGGGTATGAAGTTCTTGACAATAAAGAACATCCTTCTTTACCCCAAAACTCAAAATGTCCTTGGCAAGGATGCGAGCATATTGGTGGAGAATAACGTAACCTGTCAATTTTGACATCTTGCATATGAACATGAGATCTGATAATTTTCTTTGCACCGCAAAGCCCTTTCTGTGATTTCTGTTCTTTCTGTGGGACTTAAAATTTCTCCGTGGGCTCTATGACCGACAACCAACTCTCCTTCGAAATCCGTGGCGCCATTTATACAGTCTACAAAGCCCTAGGCCCCGGCCTCTTGGAGTCCGTCTACGAAGAAGCTTTGGCATATGAGTTGCAAAAACGAGGACTGAAGGTTGAACGCCAGAAGGAAGTCCCCATACACTACGATGGTAAGCTATTAAACACAACCTTACGCCTTGATATGCTGGTCGAAGACCAAATTATCATTGAGCTAAAATCCGTTAAGGAGATGCAGGAAGTGTTCTTCAAACAGACCCGCACCTATTTACGTCTTATGAACTTACATTTGGGAATCTTGGTAAACTTCAACGTCGATAATATCCTCGAAGATGCCATTTACCGCGTCATCAACGGCTATTAGTTTCCGTCAGGAAACCCCTTTCTGTGATTTCTGTGATTTCTGTGGGACTTAAAATAAAATAGTATGATTTGTGTGACTTCCTCCTTTGCATCGCAAAGCCATTTCTGTTATTTCTGTTATTTCTGTGGGACAACAAAAAAACACAATCAACAGTTATGATATTTCCTTTAGGAAAACAATTTCTGTGATTTCTGTGATTTCTGTGGGACTTAAAAATATCAGTGAGATCTGTGAACAAGGGAATCCAAGAACGCCCAAAGCCGCATGGACTTCCTTAATAAACTCAACATTGCCCTGAAGGAAGCCGACGAGACAGAGTACTGGCTAGATCTACTACATGAAACGAAATACTTAGATGATAAACAATTCGAATCGCTACACAGTGGCTGCAAGGAACTTATAGCGATATTAGTGACAATAATAAAGAAACTGAAAGATAATCCGAAAGGACAAAAGTAATTTTCACTTTTCAACTTTCACTTTTCAACTTACAAAATGAAAACAGCATTAATTACTGGTATTACTGGCCAAGATGGTAGCTATCTGGCCGAGTTTTTGTTGGAAAAAGGATATGACGTGCATGGAACCATCCGCCGTAGCAGTGTGGACTTCCGTGAGCGTATAGCACACTTGGAGGGTACACCCCATTTCCATCTGCACTATGCAGACTTGGGTGACTCCATGAGCGTGTTGGGCGTAATCGGTAAGGTGAAGCCCGACGAGATATATAACTTGGCAGCCCAGAGCCATGTACAGGTTAGCTTTGACTCACCGGAGTTTACGGCTGACGTGGATGCCGTTGGTGTGCTTCGCATTCTGGAGGCCGTTCGCCAGTTAGGTATGACAGAGACTTGCCGCATTTATCAGGCATCAACCTCAGAACTCTATGGCAAGGTGGAGGAGGTTCCCCAGAACGAGAATACACCATTTCATCCCTATAGTCCTTATGCAGTTGCCAAGCAATACGGTTTCTGGATTGTGAAGGAGTATCGTGAGGCTTACAATATGTATTGCTGCTCAGGAATTCTGTTCAATCATGAATCCGAACGTCGTGGTGAAACTTTCGTAACTCGTAAGATTACATTGGCAGCTGCTCGTATTAGCCAGGGCCTTCAGGATTGCTTGTACTTAGGCAATATGGATTCTCTCCGTGACTGGGGCTATGCCAAGGATTATGTGGAGTGTATGTGGCTCATTCTGCAGCAGGACAAGCCAGAGGACTTCGTCATTGCTACCGGTGTGCAGCATAGTGTTCGTGAGTTTACAAAACTTGCTTTCAAACATGCAGGCATTGAACTGAAGTTCGAGGGCGAAGGTATCAATGAGAAGGGAATTGTAGTAAAAGGTCCAGAAAACTTGATTGGTAAGGTCGTTGTCGCTGTTAGCGAAGATTTCTATCGTCCTACGGACGTGGTGAACCTTTGGGGCGATCCAACCAAGGCCAAGGCCAAGTTGAAGTGGAACCCGAATAAGACCAGTTTCGAGGAGTTGGTGAAAATCATGGTTGAACATGACATTGCCAAGGTAGCCGCAGAGGGTGCAGCTGCCAAGGTGAGAACAAACCTCGCAGAGTACCTTGAAAAAGGCATTGTAAAGTAGTATTCGTTTAATCCGTGAAATTCGTGTTCGAAAGAAATGGAAAAGAATAGTAAGATATACGTTGCCGGTCATCGTGGCATGGTAGGTAGTGCCATTGTGCGCGAGCTCCAACGCCAAGGTTATACGAACATAATTACTAGAACGCACAAAGAACTGGACCTGACTCGTCAGGACCAAGTGGAGGCCTTCTTTGCCCAGGAGAAACCTGAATACGTTTTCCTGGCTGCCGCCAAGGTAGGCGGCATTGTCGCCAACCAGTCAGCCCTAGCTGATTTCATGTACGACAACATGATCCTAGAGATGAACGTCATCCATGCCGCATGGAAAAATGGTTGCAAGAAACTCGAATTTCTGGGCAGCAGCTGTATATACCCCCGCATGGCCCCGCAGCCCATGCCCGAGAGTTGCCTGCTCACCAGCGAACTGGAAAAGACCAACGAGGCATACGCATTGGCTAAAATCTCAGGTCTGAAGTATTGCGAGTACCTGAATAAGCAGTACGGTACGGACTACATCTCTGTGATGCCCACCAACCTCTACGGCCCTAATGATAACTACCATCCTGAGCACAGCCACGTGCTGCCAGCCCTGATCCGTAGGTTCCATGAGGCCAAAGTGGAAGGCAAAGAAAGTGTCACTTGCTGGGGTGACGGTAGTCCCCTGCGTGAGTTCCTGTATGTGGACGACTTGGCTAATCTCTGTGTATTCCTGATGAATAACTACAGCGGTAACGAAACTGTCAATGCTGGTACGGGTAAGGAACTCACTATCAAGGCACTGACGGAATTAGTCGCCAAGGTAGTAGGATATACAGGCCGCATAGAGTGGGACACCACCCGTCCCAACGGCACCCCGAGAAAGTTATTGGATGTAAGCAAGGCCACCAAGCTCGGGTGGACCTACAAGACAGAACTTGAGGATGGCATCCGCCTGGCATATGAGGATTTCTTAAATAATCCGATGCGTGCCGAGCGCTAGAGCCGTGTGATGGGAGGCTGTCAAATACGGTTCTATGAGAACGGAGGTCAAAATCCCTCTGTCCTCATCCCTCGCCTCCGGCAACACAATCAGTGCAGCAATAAGTGTCTCATATAGTTCACAAAACTATCATGCCAATTTGCTATATATTGTTGTTGAGTGGTATTCATACCATTTTTACTTCAGGATGAAATGATTACCTTTGTCAATATCACAGAAGACGAGTTCCTTGAGAACAAGTTGCTTTATAAACATATGCCATTGGAGAATGCTTTGCGTTCTTTGAATGAGAAATATTTGTGGTTTGCTAATCCATTTACATGGAAAGATCCTTTTGAGAAAAGATTTCTGGAGGCAAAGTATATCAAGAAAGGAAAAGAAGTCGGTTTCATACAAACTCTAACAATCTTGGAGCGGTGTGGAGAAATGTCTGATCTTAAAGAGCCTATAAAGGAATTGTTTAGTCAACTGCCACCAAATTATTGATTGAAGGTCAAGATAAAGCAAAACAAATTATTATAATGACAAAATCTGAGAAAAAGGGAATCCTAAAATGTTTCCCAACATATAATGTTGGAGGTGCTAGGGTGGATGATATTATTCTTGTTCCTCATGTAGTAGCAAAATATAATGTAGGAGGAGAGCAAGCAAGATTATGGTTAAATGAATTAGCCTCTGAAGGCTATCTATGTTATGGTGATGGGTCTGATGGGAAAGTTTGCGGTTGGCATCTGACAAAATTAGGATATTCATTGTTATATGGCTGATAGCTTGTTCTATGATAAAATTTGAGACATATTTGTTGAAAAGTGCCGTGACCATCGGTATTAAAAATAATAAAGTTTAATATAATTTAGACACGCCAGATGGCAAAAACTACATAAAAAGGTGGTATTCAGGCCTGGACGTCAAAATTGACAGTTTACTTGTTTCATGGAGAATTCAAACAAAAGAATTGCAATAAATACTATTGTTATCTATTTAAAAATGATAGTAATGGCATTTATCAGCTTTTTTACCACAAGATATGTACTTAAGGCATTAGGTGTAAGTGACTATGGGCTATATAATGTTGTTGGAGGTGTGGTTACAATGCTTAATTTCATAAGTACTGCAATGATGACTACAACTCGCAGATATGTTAACGTCGAAATGGGAAAAGGAAAAAGTGGGAATGTTAATAAAGTATTTAACGTATGTTTAACACTTCATTTTTGTTTTGCTATATTTATATATTTAATTGCAATATCGATAGGATTATGGTATATAAACAACATTTTGAATGTAACTTCTGAGAAATTGGCTGATGCTCGTTTTGTATATATTATATCAACCTCTGTTTCTGCATTAGGTATTATTAATGTTCCATATCAGGCATTATTGGCTGCATATGAACGTTTCCGCCAAATAGCTATAATTGATATTATCACATCATGTTTAAAGATACCTCTTGTTATTGCATTGCTTTTATATGCAGGAAATCATTTAAGGTTTTATGCTATAGGAATCTGTGTTATTACATTTTGTTCATTATTATTGTATTCAACATATTGTTATCAGAAATTTCATGATGTTATAAAATGGCATTTTTATAAAGATAAGGTATTATATAAAGAGATTCTTCTTTTTAATAATTATACTTCCCTTGGCGCATTTGCCTATCTTGGTAGATCTCAAGGTAGTACTATGGTAATTAATTACTTTTTTGGGACAATTGTAAATGGAGCTTATGCAATAGCGATTCAAATAGAAAGCCAGATACAGAGTCTTGTTAGTAATCTTGTAACCGCGGCAAATCCACAAATGACTCAAAGTTATAGTTCAAGAGATTATGATAGATGCTTTAGTTTAGTATGTAAAGTCACAAGATTTAGTGCGCTATCTATGATGATTTTATGTTTTACAATGTTTATTGAGTTGCCTTTTTTGCTAGATTTATGGCTTAAAAAAACGCCAGACGGTGCTATCGCCTTTTGTGTCGCCATGCTTCTAAGTCTTTTTGTAAGGTCGTTAGGAATGGGGGTGGATGCACTAATTCAGGCTACAGGCAAAGTTAAGACATACCAACTTGTTCAAAGTGCATTATTGGTCGCAGGAATACCACTTTCCATTTTTTTATTTATAATAGGATTTTCACCTGTGTTCATTATTATTACATTCATTATATGTGATATTTTAAGGACGATCGCAATGTTTTGGATTATATGTAGGATATCGGATTTTTTTAAATTCAAGCGCTATGCTTGTTCCGTATATCTTCCCACTATTAAAGTTTTTTCTGTACTATTAATATATACGTATGTGTATGGATTCTTTAATATTGATTCTTTGTCATTTCGGCTTGTGGGTATAGTAATTACTTTTATTTTTGCATGTATGGTATGTGTCTATCTTGGTTTAATCTCTCAAGAAAGGGGAATGCTTTTAGAAAAAGTATTAAAAATATTAAAATACGGATAATATGGAATCACCAGTTTTATTTTTGATTTTTAAGCGAGAAGACACCACAAAGCGTGTCTTTGACCGTATTCGTGAGGCACAGCCTCCAAAGCTATATATTGCTGCAGATGGCCCACGTCATGACCGACCGGATGAGATTGCTAAATGTGAGGCAACACGTAAAGTTGTTGAAAATGTTGATTGGCCTTGTGAGGTTTACCGACTATATCGTGAAGAGAATCTTGGTTGTGGGAAAGGAGTAAGTTCTGCAATAGATTGGTTTTTTGAGAATGAAGAACAGGGAATCATTATAGAAGATGATGTATTGCCACATATTGATTTCTTTAAGTATTGTGATGATATGTTAGAGCGGTACAAATACAATGAAAGCGTGCAATTAATATCCGGTCGAAATGCTTTCTATAAAAAAATGGAGAAACCATACTCTTATTATAGCTCTAGTTTATTTCATATATGGGGTTGGGCTTCATGGCGTCGGGTTTGGCTTACATATGAATATGATGCCTCAAAGATCTCAAGAGATTTATTTGCAAAAAAATTGTTAGAAAGACAACTGACTCAGAGTACCAAAAAATATTGGTGGAAAATATTTAAGTTAATGCAAATAGACCCTATTGACACATGGGATTTTCAACTTTATTTCAATGAAGTATTATTTGAACGAAGCACGATTATCCCATATGTAAATATGATAGAAAATATTGGTTTTAATCCTGCCGATGCTACCCATACAACAAAAACAAGACCTTTAGATGTTAATCATAAAGCATTCTCACCATATCCTTTAAAACATCCAGACAATCTTTTTCAGGATATTGAGGCAGATATGATATTTGCTAAGAATTTTGGTTTCATTCATAGAAACTTATTTGAAAGGTTTATTACAAGAATCAAAACTTTTATAAGGCTATGAGATTATTATTATATGTTGGTAACTAAATGACATGTGTCAAGAATAAGGGGTTTAATAATATGTCTGTTCGTAAGTTAGTAAAATGGATTTTAATCAGAATCAAATTTAGAGAGAAACTAATATTATCTTATTCTTCTGATGTAAGTGTTAAGTCCTTTTTTGAAGGAGCCAATAAGATATATCCGTACACAAAATTTGAAGGTAATTTAGGGTATGGAACATATATTGGCCCTAATTGTGATATAATTGCAAAAATTGGTCGATTCTGTTCCATCGCTCCTTTTGTAAGAATAAATCCGGGGATTCATCCATACACATATCCATTTGCAACAACTTGTCCGATGTTTTTTTCAACTAAGAAGCAAAACGGAAATACATTTGTGGCAGAAAACCGATTTGATGAAACAAAAGGGATAACAATTATTGGGAATGATTGTTGGATAGGAGAAAATGTTTTTATTGCAAGCGGAGTATCCATTCATGACGGAGGTGTTGTTCTCGCAGGAGCTGTTGTAACTAAAGATGTTCCTCCTTATGCTATAGTTGGTGGCGTCCCAGCTAAAATAATTAAATACCGATATTCTGATGAAGATATACGATTCCTTCTTAGCTTTAAATGGTGGGAAAAGGACCTATCATGGCTTAGGAACAATTCGAATCTATTGTGTAATATAGAAAAGCTTAAATTACAAGAAAATAGTGATGTTCATATATAAATTATTTAGGGTATATCCCTACTTGAAAACAAAACTATATATTTATTGGAATAAAATATTTTTTACTTTTCTGGGAATAGAATTTGGTTCAAATATGCAGATACCTAATAAAATTTATATTTCAGGAAAAGGAAATATTAAAATTGGTGATGATTTCCGCTTTACTTCAGGTGACAATTTGAATCCAATATGTAGAAATATCAAGGGATCTATTCATACAGCAAATAATGAAGCATCTGTAACAATAGGGAATCGGGTTGGAATTAGTTCTTCTTGTATTTGGTCAAACAGTAGTATATTTATAGGTGATGATGTAAATATTGGAGGCGATTGTATTATTATGGATAATGATGCACATCCACATGATTACATCAAAAGACGACGCTCTTTTTTTAAAAGAGCTGGTGAAGACGACATCTCTAATATTATACCAACCAGCCCCATAATAATTGAAAACGATGTTTGGATAGGTGCAAGATGTATTGTGCTTAAAGGGGTTCATATTGGGCCTAGAACAATTATTGGCGCTGGGAGTGTTGTCGTAAAAGATATTCCTGCAGATTGCGTTGCAGGCGGAAATCCGTGCAAAGTGCTTTCTCGTAACAAGTCATCCGAAAATATAACATAAAATTGATAAATATTTGTTTGAAAAATGCTTTTAAAACAAGTGGTTTATGCAATAGACATTACTTAAAGTGGTTTTTAGAAAGTCTTTATATGAAAAGGGAATTAGATGTGTGTGACTTTTTTAATAAGACTAGGGAAATGTGTTTAATGACATTGAAAATATGGACTTAATACTAAGCAATGGGCTATTTGAATGACATCAGGAAATAACTCATTTGCTCAAATTGATGACCTTCATCAACGCAAAAAATAACAAAATTTCCATTTAATAGGTCTGGTATATTAGAACAATTAAAATAACAAAATAGTATAGAAACATTAGAAATATGCCTAGTACTGTTCAACTTATATTTATCGTAATTAAAATTGTGATGTATTTTTTCTTGTATATAGGAGGAAATGCAATGGCTCGTTCATGTAATCGTGCACAATATTGGTGCTGTGCAATATTACCTATCATGGCATATACATTTAGTTCCGGTTTAAGATTCGGTCGCGAAATTGACTATAATCTTTATTATTTTGAATATAATGATATAGTTCTAGGAAGAACTGATTTTTTTGAGTTTGAACCAATATTCACGATTACCACACTTTTTTTAGGGAAACTATGTGGATTAGAATGGCAGTATATGGTTGTATTTATGAGTTTCTTCTTAATATTCAGTTGTGTTGTTTTTTTGGAAAGATATAAAGAAGTTTCCGCAATAGCCTTACCATTGTTTGTTTTTAATATGCGATTAGCTGAGAATACCATGAGATGGTTTTTCGCTTTTTCATTTTTATTAATAGCTCTGTCCTATTTTAAGAATTCTAAATATACTTTAAGAAAATCATATTATTCATTTGCTTTTTTTTCTTTCCTTGCAGTGATGACACATTATTTTATGGGTGTTGTGATTATAATATACATATTATTAATGATTCCAAAGAAATGCATATTGGGGCCTAAATTGTCGATATGTGTTTTTGCAGTTAGCATTTTATTTTCATCACCCTTAATGTTTGGTGGTTTTATTGATGATGTGGCTCGTTTGGAATTTTTAACGGGTAGATTTGAGCATTATGCCGCTAATGCAGAGATGTATATTACAGGAGAAGGTACAGAAGGATATGATGGAATGGATTATTCAAGTTATATATATAGTGTCTTTATGATTTTAGTAGGATATAGGATAGTTCAGCTAAAGCCATCTTTAGTTCTCCCGTATAATATTGCGCTTATCGGAATTTTCACTGCGCCATTGTTGTCTAAACTTGAGATAGGATTACGTATAAGGTATGTATTTTTTTCTTTTCAGTTTTTAATATTAGCATATACCTTTGTGTATATCCTTCATAACAGAGTAAAGAGGTCTTTAATAATGAAATTAATATGCATTATTCTAATATTGAATATGATTAGAACTCAAATCACAATTCCTTTAGATTTGCCAGATTCAAAATTATTATATGTTTGGGATCGAAATGGAAGAAATTATTTGGATGTTGACTCCTATTATAAATGATTTTTTATGGTAACATTTTCTCTAGTAACAGTATGTTATAATAGTGCAAGGACACTAAAAAGAACCATTGATTCTGTTTTGGTTCAGGATAGTAAAGATTATGAGTATATAATAATAGATGGCGGTTCTACAGATGGAACGGTTGATCTAATAAAAAGTTATGAGAACGTTTTTAATGGCCGCATGTCTTGGGTTAGTGAATCAGATAGAGGAATTTATGATGCATTCAATAAAGGTATAAAACGTGCGAAAGGATTATACATTTGGTTGATTAATAGTGACGATTATATAGAACCACATGCGCTATCAGAAATCCAAAAACTAATAAATGTGTATAATTCACATTACCCTGTTATATCTGGTGCCATGAATGTTAGAGGTGCTGATGGTAGTATTGAATATAAATCTGTTTCTTCTGAGGCGAAAGCTAAAAAAGCGTATAACATGGATGATATAGGGATTAAACATCCTGCAACATTAATACCCAAACATATTTATGAAGAAGTGGGATTATATGATGAACGATTCCATATTGTAGGTGATATGGATTGGTTTCAGAGAGCTTATAAAATGGGTGTATCATTTTTGTTTGTTAATAATGTTTTAACCAACATGCAAAATGATGGTATTTCAAATACTTATACATATAAAGTATATAAAATGAGATGTGATGATATGGGGTTGTTGCTTTCTAAGAAATTTGATAATAAAGTACAAAAATTCTTCCATTATTATCGTTGGAATATCCGAATTATTGCAAGGTTTATAAAGCATAAAATTATATAATAATGAGTTTTAAGGATTTAGCTCGTCATATATTGTTCATGTTGAACAATAAAGGTTATTTTTATAAGTTATATTCCGGAGTTGGATTATATAACTTTGACAGAGTAAATAATTATGAATTTTTTTATGGCTATTATGATAGATGTCCAGAAAGAAATGGTAAAATCATATTTCATGAGATGGATAATGGACATGTTTCTTTATTTGTTCGTATTCTTCACAATAATATAGAAATTAAACTCGGTGAGTCAAAGGCATATAATTGGCAAATGGGTGCTCGTGCTATTTGGGTTGACGATGATACAATATCTTATAATGATTTTGACGGTAATAAGTATATAAGTAAATGGTATTCATTGTCTAAACAATGTATAATAAAAATTATTCCAATGCCTTTGATGGATATTTATAATAAAGAATATATTCTTGCAACAAATTTTCAAAGATTAAGGAATGTGGATTTTGATTACTCTTATTGTTGTTTACCAGCGATGGGAGAAAAGGAACTGTTCGACAACGACAAAGATGGTATTTGGATTTATGACTTAAGGACAGATGATAAGCGTTTGTTGTTGAGCATTGGAGATGTCCTTTCTGTTAAGGGGAAAATTCTGAATACTGGAGGTAAGCACTGTATTAATCATATAATGATAGCACCCGATGGAAAATCATTTATGTTTATTCATCGATATAAAATAAATGGGAAAAAGTTTGACCGCTTAATGGTTTATGATTTTGAGAATATTAAATGTATTCTTGATGACCCTCTTCAAAGCCATTTTTGTTGGTTGAATAATCATACAGTGATGGGGTATTGCGGGAATAATGGTGAAATAGGTTGGTTTCAAGTTGACACCATATCTGGCGATGTTGAGAAGTTAGAAAAATTGACTCATGTCCATCCGAAAAATGGTCATCCTACAAAATGGGGAGATTGGATAGTCGTGGATAGCTATCCAAATCTGTCACGTATGCAAGAACTGCATGCTTATAATATTAAAACAAAGGAAATACAGCTACTTGCTGAGTTCTTTCATGACATAAAACATCATGACTATAATCGCTGCGATCTTCATCCGCGTTTTACTTTAGATGGTAAGGCAATTTATGTTGATACTTTATTTAGTGGGAAAAGGCAGTTGGTAAAGTTAAAAGTGAATTTATAAAGAAATATGGAGTATATGTATTCTGTTTCCATTCCTCATTACAATTCGCCCAAACTTCTTGAACGTATGCTAAAAAGCATTCCTGAGCGTGAAGATATTCAGGTGATAATCGTTGATGATGGCAGCGAAAAAGAAAATGTTCTTCAACTAAAACAACTTCATCATAAAAACCTTGAATTTGTTTTTCTTGAGGACAACAAGGGAGGAGGGTTCGCTAGAAATGTGGGTTTGCAGCAAGCTAAGGGAAAATGGTTCATTTCTGCAGATGCAGATGATTACTTCTCGGATGATGCTTTCGAAGTTTTTGATCAATATAAGGACGATATTATTGATTGTTTGGGCTTTTGTGTCCGTTGTGTTGATACTAATACAGGTGAGGTAACCCGGGAGTTGGTCGCGAATCGCAATGTTTCTGAATACCTAAAAAAAAGGACTCGAAAATCAGAGAATCTATTACGTTTCCACAATTTAGAATCATGGAATAAATTAGTATCAATGAATTTTATTAAGAAATATGATATACATTTTGAAGATTGTAGAATAAATATTGATGTGCTTTATTCATTTTTAATTGGATTGAAAGCCAAGGAATACATGGTTATTCCCAACAAACTATACTACTTTACAGAAAATCCAGAAAGTATAACACATAAAAAACGAACTGTTGAGCGGGAATTTCAGTTCTATATGCAAGTTCAGAAGCGTAATGGCTTTTATAAAGCACTTGGGTTAACCCACTTGCCATTCTATCGGGCAGACTACCTATACGTTCCTTTTATGTTAAAGAAAAGGGGTTTAAATGACACCATAAAATTCTTTAAACTTTGGTGGTATAATAGTGCAGATCGTAAATCTGCTAGAATGGAATATCTGAAGTATTTGAAGGGATGATTCAAATAAGTGAAAAAAAGGATTGTTGCGGTTGCTCTGCATGTACTCAAGTTTGTCCAAAGGAATGCATTGAAATGCATTCTGATCATGAAGGTTTCTTGTATCCGCAAGTTAATGTGAAGAACTGCATTGATTGCCGTCTTTGTGAGAAGGTGTGTCCTAATCTTAATGTCGAACCAGAGCAACAAGAATCGCAAACGGCTCATTTACTTCAGATAAATGATGATGCTGTAAGAAAAGAGAGTACTAGTGGCGGAGCATTTACTGCCATTGCTAAATGGATAATTTTACAAGGAGGTGTGGTCTTTGGCGCAAATTTAGACATTAAAACATTTGAAGTTCATCATCAATGGGTGGATAATGAGACCGACTTAAGTCTATTCAGAAATAGTAAGTATGTTCAGAGTGTTATAGGCAATTGTTATAAAGAAACAAAAGAATTCCTAAAAGGAGGGAGATGGGTGCTTTTTAGTGGTACACCATGTCAAATAGAAGGGCTATATCATTACCTAAGCGGGAAAACTTATGGAAGATTATTACTTGTTGATGTCGTTTGCTATGGTATTCCAAGTCCAGGTTTTTTCAAAGACTATATGACGTGGAAACATCAACAAATTGGAGGTGAATTCAAAAAAATGTTGTTCCGAGAGAAACGGTTAAGCTATAATTATACTTCCTTTTCAATTTTTAACAACGAGCCAGAGTTGAATTATCACCAAGGTGTTGAGCGTGAACAGTTTATGCGTTCATTCTTTAGCGATATGAATGTACGACCATCATGTTATGACTGTAAGTTCAAAAAACGTTATCGCGTGTCTGATTTTACGATCTGGGACTGTTACGATGTGAAGGCTTTCAGTAAGAATTTTGATGAAGATGGAACGAACCGGATATTGGTACATTCTGCATTAGGAGAAAAGGTCCTGAGAGAAATCAAGGAATGGACTAAAGAGGAACCATACGAAGATATTGATAAGTTTATCAAGGATGAGATAGCTATGGTGAAGTCTGTTGATATGAATCCAAAAAGAGAAGCTTTCTTTGCTGATTATACAACAATGCCAATGGGGGATTTGATGGAAAAATGGTTTCCTCTGACAATGACTGTCAGGATAAAAACATTTCTCAGGATGGCTGCTTTTAAATTAGGTATTTACAATGAGGCAAAGAGAACGGTCAAGAAACTGTTAAGAAAGAATTGATAATATGACAAAAAAGAAAGTGGCTTTAGCCATTAACTATGATTATCACGACTATGGAGGCATGCTTCAGGCATTTGCTACACAAAAAGCATTAGATAAACTTGGCGTGGATTCTGAAGCCATAAACTTTGATTCTTTAAAGGGTGACATCAATAAACGGAAATGGAAGTATTTCCTGTCGAATATTTTTGATGCGACCATTGTCAAGGAAAAGAGCCGGGTTATTAGTAAGAAGCTGAGAATGAAGTTTGATCCATCCTTGGGTGGGAAAATTGCTCAAAGGGATGCTGCATTTGATCAGTTCTGTCATGATGGTTTTAAGGTCTCAAGGAAGTTTGAGTCATGGGAGGATCTAAACAGAGCTTGTCGGAATTATGATGCTGTGATAGTTGGCAGTGACCAGCTTTGGTTGCCTTCCAATGTGGCAGGTGATTATTACACATTGTCGTTTGCTCCTGATGATGTCAAAAAGATAGCATACGCAACGAGTTTTGGAATTGGGACCGTTCCGGAGAAGATGAAAGTGCAGTATTCCCGGTTCCTAAATAGAATCAATTATTTGTCTGCTCGTGAAACCAGTGGACAGGAAATTATTAAGGTATGTACTGGAAGGGATGTGCAGTTGGTATGCGATCCTACTATGCTGTTAGAGGTGGAAAACTGGTCGAAAATCGCCTCTTCCCGACCTGTTGATGGGGATTATATCTTCTGCTACTTCATGGGAGATAACCCACAACAGCGTGAGTTCGTGAAGAGATTGGCGAAAAAGCAGAATTGTAAGATAGTGGCATTATTGCATTTGGATCAGTATATTTCTGCTGATGAGGATTATGTGGATGAGGCGCCATACGATGTTAGTCCTGCAGTTTTTGTCAGTCTAGTTAAGAACGCTAAATATATATGTACAGACTCTTTTCATGGGACGGTGTTCTCTATCATATTTTCCAAAAACTTCTTCACGTTTAAGCGTTTTAACAAAAAAGCTTCACTTTCAACGAATACAAGGCTAATGTCTTTACTAAATAATTTCGGTTTGAATGACAGACTATTTACCGGATTTGAAAGCGTGGAAGAGAATATGGAAGTAAAAAACTATTTTATTGTTCAAGAAAAATTGAGATTGTTCAGAGAAAAATCTATTCGGTATCTGATGACATCAATTGAATCATAAGAATTACAAAGACATGATAAAGGTAGCATATATTTTTGGAAGTATAAATCCTGGTGGGAAAAAGAACCTGGCTTTAGAATATTGTCGACACATGGATACCACCAAGGTTAGGGTGGATTGGATTTGTGATGCGGATTCTACGGCCATACCTGAGGATGAGATAAGGGCCTTAGGCGGAAAGGTGCATATTGTAACACCCTATAAGAATATCCTGAAGAATATGAGTGATATTCGGAAAGTATTCAGGCGAGAGAAGTATGATGTTGTGCACGTCTGGCTGTCGACGATGAATCTGTTTTCGTTGATTGTCGCCAAGCAGGAGGGTATTAAGGTGAGGATCTCTGAAAGTATCTCTATGGCCAATAAGCATGAGAAAAAAGTACTGCTAAAATATGCCCTCAAGCCATTCAGTAGTATTGGTGCCAATTATTATATGGCCTGTGGCGTGGATTGTGGTGTGTTCCAGTTTGGGCAGAAGGCATACGACGATGGGGATATTGCCATCTTTAAAACAGTCATCAATACAGATGATAATGCATACGAGCCTGAGTTAAGAGCAATAACAAGGAAGAAGTTCGGATGGGAGAATAGCGTTGTATATGGGTTTATCGGCCGGTATATGGTACAGAAAAATCCTTTGTTTATCGTAGATATTTTCAATGAGATCCAGAAAATACAACCAAATGCCAAACTGGCTTTGATTGGCTTTGGTGGATTGGAAGAGAAGATGATGGAAAGGATCGCTTATTATGGCATTGCGGATAAGGCTATCAACTATGGCAAGCGTGAGGATATTAAGCAGTTCTATAATGCTTTTGATGCTTTTCTGCTGCCTAGTATCTATGAGGGTCTGCCTGTTGTGGGAGTGGAAGCGCAGAGCTGTGGCCTCCCCATATTCTTTTCGACTGAGATAACCCCAGAGGCTAAAGGGTGTGACATGGCTCATTTTATCAGCTTAAAAGAACCTGCAGCAGAATGGGCAAAGAAGATTGTTGAAGTAGTCAATCAAAATATGCCTGTTCGCAGAAGCTATGTGAAAGAAATGAAGGATGCCGGTTTTGATTCTAGAAGTGAGGCATTAAGGCTGCAGAAATACTATATGAATGCAATTCAAGAACAAAACAAATAAATACATAATATGATGATTCCATTTAATAAGCCATATTGCTCAGGCAGAGAACTGAAGTATATGGAAGAGGTATGTCACTCCACGACAATGTCGGGGAATGGCCAGTTTACTAAGAAATGCCACAACTTCTTTGAGGAGAAGTATGGTTTCAAGAAGTGTCTGTTGGCTACATCTGGAACCGATGCATTAGAGATGTGTGCTATGCTGTGCGAACTGAAACCGGGTGACGAGGTGATAATTCCTTCTTATACTTTCGTTTCGACAGCTTTGGCTTTTCTGCGTGAAGGTGCTAAAGTTGTGTTTGCTGACAGTGGTCCGGAGAATCCCAATGTAAGGGCGGCGGATATAGAGCCTTTGATTACTGATAAGACAAAGGTGATTGCCGTAGTACATTATGCAGGTGTAGCCTGCGATATGGATAGGATTATGGCATTGGCAGAGAAGCATAACTTGCTCGTTGTAGAGGATGCCGCGCATAGCGTGGACTCTTTCTATAAGGACAAGCCACTTGGTGGCATTGGTCATCTCGGAGCGTTCTCTTTCCATGAGACGAAGAATATCAGTAGTGGCGAGGGTGGTATGCTTGTGGTGAATGATGAGCGATTCATTCGTCGTTCGGAGATTATCTGGGAGAAGGGTACCAATCGTGCCGAGTTCTATCGTGGCATGGTGAATAAGTATGGATGGTGTGATATGGGTAGCTCTTTCCTGCCATCAGAATTTAATGCTGCCTATCTATGGGCTCAACTTGAACAGCTTGATGATATTCAAAACAAGCGCAAGCATATCTGGAATATGTATTATGAGGGTCTGAAAGGAAAGATTGATTCACAAATAATCATTCCAGAACTGCCTGACTATGCCACCAATAACGCTCATATGTTCTATTTGCTATGCCCCTCGTTGAATTACCGTACAAATTTGATGAGTTATCTCAAAGACAAAAGCATCCAGACAACTTTCCATTATCTACCCCTACATTCTAGTGCCTATTATCAGGACAAGCATGATGGCCGAGAACTATTTAACTGTGATAGGTATGGAGATACGTTGGTTCGTTTGCCTTTATTCTTTGAGTTGACAGACGAAGAAGTTAGTTTTATTGTTAAGTGCATACAGGAATTTTAGTTATTTCTGTATTTAGAATGATAGTATGCCGTCTTATATTAAAACCATTTTGATTTTGTTTGCAGCATCCTCCTGTTGGGGATGTCAGGCAGAAAACGAAGAATACAAAGTCCTCTTTAAATGTTCGAATAAAATACATGATGCCTATGGGATTTGTACACATATCAATGTTAGTGGTCCAAGGTATGAGTATGATACTCGGGAGATAGACCTATCCATGATTAATAATACGGGCGCTAGTTTTGTGAGGACAGATTGGTATTGGCATCAACTTATGAAATCTGACGGTAAAATAATGGAATTCACTCATTATGATTCCATGATGGTGTCGATAAAAAAACATCGTAAACAGGTGTTGGGAATTCTAACAGTTCATAAGACACCAGATTATTATGATGAATGGCAATATTATGTGGAACAAACAGTAAGAAGATATCGAAACGATGTGAAATATTGGGAGGTTATCAATGAAGCTCATTTTGTAAATAAAATAATTCCAGGGTTTAATGTGGATAATTATGTTGACCTGTTGAAAAGGGGATATACTGCAGTAAAGAAAAGTAATAAAAAGGCAAAAGTACTTATCACATCTACTAACGTTTACGCAAATTTTATTGACTCAGTTTTTGCCAATAACGTAAATAACTATTTTGATATTATGAATATTCATTGTTATACTTCTCCAGAATCTGAACCGGAAGAATTTATTGAAAGTTTTCGTAGGTTGAAATTAAAGATGGATAAGTATCATGTGGACAAACCAGTATGGATTACAGAAACAGGTGCATCAACAAAGCCTGGATGTATAGATGAACGAACTCAGGCTCAAAGATTACCTCGGATATTCCTTATATCATTTGCATGTGGTGTGGATAAGGTATTTTGGTATAATATGAGATCCAGAGAGATGAATCCTGACGACGATAATGATTATTATGGTCTAACACATGCGAATTATGCTTGTAAACCATCTTTCTATGCATATCAAGTATTAACAAGGATGTGTCCACAAAAATCTATCAGACCTCAAATTGTTAGAAGCGGAAAAGTGTTTTTGGCATCATGGAAGCGTCCTGATGGATTAAATGTGTGGGCTTTTTGGACATCAAAAAATAATGAAAAAGTCCATTTTTGTATTTCTGGGGATTATGAGATCTATGATGAATATGGAAATGCGATTTCTTATCAAGGTGATTTTTTTATGGCCTCTCCCGCTGTTACATATCTTGTCGGTGCTCAGAAAGTAATAATAGATAAAATAGGCTAGAATTTCAAAAATCGCGAAACGCCCTGTACATGGGCGCCTCCTGAGGTTTCTCGGAGAAGTGGACGCTTACACTTGAGTGTCCCTACAGGGAGAACCAAAAGAATTGGACGCCGACGTTCATTCCATATGCTAAGGCAAGGAAAAGAATTGAGACGTTGTTCTCGCAGTTGATTGACCAATTCATGGTTATCAGAAACTATGCAAAAGAGACATTCGGTTTGTTTGCCAGAATCATTGGCAAGATTAGTGCGCTGACCATATTACAATATGTGAACTATGTAAATAGGAAACCCATAGGCAGGGTTAAGTACGCATTAAATTAATTCCGCCAACGGGATAAAAAAGGAGAAATAATGGCAATAGAATTGTTTGTACCTGGTCGTTTGTGTCTCTTCGGAGAGCATACGGACTGGGCAGGAAAGTACCGCACGATGAATGCGGATATCGTACCTGGCGCATCGATTGTGACGGGTATCGAGCAGGGTATATATGCGGAGGTAGAGAAAAGTGGTATCTTCGAGATGTATAGCGAGGCTCCTGAAACCAAGGAAGTCTGGCAGGATTTTGCTTGTCGGATGAATGAGCAGGAATTAAAGAGTATCGCTAAAAGCGGCTCATTCTTCAGCTATTGTGCCGGTGTGGCCTCGTATATGCTGGAGTGGTATCAGGTGGGTGGCGTTAAGATCACGCTCAAGCGGATGACACTACCGATGAAGTCAGGCTTGTCATCTTCGGCAGCTATCTGTGTGTTGGTGGCACGAGCCTTCAACCAGCTCTATCACTTGAACCTGAACACGATGGGTGAGATGAACATCGCCTATCTCGGAGAACTGCGAACATCTTCTCGTTGTGGACGTCTGGATCAGGCTTGCGCCTTTGGTGTGAAACCGAATCTGATGATTTTCGATGGTGACGAGGTGGAGGTAAAGACGCTGAATGTAAAGAAACACCTATACTGGGTGTTTGCCGATCTCTGCGCAGAAAAGAACACCATCAAGATCTTGAGAGATCTGAACCGTGGTTTCCCATTTGCTTCGAATGAGATGGAGGAAAGGGAACAGAAGGCTTTGGGTGAGGAGAACCAGAGGATTATCAACCTGGCCATCGACTATATGGCGAAGGGTGATGCTGAGGCATTGGGCAAACTGATGGTGGGGGCACAGATGCTCTTTGACCAGGCGGTGGCTCCGATGTGCCCTGAGGAACTGACATCACCGAAACTGCATGAGGTGTTGGCGGATCCGATTATCAAACAGTGGACTTACGGCGGTAAGGGCGTAGGTTCTCAGGGCGATGGCAGCATCCAGTTCCTGGCCAAGGATGCAGACTGTCAGCAACAGCTGATCAATTATCTGAACTCACGAGGCATGAAATCCTATCCGCTGACGCTGAAGCCGGTGCATGCTGTCAGAAAGGCTATTATTCCTGTGGCAGGATTCGGCACCAGACTCTATCCGGCTACCAGAGCGCTGAAAAAGGATTTCTTCCCGATACCTGACAAGGATGGTATTGTGAAGCCTGTGATTCTGATTCTTTTGGAGGAACTGGTCAAGAGCGGAATTGAGGAGATCTGTCTGGTGCTTGGTTCTGAGGAGGAACGCCTGCAGTACCGTGACTTCTTTGAGAATCCACTGCCCGAGGAGCATCTGAGAAAACTGAACCCTGAATTGCAGGAGTTTGAGAACCGTATCCTGTCTATCGGCAAGAAGCTGCGCTATGTGTATCAAAAAGAGAAGCGAGGCTTTGGCCATGCCGTGTATCAGGCTGTGGACTTTGCTAGCAACGAACCTGTATTGCTGATGTTAGGGGATACGCTCTACCGCAGTGAGACGGGTAAGCCCTGTGCGCTTCAGCTGATAGAGAAATATGAGCAGTATAATAAGCTGATGGTAGCCATCCACCCCATACCATTGTCGGTGGTGTCGCACTATGGCATCCTCTCTGGAACATGGGAGGATAAGAACGAGACGGAACTGAATATCTCACAGATGACAGAAAAACCCAAAGCCTCGTTCGCGGAGGAGTTCCTGAGCGTGAAGTGTAAGGACGGCAGCAGGAAATATATGAGCGTGTTCGGACAGTATATCCTGACGCCGGAGGTGTTTGCGCAACTGCATCAAGACATCATGCAGAAAGAGATGGATGGCGACCATGTTACGGAGATTGAACTGACATCAGCTCTCGACAAGGTGAGAGAGCGTGAAGGTATGATAGGTGTTCAGTTGCAGGGGCGTATGTACGACATGGGTAATTTCAATGCCTTCAGCCACTGCGTCGCAGAATTTGCGAAATAGTGCTAATGAATAGTGTAAAAAGTGAATAATGAATAATTAATGCTATGGGCAGTAACAATCATTCGAACTCTCTGATTAAATGGATGATCATCTTGGGAGACCTGATCATCATGAATCTGTTGTTGGTGGCTTTCATCCATTGGCATCCCCAGGCAGAGTCATGGAGCTGGAGCAACAAGAATATGGTCCTACTGATATGTAACCTGACACTTGTCATGAGTGAATTCAGGTTCTATACAGTCATCCACCGCCGCTTGGTAAACAGTGCTGATATCCTCAAACGTATTGTGTGGCTGACCGCGACGCAGGCTGTGCTGGCATACCTGTTTGCAAAGATACTGGACTATGCGCTGCCTGTGGGCTGGTTCCTGTTCACATTAGGTACAGCGTATTTCATCGTTCTCTGTTTTGTGAGATTAGTAGAACGCTGGCTGGTCAAGCTTTACCGTAAGGCGGGCGGAAACTATAGGACGGTGACTCTGATAGGCTCTGATACGGAACTGCTGAATGTGTACGACAAGCTGATAAAAGATGCGACTAGAGGATTCAAGGTGTATGGATACTATGGCGAGGAGATAAAAGGCGCAGAAGGAGTCATGACCCGGCTGGGCTCACTGGATGACGTGATGAATAATCTCAAGACCCCGGAGAACCTGAAACTGGGCGATGACGTGTATGTCTGCATCTCACGGCTACAAGCTGGCATCGTCAAGCAGATCTCGAAGATGTGTGAGGAGAAGGTGAACCGCTTCTACTATGTGCCGGTGTCTGTAGAGTCGATGGGCATCCGCCTGAGGCGGGAATTGCTGGACGATATGGAGGTGTATTCTACCTACTTGAACCCGTTGCAGGATCCTGTAAACAAGGCTAAGAAACGCACCTTCGATATCGTATTGTCACTGGTGGCACTGCTGTGCATCTTGCCCTTCCTGCCCATCATCGCACTGATAATCAAGATTCAGAGTCCCAAAGGCCCCGTGTTCTTCAAACAGCCCAGGACTGGTCTTGACGGCAAGAACTTCTATTGCTATAAGTTCCGCTCGATGCATCCCAACAAGGATGAGTCGGGCGCCCAGCAGGCCAAGAAGGACGATCCCAGAAAGTTCCCCTTCGGCAATCTCATGCGAAAGACCAGTGTGGATGAGCTGCCACAGTTCTGGAACGTGCTGAAGGGAGATATGTCGATCGTAGGTCCGAGACCGCATCCCGTCGTGATCAACGAGAAGTATAAGGAACTGATAGACAAATATATGGTGCGCCATTTCGTGAAGCCTGGCGTGACAGGCTGGGCACAGGTGACAGGATTCCGTGGAGAGACCGAGGAACTTTGGCAGATGGAAGGTCGCGTAAAGCGGGATATCTGGTACATGGAGCACTGGGACTTATGGCTGGACATCCGTATCCTTTGGATGACTTTGATACAGATAATCAAGCGCGATGAACAAGCGTATTAGTGTCTTCTTGCTGGGACTGGCATTCTGTGCCGGTATCCGGGCACAAGAGGTGGTGACGAATGGCTTCTGGGACAACTGGTATGTCCAGATGGGTATGGACATGTCCCTGCAGAATCCGTACGACACCGATTTCTCAAAGGTGTTCCCCAATGGCAAGACCTTTGGCATGGATGTGGCTGTGGGTAAGTGGTTCACACCTTTATTCGGATTAAGAGGAAAACTGAATTGGGAGAATGGCATAAAACTCCTTGAGAACGGACATGCCAACTGGCTGGCACCATTCTATAAGCCTGGTGAAAACATAGACAAGGGTGGTTATATCGCGCTTTATGGCGATTTGCAGTTTAATCTTCATCATCTCTTTGGAGGCTTTGATGCCGACAGACGATGGACGGCGATATTATATCCCCGGGCAGGAGCCGTATATAACTGCGGTGCAGGGGACGGATCTCCTGTGTTGGGCGCTGGTATTCAAAACGTGTTCAGACTGAGTGACAGATGGAATTTGTATCTGGACCTGGCTTATAATATGACTTCAAGCGCGGTGGCAGAGGCTGGTAGTACTGATATAGATAACAGCAGCAACGGGTATTTTGATATCAACGTCGGTGTGAGTGTTGACTTGGGAAAGAAGGCTGAACTAAGAAAGAAGAGAGTTGGGCTTGAAAGGAAGGACAGACCTTTCTGGTCTGACTGGTTCGTGCAGGCAGGCTTGGATATGTCACTACAGAATCCTTATGGATGCAACTTCTCGAATGTGTTCCCCAACGGAAAGACGTTCGGTATAGATATTGCCGTGGGAAAGTGGTTCACGCCGGAGGTCGCAGTCAGAGGAAAGGTGAACTGGGAGAACGGGTTGATAGAGAACAAAAGCGTGAAGTGGGTACCACCCGTGGAAAATCCTCGCGACAACTACTCCGGAGGCGGATATATGGTGGCTAGTGCGGATGTGCTGTTTAATCTGCATAATATATTTGGAAGGTATGATGAGTATAGAAAATGGACTTTAAGCGTGTATCCGCGTGCCGGTATCATCAAACAATTTGAAATAGGTTCTGGGTCACCACTGGTCGGGGTTGGTATAGAAAACCAGTATAAACTTACTGACCGTCTGGGGCTGTATGCCGATGTGGACTATCAGGTAACTACCAGTGAGTCGAGTGCAAGTTGGACGAGCAATAATGCCGGCAGCAATGGCTTCTTCAAAGTGGAATTCGGCGTAAACCTATCACTGGGGCCAGGCCCCAGTGATAGGTTTTTTGCAGAATCGAAGAGGAAGGAATATGCACAACCTTTGACGGGGCATAATTGGCCGAGGTTCATCGTGAACACGGCAGCCTCTGTGGGTGTTGCCTTCGGCGCAAAGACAGCACTGAAGGCCATTGTTAAAGAAGAAAGACCAGATCATTCGGACAATAAATCGTTCCCGTCGGGTCATGCAGCGATGGCTTTCGCAGCTGCCAGGTCTATTGATAAAGAGTTCCGGAAGGAGAGTATCTGGATTCCCATCGCGGGCTATGCTGCTGCCACGGCCGTTGGTGTAGAGCGTGTGGCTCGTGACCACCATCACTGGTACGATGTGGCGGTTGGCGCTGCCGTAGGTGTCGGTTCTGCAGAACTCACCTGGTGGCTGAGCGACAAAATATTTGGAAAGGAAAGCAATGTGGCTGTCGCCACCAGTGGCAATACAGTGGATGTGACATATAACTTTTAAAAACCTACCACCGGGTAATGGAGGCACGGAGTGGAGGAGGATATACTGAAGTGATGTCAGAAGGAAAATGTATGATTGAAGATGTAGTAGCTTGCTAACGTCATTTTATAGATAATGAGGCGTGGTCGTACTCAAAGTTTTTGGGTGCGTCATGCCTCATTATGGTTATAGGAAGATGGATTGAGAAAAATGGGAAAAAAGGTTGTGGTATGGAAAAAAAACACTACCTTTGCAGCGTGAAATTGTAATGATATGGAGAAAATATCAATGGATTATCAGTATCATATATTTAGTCCTTATAGAGTGTGTCCGTTAGGGGCACATGTGGATCATCAGCATGGACTGGTGACGGGGTTTGCCATTGACAAAGGTGTTGATTTGCGTTTCGACGTACGCGAAGATAGCAAGGTGGTATTGGACAGTGAGACTTTCACTGGCCACGTGGAGTTTAATATAGCTACTCCGGCGCTGGTGAGACAGGGTGACTGGGGCGATTATGCCCGTGGCGCCAAGTTTGCTCTGCAAAAGCGGTTCAAGCTGAAGACGGGTATCACGGGAACTATCAAAGGAAGTATTCCCGTGGGTGGCTTGTCGTCTAGTGCTGCAGTGCTGATAGCCTACGTGATGGCGTTTGCCAAGGCGAACAACATTACGTTGGAACCGTTTGAGGTGATGAAGATTGCCAGTGAAGCAGAAAGGGAGTATATTGGGCTGAATAATGGTCTGCTTGACCAGGCTTGTATAGCCTTGGGTAAGAAAGATCATCTGCTGATGCTGGATTGCGAAAGCAACGAATATCGCTTGATACCCAAGAATCCTGATATGCCAGTCTTTGAACTGGGCATCTTCTTTAGTGGATTGACGCGAAGTTTGATGTCTTCAGACTATAACCTGCGCGTGGCAGAGTGCAAGACGGCTACGTGGTTGGTGCAGGCTTACGAGAACATACCGCTGAAGGAACAGAACAAGACGTTCCTGAGGGATGTCTCAGAAAATATGTATAAGATACATAGGGATAAGATGCCACCAAGGTTTGCACGCAGAGCGGAACATTTCTTTAGTGAGCATAAACGGGTACGTGAAGGCATCACGGCATGGGAGACGGGTAATCTAGAGTGGTTTGGTAGCCTTTCGAAGGCATCATGCGAGAGCTCGATACATAATTATGAGTGTGGCTCTCCGGAATTGATAGCAATTTATCAGGCGATGTTGACCACAGACGGCATCTATGGTGGTAGGTTCAGTGGTGCTGGATTCAAGGGGGCTTGTATAGCCCTGGTGAATCCTGCCAAGAAAGCTGAGATAGAAAAGACTATTACGGAGAAATACTTGGAACAGTTCCCGCAGTACAAGAACTCATTCAAAGTCTATTTCTGCAAATCAGATGACGGAGCAAGATTTATTTAAAGGTAAAAAAGTAAGAAAGTGAAAAACGTTGTAATTGCGGCGGGATATGCCACAAGGCTGGGGGAGTTGACGAAGAACTTCCCGAAGCCGTTGCTTAAGATAGGGGAGAATACGATTCTCGGTAGGATGCTGGATGATATTGATAAGATTCCAGAGATTGATGAACATATTATTATCTCAAATCATCGCTTCGCTCCCATTTTCGATAAATGGAAGATGGAAGAGGGAAGATGGAAAAAGCCGATCACCATTGTGGATGATGGGACGGAGACCAATGAGACACGGCTTGGGGCGGTGTGCGATCTACTGTTCGCAATGGATAAACTGAGCATCGACGATGATCTTTTGGTGGTGGCAGCGGATAACTTGCTGTTCTTCTCGTTTCAGGAGTTTGTGGACTTCGCAAAGGCTAAGGGATCATCATGCATCATGTGTCATGAGCAACCCAGTATTGAGAAGTTGCAGCGTACGGGTGTAGTGGAGTTGGATGCCTACAATAAAGTGTTGGGCATGGAAGAAAAGCCTCAGGTTCCCAAGAGTCATTGGGCTGTGCCACCGTTCTATATCTATTTGAAGAAGGATTTGGATTTGGTGCGCAACTCCGTGGCTAATGGTTGTGGCAAGGATGCCCCAGGCAATCTGGCACACTATATGGTGGAGCATACCACTATGCACGCCTGGCCAATGAGTGCCGGAAGATTTGATATAGGTTCACTGGATACTTACTACGAAGCGGTAAGACTTTATGGTGACGAACACGGATTGAACAGATAAAACGGATTTATGAAAAAGATATTAGTGACCGGCAGTGCCGGATTTATTGGATCGAATTTAGTGCTGCGCTTGTTTAAGGAAATGAGCGAGGGCACTATTGTGGGATTGGATAATCTGAATGATTATTATGACCCTTCGTGGAAGGATTACCGCCTGAGTGTGATTGAGAAGGCTAAGCCAGCAGGGATTGAGTATAAGTTTGTAAAGGGCGACCTGGCTGACAAGGCTATGATCGACAAACTCTTTGCAGAATATCAGTTTGATGTGGTGGTGAACCTGGCTGCGCAGGCTGGCGTGCGTTATAGCATCACTAATCCTGATGCTTATATTCAGAGCAATATGATAGGCTTCTATAACATCTTGGAGGCATGTCGCCATTACCCAGTGGAGCATCTGGTGTATGCTTCGTCAAGTTCAGTGTATGGCGGTAACAAGAAAGTACCATTCAGTACTGATGACAGGGTGGATAATCCTGTGTCGCTGTATGCAGCCACCAAGAAGAGCAATGAGCTGTTTGCCCACTGCTATTCAAAGTTATATGACATACCAACTACGGGTTTGCGCTTCTTTACTGTATATGGCCCTGCTGGTCGTCCTGATATGGCATACTTTGGTTTTACCAACAAACTGCTGAAAGGCGAGACCATTCAGATATTTAACTACGGCAACTGCCGTCGTGACTTCACCTATGTCGATGACATCGTAGAGGGCGTGTTTCGTGTGATGCAAGGTGCCCCAGAGCGCAAGAAGGGTGAAGACGGCCTGCCGATCCCTCCATATGCTGTATATAATATCGGAGGTGGTCAGCCAGAGAATCTGTTAGACTTCGTCAATATCCTGCAAGAAGAGTTGGTTCGTGCAGGTGTCCTTCCCGCAGACTTCGACTTCGAGGCTCACAAGAAGCTTGTTCCCATGCAGCCCGGTGATGTCCCCACCACCTACGCAGACGCAACAGCCCTTGAGCGTGACTTCGGTTTCACCCCCAAGATCACTTTACGAGAAGGCTTAAGACGCTTCGCTCAATGGTATAAGGAGTACTACCGTAGCAATGTCTGACGAAAAAATGTAAGAACTATGAAGGCGAACCAATGTTCGCATAAACAGCATTACTGATAAGTCGGTCATGGAACTATTGGTTTGAAAGAGAATTCGAGCTTTGCTCGCTTCGCTAGTCGAAGAACTTCCAATAGGGAGATGGCCGATTGTCGGTTTTTAGAAATGGTATAAAGATGCAAGAGGCGGCAAACAAGCAGAAGCGCATTACCCTGAAAACCCTTCATGAGATGTTGGACGGGATGAGTGTGGAACTGGCAGAGAAGGTTCATCTGCTGTTCATGGCCAACTATATCGACTACTCAGACTATGAATTTCGTGATGAGAATCAGGTGGAGGGCTATTGCTGGTGCTACAGAGACCTCTTTGAACTGAAAACAAAGGAGTCACAGGAAATCGTGAACAGTCAACTCATCGAGTTCTTGGACGAGTGGCGGCAGGATGCTCCCTCTCGCTATCGGAAGGCAAAGGATGTAGTGGAACTATACTGTCACCTACGCCAAAAGCCCGACCTCTCCAAGCGCATGGCTGATGAGATGGATATCAACCTGGAAGTGTTCAACCTCGAAACCGACTTTTTCGGTGACCTGCACTGCAGCTCCCGCTTCACAGACATGCTCTGTGATGCCCAAGCCCAATACGTGGATTATTCAGAGTTAGAGAAATGCCCCATGTGGGGGATGTGGGGGAAGGAAGGGCTGAATGAGTTAGGGATAAAGTGAAAGAGATGCAATGACTCAAGATGAACGATGGCAGAGTAGATATGATGAAGTGAAGGCTTTTATCGAAGCCAATCATCGTAATCCCTCGAAATATGCTCCAGAGGAGAAACTGATGGTGCATTTTCTGAAACGTGGAAGGAAGCAGATGAATGCAGGAGAGTTGAAGGAACCAAGGTTGGGGATGTTTAAGGAGCTGTTGGAGTTGAGTGAGCGTTGTAAGCATAAGAATCAATATGGATAGTAGAGCGTGATTTTGAAGAGTCTGTCTGTTGTTGTACTTATTCGTCTTGTTGATACAATGTCCTTTGAAGCATGTAGCATGGAAGAACCTATGATGGTGGGTGATGGCTTGACTAGGGGAGCACATGGTGATTCTGCCAATAATGGGAGAACAACCTTCATGTTGGATACTACGTGGTTAACAGATAAGACAGTGGAATTTTAAGATATAAATGTTATGCTATTTCCATTAAATACTAATTTACCCCTTAGGCTTATAGGGATTCAATTGTTTGCTGAAACAGTGGCTCACATCAGGAAATCACTGACTCCAGGTTGGTATCCGTTTGTGCATACAAAAGAGGACATTGGTACTGATAAGAAAAAGTTTCCATTTGTGAGCGAAGATGTCTGCCCACAAGGTTTCTATAATATAGAAGAGGGGTTGCCTCGCATTACAATTACTGCCATAGCAGGAAAGAATGGTAGCGGGAAATCTACGCTTCTGGATATATTTTACAGGATACTCAACAATTTCGCTGTTTCCTTATTTGTTAAGGACATCGGAGATGAATGTGAAGAGGTTCAGGCAACCAAGGGATTGTATGCACGTCTTTATTTTGAACAGGATGGTGTACAACGATTCATAGATGTTGCAGATGAAAAAGTGGTGTATTATGAATATGATGAGAACAGAAGCGAGACGCAGAAAATATATGATTTGAGCGACAATGAACGAAATATACTCCTCAACAGGTTCTTTTACACCATTAGCGTAAATTATAGTATTTATGCTTTTAACCCTAATGATTATAAAGCACCGCTTGGTGAAAAAGAAAATTTGGAAATTTATGGTGGAGAATGGCTTGACTACTTGTTCCACAAAAACGATGGCTATTATATACCATTAGTCCTTACTCCATTTAGGAAACAAGGTGAGATGAATGTGACTAATGAAAATTTACTTGCAGAACAACGTATCAGTGTACTTTCATTGTTATATCACTCTCAAGGGAAAGAATTTTTGGATGACTATGAGCCATACAAACTATTTTATGAGTTTGACAAGGATTATAAAGATAATAAATTGGCTACATTCAGAAAGAAACTGCGTTACCCAGAATTGAAGGTGTGTCTGGATGTGATAATTGAACACTTTGTACAGGCATGGCAGAAGTATTTTGACGAACAAGAAATCGAATTGGAGGACGACAAGGCAGAAATAGAGTTGTTCTATTTTGCGTATAAAGCTGTGAAGATATGCTTGACTTATCCTGAATATGAAGACCTGTTTGAAGTCAAAGACTTGTTGTCGCTGGCGAAAACATACGCGGAACATTATAATAAAGGGATAAAAAGCTATGTTTATGTAGATGACGGAAAAGGACAGGAAGAGAGAGTTGTAGGGGCGGAAGATTGTACGCTTTGGATGAATGCCCATACAGACAATGTGAAAAAAGTGATTGAAACCATATTGAAGGATAAGGGCAGACATATTACCGCCA
>Ga0310691_10001353_pt1 | contig 37569 bp, 27 predicted proteins | sample 176DNAGHGlowgp2_FD_203887 | JGI IMG/M metagenome (GOLD analysis project Ga0310691, IMG submission 203887) | Sheep rumen microbial communities from Palmerston North, Manawatu-Wanganui, New Zealand - 1766 DNA GHGlow gp2 (v2) (version 2) | ecosystem: Host-associated > Mammals > Digestive system >... | reverse complement strand
GGGCTTGGGGGAAGGAAAACAAGAGTTTTCCTTCCCCCATTTATCCATAACATATTCTTCTTTTTCAGTATCTGTATTTTGAAGAGAAGGACTTTATCGACAGTCTGACGGGGAAAGGAACATAAGCGTTCCTTTCCCCGTGTTTTTATCGCATCAGCGCATCAAGCTCAGTCAGCGTCAGACCGCGAACCAGCGAATGTGTCTCATTATCGTCGATGATATACCCGCCGATTCCGAGCCGGCGGATTGCCGTAAAGAAATCGGTGTCGCCGATGACATCACCCTTTGTCCGGCTGTAAAGCAGCAGCCGCCATTCCGCAACCGGCGCGCCCTCCGCCTGATAACGGTTCTGCGGCGCTTTTGGCAGAATCGTATCGACGCCCTCGTTCAGTGCGAATACACCGAACCGAACGCCGTCCGGACGCACATAAAAACGCGGTGCTGCGACATATGCCGCAGTCCAGTCAATTTCCGGTCTGTTTCCGATATAGGGACTTTCCATATTCCGTTCCTCCTTATACATTTGTAATACGATCCGGCTTGCGTGCGGGCGGTGCAGGGAGCGCCTCTGCGGGATAGCCGAGAATGCAGTGACCGATGCCCTCCCAGTCGCCTTCGATGCCCCATGCGGCAAGCAGCGCTTTGCCTTCATCCGATTCAAATTCTTCCTTTGCGCGGTGTATCCAGCAGCTTCCGAGCCCGAGTGTATGCGCGGCAAGCATGAGATTCCCCATGACCAGACTGCCGTCATAAACTGCGGTCGGGCAGCTCTTGTCCGCAAGCACGATCATCAGGGCAGGCGCGCCGTAAAACGGATCAAAGCCCGCGTCCCAGCCGCCGATTTCCCGGTTCATTTCCGAAAGGCGGCCGCGCAGTGCAGGGTCAGTGACAATGACAATGCGTGCAGCCTGCTTATTCCTGCCGCTTGCAGCATACAGTCCGGCTTCGGCGATCTGATCGAGCAGCGTGCGCGGTACGGCGTCCGGCTTATAGGCACGGCAGCTTCTGCGGGCTTTCATGGCATTCAGAATTTCGTTCATGGCGGAATCCTCCTTTTATTGTTATGATGCTGATATCAGAATGACAGGCTACCCTGTCATAATCATCGCGGTCACATAAAGAGCGGTAAGAATCAGCGGAATTACAATGAAAACAATGCGGTTTCGCTGCTGTTCCGCCTGTTCAGCTGCCTGAATCTGCGGAAGCGCGATGCATGAAAGCTGCGGAAATCTCCGCAGATACTGCACCGGAATCACCTTCTCCGGCTCGAATGAAAACGGATACATCGCCTGCCTGCTGGTCAGGGGTGTCGGGGGATATTCGACCTTGTAATCCTTCCCGTTCACATGATACAGAACCGTACAGACGAAGCGGGCCTTGCGAATCCATGCATCCTCGCGAAGCTGATCGGGACGCGGAATCTCATGCACATAAGCGATGATGCCCTCTGCGGTTTCTCCGTGCTGTTTGATGTAACCGATAAGCCGCGGACGCAGCAGCGCCCAGATACACAGCAGATCAAGGATCAGAACGATCAGCCCGATGCATATTCTGATTGTGATTCCGACAGCAGATTCAAAGGTATCTTTCGGAATAATCCGAAGTACACCCAGAGCCCCGATCAATGACCCGATCACTGCACCGAATACGATCCAGATGAGGATCATTCTGAACGGGTTGTTTTTCAATCGCATCAACTCCCTTTGTCCCCATGCAGCTTCTGTATTTCATTATAACATAGAATGCCCAAAAGTGCAATGGGAGAGAATGAAAAAAGTCCGCAGAGAAACTGCCGGGAAGCAAAACCGGAGCCATGCACAACGCATCACTCCGGTTCCGATTTTGGTATTCTGTTGATGTTCGGTTCCTTCGGGGGAATACCGCTTATTTGTATGTGGTACGGAAATACGCACGTTTTCCGTCGCCGCTGAAGAACAGATATCCGTGGTTAAACTGAGACGGGTCTGACAAATACAAATCGACTGCTGCCTTAACGCTGTCGGTGACCTGACTTGAGAAGGTGCCGAGTTCGATCAACTTCTGAAGCCCGGGGAACTGCCCCTTCTGCATCAGAACCTCATAGATCGTATTCGGAAACAGCGGAGAATTGACACGGTTCATAATCGTCTCAATAATCAGTGCCTTTTCCTCGACCGGTACCCAGTCAGCGCCGTATTCATGCGCCAGAACATTGCAAAGCATATAGTATTCGTTCTGCGTTACGGTGATTGCCTTGCCGGTTTTCGCTGCGGCGGTCGTAGTAACGACGGGCGCTGCTGTCGTCGTGACTGTGGAAGCGGTAGTTGAAGCGGTCGATGCCGTTGTGAAAACCGTTGTTGTCACGGTTGTTGCAGCGGTCAGAACGGTTGTCACGGCAGACGGTTCGGCAGAATAGCCGAGCGGCTGTGCCGGAATCACCGGTTCGGTCAGTACATCGGTCAGCGCTGAGGATTCGGTTGTTTCCGTGATTTCGGTTTCCGCTGCGGTTGCGGTTTCGGTCGTTTCGGTTGTCTCAGCAATCAGTGTGGTTTCTGTCTGTTCAGCGGATGAATCAGAAGAAGCGGCAGTGAGGGTCGGCGCCGCCCAAACGGCGCTTGCAGCAGATTCTGCGGTAATCTCCTGAATCAGCGGAAGCTGAACGGTACTGGCTGCGGACATCTCCCTGCCCTTTGCGGCAGTTCCCCCTATCAGTCCGGCAGTCATCACGCAGAACAGAGCTGCTGCGACTTTCACTTTTCTCATCAGCTCATCCTTTCCTGTGGAATCTGAATCGGATACTCTCTCTGAGTATCACTTTCATCATAGCATATTTTGGAAAGGATTACAACTTGATAACACGATTTTCCATTTTGTAATCAAAATCATTGCGGTTAATCTGATTCCGGTTTGTATATTTTGCTGGTGTTCATTATACTGTTTGCAATAATCCGGATGAATAACACAATCCGGAATTGCTCAGGAAAGCGGGTAATTCCAGAGGCAGGGCAGATCGTCGAGCGCGAGGGTATCCGCACTCTGATAGACCTTATCCCACATTGTATACTCTGTGTAATCCTCCGTCGGCAGCGTGAGCTTCTGGATGAACTCGCCGCCCCATGTACCGAACCAGCTCCAGACTGCATTGTCGCGCTGCATCAGTTCCGGGTCGGGCATGACGCCGTTTTCGCTCAGTGCAATCAGCTTCCGTTCGCCGGACCATCCTGCGAGCTCGGTGAATTTGCTGCTCTGCGAAGAATAGCTGTGTGCCGGGGCATAGATGTCGAAGCCGACGATATCGACGGTATCGTCGCCCGGATACCATTCCGGATCCTGACCGTTCCAGACCCAGATCAGATTGTGCATACCGTGCTCGTTTACCATTTTATCGTAGACCTGATGCCAGAGCCAGAGGTAGGATTCCCTGTCGCAGTCGCCCCACCAGAACCAGCCGCCGGATGCCTCATGCAGCGGGCGCCAGAGAATCGGCACCTGCGCCTCCTTCAGCGGCTCCATCGCCTCGCAGATCGCGTCGATATCCGAAAGAAGCGCCGCCTTGCCGTCCTCATCTTTGCCCTGTGCAATGGCATCGAGGTCGATTGTCGCCGCTTCCTTGTAGAAGCCGGAGTACCACGGATGCTCGCTGTTGTTGATGAGATACTGCTTCGGTGCATTCCAGTGCCAGCACATCGTCACAATGCCGCCCTGATTGAGATAGAAGTCCTTTGCATAATTGACCGCCTCGCCGTTTCCGCCGCCGAACTCGACGCGGGAGGGCGTGTAGTCGATCATATCCAGTCCGAGAATCGCCGGATAATGCCCGGTCTCCTCGTTAATGAGAATCATCTCTCTGCCGTACTTGCCGCCGTCGCAGTACTGCCCGGTTATCGTATACTTGCCGTAGCAGTCGCAGAGGAAGCGGTACAGGCGCTTTGTGTTGTCAAACGCCTTGTCATCGCAGAGCGATGCCGTAACCTGATAAAGCTCGTCTGAAATCGGCTCGCCCGCAGTCACGGTAAGCTGATCGACAAAATACCAGCCCCATTCGGTGCCCGCCGCAATCTCGTGCGTGCCTGCCGTCAGATAGACGCCGTTCAGCGGGCTCTCTGAGAATTCCTTGCCCTGTTTTGTTGTGATCGAGCCGACGTTTTCGCCGTCAACGGTCACCGGATTGATCTTATCGGTATCGGCAAAGCCGGCGCAGGTGTTGAAGGAGAGATTGTATACGCCGTCTGCGGGAACCGGAACGGAGAAGATGACGGTATCCGCTTCTCCGGTAAAATTGCCGACGTAGCCGTTCCCCTGAAAGCCCGGGAATTCGACGTTTACCTCACTGACCTTGCCGGTGAATTTGCCGTCCTCCGCCTGCCCGACCCATGAAAAATCGGCAGGAACCTGAGACTGTGCAGCATTTTTCTTCGTAAGATCGAGGCTTTCATTGAATTCTGTCCGCTTGGTCGAATCCTGAAACTTTGCGATGTCATAGGCAGGTGCGGCATCCTTTTTCGCTCCGCAGCCCGCCGTGCAGAGCATTGCGGTGCTCAGTGCGGCAAGCGCCGCGGCGCTGCGTGTGATTTTCTGTGCTTTCATAGTCTTTCCTCCAAATCAAATAAAAAATGGGAATTTTTGCATTTGTGCGCCTTTTTTCACTGCTCCTTCGGCTGGTAGAATCTGCCGCTGAGCTTTTGTGTTTTGACCTCATTGATAAATGCTGCGGGGTCGGTCTCACGGATGATCTGAATGACCCGCCCGGACTCCGCCGCAGAGACAACGGAATAGACAATGCTCTGCTCGCCGTGCTCATAGGAGCCCTCTCCCTTAAAAACTGTCGCGCTGTGATTGCAGAGATTGTAAATCGCATTGCAGACGGCGACCGGTTTGGTCGTCACAATAAACAGCGTGCTCTGCTGGTACTTTTTATAGAGCAGCCGCTGTACCGCCGTGGATGCATACTGAAAAATGATGGAATACAGCGCTTTGTCCCAGCCGAACAGGAATCCCGCGGCGCAGAGTATCAGCACATTGAACCCCAGTATGATCCCGAAGGAATCCATGCCGCGCTTTTCCGAGAGAAAGATCGAGATGAAGTCCGTGCCGCCGGAGGTCGCGCCGGTATTGAGGCAGACTGCAATCGCAAATCCCTGAATGATGCCGCCGAACACGCTGATGAGCAGAATGTCCTGTGTAATGATCCGCTGCGGAATCAGATCCGTGAAAATACTGTTCAGCACGATCATCAGGCAGGAGAACAGTGTAAAATTTCTGCCGATAAAGCGGAAGCCGATATAAACCGGCACGGCATTGAGCAGAAGATTGATCGGGGTAAACGGCAGATTGATATGCAGCGCGGACGAAAACAGCCGCTGAATCAGGATGGTAAGCCCTGCGACACCGCCCGGATAAAGCTCGCCGGTATCGACAAAGGTTTTCTTGTTGATTGCCATGAGGAATGCCGCAAAGGTCACGGCAAATCCGGTCAGTATGGTTTTTCGCAAATTCTGCTTCATAAGCACGCTTCCTTTCCCCGTTTTATTCATTATACCACAGATTCTTGTTTAAGGCAACACCGCACAAAGCCCGCCTGACGGCCGGAGCCCGGCTGGCAGCTTGGCAGCGCATCTGCTTGCAGCTTTACCGTCATCTTGCACAGAAATTCCTTGCTGGGCGCCAGCCCAGCGGCGTCATTTCTATACAATCTGACGAAAAATCTGACGGGTCAAACTTGTTTGACCGTAAGCATCCTGCACCACCAGCTCTGTGCGGTGTTGCCTTAATGCAATTGTCTTTTGCTTCGCGGCAGTTTCCCCCCCGAAAGGTTTTTCATTCCGTTCCCATTGCGTTTTTGAGCTTTATATGCTATAATTATAGAAAAACCTCATGCAGAGAGGAGGCGCATATATGCAGCAAAGAACCGTCGGCATCATGGCACACGTCGATTCCGGCAAAACAACGCTCGCTGAGGCGCTGCTATACCGCACCGGCGAAATCCGCAGGCTCGGCAGGGTCGATCACGGGGATTCGTGGCTCGATACCAACGACATCGAACGCAGCCGCGGCATCACGATTTTCTCCTCGCAGGCAAGGCTGACCGTCGGCGAAACCGTCTTTACGCTGCTCGATACGCCGGGCCATGTGGATTTTGCAGCCGAAACCGAGCGCATTATGCAGGTACTCGACTGTGCCGTACTGGTCATCAGCGGAACGGACGGCGTACAGAGCCACACACGAACGCTGTGGTCGCTGCTGGAGCGCGCCGGTGTACCGGTCATCCTGTTCGTCAATAAAATGGATCTCTCTGACCGCACGGAAACTGCGCTGTTACAGGAATTACAGGGGCGGCTCTCCGCGGGCTGCGTACAGTTCGATACCGATTTTGACACGCTGTGCGAACAGGCGGCGGGATGCAGCGAAGCGCTGATGACTGCGTATTTCGATGACGGCACGCTCTCGGAGAAAATGCTGCGGGATGCCGTCGCAGAGCGCGTGCTGTTTCCGGTCTGCTTCGGCTCGGCACGCACGCTTCAGGGCACCGACAAGCTGCTCGGAATCCTCTCCGATTACGCGCCGGAACCGCCGCGTCTGCCGGAATTCGGCGCAAATGTATTCAAAATCTCAACCGACGCCAAGGGCGGACGGCTGACCTTTCTGAAAATTCGCGGCGGTACGCTGAAAAACCGCGCCGAACTGACCTATACCGGTGCGGATCACCGCGAATATACCGAAAAAATCACCGGAATCCGCTTTTATTCCGGTGCAAAATATACCGCAGAGGATGAAGCGGAAACAGGTGCGGTCTGTGCCGTAACAGGGCTGACGGCAGCATATGCGGGCATGGGGCTCGGCTGCTGCGGCGATGCCGGAAGCGCCTGCCTGACGCCGGTTATGCGCTATCAGGTCATCTTGCCGGAGCAGCTCTCGCCGCAGGCGGCACTCGAAGCATTCCGGCAGCTCGAAGCGGAGGATCCACAGCTTCATGTTGCATGGGAACCGCAGAACCGTGCGGTATATGTGCAGCTCATGGGCGAGGTGCAGCTTGAGGTGCTGACGCAGATTTTCCGCAGCCGTTTCGGTTATGAGATCGCATTTGACAGCGGCACCGTCACCTACCGCGAAACCGTCGCGGAACCGGTTGAGGGGGTCGGGCATTATGAACCGCTGCGGCACTATGCCGAGGTGCATCTGCTGCTCGAACCGCTTCCCGAGGGCAGCGGTCTGCAATTTGCATCGCAGTGCTCCGAGGATGTACTCGATCGCAACTGGCAGCGCCTGATTCTGACGCATTTACAGGAAAAAGAGCATATCGGCGTACTGACCGGCTCACCGATCACCGATATGAAAATCACGCTGGTCAGCGGAAGATCGCACATCAAGCACACCGAGGGCGGCGACTTCCGGCAGGCAACCTACCGCGCTGTCCGGCAGGGGCTTCGCTCGGCGGAATCCGTCCTGCTGGAGCCGTTTTACGATTTCACGCTCGAACTCCCGGCGGAGTGCGTCGGGCGTGCCATGACCGACTTGCAGCAGAAAAGCGCCGTATTTTTGCCGCCGGAGCTGCTCGGCGCCAATGCCGTCCTGACCGGAACCGCGCCGGTTTCGGAGCTGAACGGCTATGTGCAGGAGGTACTCAGCTATACAAAGGGACAGGGCGTTTTGCAGGTTTCGTTCAGCGGATACCGGAAATGCCATAATGCGGAGGAGGTCATCGCACGCATCGGCTACGATGCGGACAGCGACCTTGAAAACAGCGCAGATTCTGTATTCTGCGCACACGGAGCAGGCTATCTGGTCAACTGGGACGAGGTGCCGATGTATATGCATCTGCCGGCAATGCTGCCGCACCGCTTCGATTTTGATGAGGAGGAAGCAGCACCCGCGCAGCGTCCGCAGCACAGCGCACAGCCCGCCGGCGAGGATGAGCTCATGGCGATTTATGAGCGAACCTACGGCAAAATCCAGCGGGAGCCGCGCAAGGCAATGCGCAGAGACCGCCGCGAGGAAGCACAGCAGAACACAAAAGTCCGCGTAAAAGCGCCGCCGGAAAAGGAATATCTGCTCGTAGACGGCTACAATATCATCTTTGCATGGGATTCGCTGAAATCGCTCGCCGCAGATGACCTTTCTCATGCGCGGGACAGGCTGCTTGAAATCCTGCAAAATTATCAGGGCTATAAAAAATGCGAGGTCATTCTTGTATTTGATGCATACAAAATCAAGGGGCACGGCAGAGAGACCGAACAGCACGGCAATATCAGCGTGGTCTATACGAAGGAAGCCGAGACAGCCGATTCCTATATCGAGCGGGTCTCGAAGACGCTGCTGCCCGAAAACCGCGTCCGCGTTGCAACCTCGGACGGGCTCGAACAGCTCATTATCCTGGGGAACGGTGCCATGCGGATTTCGGCGCGGGAATTTCTCGCCGAGGTGCGTGCAGTCGAAGCGGAAATCCGCGATGTGATCGGCGGGCAATAACGAAAGGCAGGCGGATATGGAAGAACAGGTAAAACGGGTTCTGTATCACACGGAGCATACGGAATGCCTCACCTATTTTGAAATCAGCGGGAAATTTGACCCCGATCAGATCACTGCCTATCTGCGGATCGCGCCCGAACGCGTCCGGCGGATCGGCGACCCGCGCCCGAACGGCAAAACCGCCGAAACCGCAAGCTGGCGCTTCGGCAGCATCACGGACCGCAGCACCGATACCGCAAAGCAGATGATGGAGACCGTGCAGCCGCTGCTTGCAAAAGAAGCGCTGCTGCGGCAGATTAAGCTGCAATATGATGCAAGGCTCGTGCTCTGCGTCGTGCCGCTGGTGCGGTATGATGAGCCCGTGCCGGCGCTCGCACCATCGCTCTCCGTCATGCGCTTCTGCCTCGAAACCGGCACCGAACTGGTCATCAACCTCTACGTCAGCTGCCCCGATCATCTGACCGGAGAGGGATAAATCAAACGAAAGGAACAACCGGAACTATGAAACAGGTAACGCTCAAGATTAAGCCGGAAAGGCGGCTCAGTCATATCAACCGTGAAATCTACGGTCATTTTTCCGAGCATCTCGGCAGATGCATCTACAACGGGCTCTATGTCGGGGAGCATTCCCCCATACCGAACCGGAACGGCGTCCGCACAGACATCATCGAAGCGCTCAGGCGAATCCGGATTCCCGTCCTGCGCTGGCCGGGCGGCTGCTTTGCAGACGAATATCACTGGAAGGACGGCATCGGAGAGAAGAGCCTGCGCAAGAAAATGGTCAATACGAACTGGGGCGGCGTCACCGAGGACAACAGCTTCGGCACGCACGAATTCATGAATCTCTGCGAGGAGCTCGGCTGCGAGCCCTATATCGCCGGAAATGTCGGCAGCGGAACTGTCCGGGAGCTCGCAGAGTGGGTGGAGTATATGACCTTTGACGGCGAATCCCCGATGGCGGATCTGCGGCGCAAAAACGGCAGGGAACAGCCGTGGAAGCTGAAATATCTCGGCATCGGCAACGAAAACTGGGGCTGCGGCGGCAATATGCGCCCCGAATACTATTCCGATCTCTATAAGCAGTACCAGACATTCTGCAAGAATTACTCCGGCAATACGCTGTATAAGGTTGCGTGCGGGCCGAGCGGCGAAGACTACAACTGGATGCGCGTGCTGCTCGAAAACGTCAAGCCGTGGCACACGAATGCCGTTTCGCTGCACTATTACACCGTCCCGACCGGCGATTGGTCGCACAAGGGCGCTGCAACCGTCTTTTCCGATGACGAATATTACAGCACGATTTCCGGAACGCTCTTTATGGATGAGATTCTTACAAAGCACACCGCAATCATGGACGAGCTCGACCCCGGGAACAAAATCGGGCTGATCGTAGACGAATGGGGCTGCTGGTATGATGTCGAGGAGGGCACGCACCCGGGCTTCCTCTATCAGCAGAATACGATGCGCGATGCCATTGTCGCGGCAATCAACCTCAACCTGTTCAATGCGCACAGCCGCCGCGTCGTCATGGCAAACATCGCACAGACGGTCAATGTGCTTCAGGCGATTATCCTGACCGAAGGCGAGCGGATGCTGCTGACCCCGACCTACCATGTGTTCGATCTGTTCAAGGAGCATCAGGATGCCGAATGCATGGAAAGCGAGCTGAACGGATTTGACCGCAGCGGTACGCCGATGATAAGCTGCTCCGTCTCCGAAAAGGACGGCGCACTGCTCATCACCGTGTCCAATGCCGATCTCACCGAAGAGGCAGAGCTGACGGTCGATCTCGGCGGATTCCCCGCTGCGCAGGCTGAGGGCATGATGCTGACTGCGCCCGATCCGCGGGCATTCAACTCCTTCGACGAGCCGGAGCGGGTAAAGCCCGTTCCATGCAGTGCAGTCCTCAGCGGCGGCACCGCAGCGATCCGGCTGCCTGCGTGTTCGGTTGTCTCCCTGAGACTGCGCCGGTCATGACACAGCCCTGCAAAAAATGTCTGCTGGCAGAGCTTGCCGCGACTGACTTCACGCAAAGTCTGCTCGCCTATATCCAGTCGGTGCCGGAGGAAAACCGCGTCGATGCGGAGACCTATCAGCGCAGACTGGCACAGTGCAAAGCCTGTGAATCGCTCGTCAGCGGCATCTGTACGCAATGCGGCTGCTTTGCAGAGCTCCGCGCACTGAAACCGCACCAGCGCTGTGCGGCACCCGAACGGAAATGGTAGGCGCACAGAATCAGCTTCATCAGAAAGGAATATACCGATGCTGCATCTAATCATCGGAGGGGCAGGCTGCGGGAAATCCGCGCTGCTCATCCGGCAGATCCGGAATGCCGCCGAACAGGGCGCGGCTGTCCGGACCTTTGTGCCGGAGCAGTTTGCATTTACATATGATACCAAGCTGTACGGTGCGCTCGGCGCCGCCGGATTCAACAGCATCCGTACGGGCAGCTTCCGCAGCCTGACCGCAGAACTGCTGGAAGCATTTTCCGAATCTCCGCGTGATGCGGCGGACGATGTGACAAAAACCGTCATTCTGCACCGCCTGCTCGCGCAGCTTTCGCAGGGTCATGTCCTGCGCTTTTACGGCAGGCAGGCGGAAAAACCGGCGTTTCTCGCTGAGATGACTGCCCAGCTTACCGAGCTGATGCAATCCGGCAGCACACCGGAGCAGCTTTTGCAGGCATCGGCAGATACCGAGGGTGTGCTCTCGGAAAAGCTCTATGATATTGCGCGTATTTACGCGGATTATCTGTCAGAGCTCGAACGCCGCGGGCTGCGCGATGTGCTCTGCGACCCGATGAACGCCGCTGCTTTCGCTGATGGCTCCGCATATCTGAGCGGACAGCATATTTTCCTCGATGAGTTTGAATCCTTCACCGGCGACCAGTATGCGATGCTGCAAATCATGCTGCGGGATGCCGCAGAGGTCTGGATTGCACTGCGCACCGATGACCCGGACGCGCCCGACTACACCCGTTTTGATGCGGTGAATCAGACCGCAAGGCGGCTCCGGCGGATTGCGAAGGAGCAGAACCTCGAAACAGAAACCTTGCTCTGCTCGGAGCAGCACCGCTTTCACGACCCTTCCCTTGCGCACCTGAGCCGCTATCTGTTCACGCAGGAAATGCCTGCGTTTCAGGGCATTCCGGCGGTCACGCTGACCGAAGCGCGCGACGTTACGCTCGAAGCGGAGTATACCGCCGCACAGATCCGGAAGCTCATGCAGCAGGGCGTGCGCTGCGCCGATATCATGGTCGTGATGCACGATCCCGCGCAGTACGGTTCTCTGCTTGAGGCGGCTTTTCAGCGCTATCAGATCCCGTTTTTCATGGATCTGCGCCGTTCGGTGCTGCATACGGCAGTCATGAAGCTGCCGCTCTGTCTGCTTTCGCTGATGCAGCGTACAACGACAGAGCAGATTTTGCTGCTGCTGAAAACGCAGCTCTCCCCGCTCCATCCGGCAGAAGCGGCGTTTCTCGAAAATTACGCCTATATCTGGGATATTGAGGGCGAGCAGTGGGAGCATATTTTTGCAAAGGAGACCGATCCCGACGCAAAAGCGGAGACAATCCGCATGAAGCTGATGCCGGCAATTCTGCGGATGCGGAAGGCGGCACGCAGAGAAGGCATCACGGGCGCTGCGCTCTGCGAAGCACTCTACCGCTGCATGGACGAGACCGGTGTGCCGCTGCGCGTCGGCGGGCTTGCGTCGCATCTGAATGAGCAGGGCGATGTCGAAGGCGGAAGAGCACTGCGCCGGCTCTGGAACCGGTTTACCGAGCTGCTGGATGCGCTCCATGAGGCGCTGACCGACACCCCGCTGACGCCGCAGCAGCTTGCCGAGCTCATGACGGCGGTTCTGCGCTCCAATCAGATTCCCGTCCCGCCGCAGACGCTGGATGCCGTCACGGTACAGAGCGCGGCAGCGGCGCGGTACAATGAGCCAAAGGTTGTGTTTGTCCTCGGCGTCAATGACGGGCAGTTTCCCGCCGATATTCAGCAAAGCGGATTTTTCACCGAGCAGGAGCGTGCGCTTCTGGAGGAATGCGGCGTCGCGCTTTCCCGCTCGGTACGCGACCTCTGCGCCGATGAGCGGCTGATCGTATACAAAACGCTCTCTGCTCCCTCAGAGCAGCTCCGGCTCAGCTATGCGCTGGCAAGCGAAAGCGGCGAGCGCATGGCGCCGTCCTCGCTGACAGAGGACATCCGGAAGCTGCTTCCCGGTATCCGGACCTGCTATGCCGACAGCATGGGAACCGCTTTTTATGTCTCGACAAAGGCTGCGGCATATTACAGTTTTGTGCAGGATTACACCGTCTCTCCGCAGGAGCGTGCTTCTGTCCGCGCCATGCTGGAGGAGATTCCGGAGGAAGCGGAGCGCCTGACAAGGCTGCGGCAGTCCGCCGACCCGGAGCGCCTGCGCATTCAGAACAGGAAACTGATGCGCCGCCTGATCGGCGACCGGCTCACCATGTCCGCAACGCAGATCGAAAATGCAGTAAAATGCCCGTTTATGGGATTCTGCGCCGACAATCTGAAGCTGCTCCCGCGCAGAAAACAGAACCTCAATCAGCTTTCCGGCGGCAATCTGGTGCATTACTGCATGGAGCGCCTGTTCACGGAGCATCCTGACCGTGCGGATTTCCTCGCGATGACAACAGAAGATCTGCGGGCACACGCGAAACGCTGTGCCGATGATTTCCTGCAAAACGAGCTGGGCGGCGGCGCAGGCAGACCTGCACGGTTTCTTCAGCAGTTTTCCCGCATGACAGACCGGATGACCGCGCTGCTGCTGCATACGCAGGCGGAGATGCGGCAGTCGGCATTCAGCCCCGATGCCTGCGAGCTCGTGATCGGCACCGTCGCCGGGGAGAGCGGCACCGCGCCGTTCCGCTTGCAGCTTCCCGAGGGCATCACGCTCTACTTAAACGGCAAAATCGACCGCGTCGATGTGACCGAGCAGGACGGCAGACGCTATCTGCGCATTGTCGATTACAAAACCGGCGCAAAGGAATTCTTCCTCGGCGACATTTATTACGGACTCAATTTGCAGATGCTGCTGTACCTGTTCGCTCTGCTTGATGACACCGCATATTATCCGGATGCAGAAGCGGCAGGCGTACTGTATATGCCCTCCGGAATGCCGAAAAGCCGGGAGCGCGGCGATGCAGAGCCGGTCGCGGCGTATGTCAGCCGCTATTTCCGTATGAGCGGTACGGTGCTCTATGACCGCGGCATTCTCTCGAAAATGGAGCAGGAGATCGCCGGTGTGTATATTCCCGTGCAGCTCGCAAAGGACGATACCGGCAGCGATCAGCCCGCTCTGACCGCCGATTCGCAGGTTTTTACCGCAGAGCAGCTCAGCCGTCTGCGCGGATATATCGAGGAGATCGTGCGGGAGACTGCATCGCAGTTTACGGCGGGTGAGGTTGCGCCGCGCCCGATGAAGAAGAAACAGACCGGGAATCCGTTTTATGCGGATGCCTGTGCATACTGCGCATACCGTACCCTGTGCGGCGTGACGGAGCAGAATACGGAACGCTTCCGACTTCCCTGTTCGGATAAGGAGGCAGAGGCGGCAATGAAGGCGATTATGAACGGGGAAAAGGAGGCGGAATCCGATGAGCAGATGGACACCTGAACAGGCAGCCGCGATCGAATCGCGGGGGGCTTCGGTCGTCGTCAGTGCGGCGGCAGGCAGCGGCAAGACCTCTGTGCTCGTCGAGCGGCTGATCCGGCTGCTGTCCGATTCGGAACACCCGTGTCCTGCCGAGCGTATGATCGTCGCAACCTTTACCAATGATGCAGCAGGCGAGGTGCGCGCCAGACTGAACCGTGCGCTGACCGAATGCCTGCTGAATGCGCCGGATGACCCGTGGCTGCGGCGGCAGCAGACCATGCTGCAAAGCGCGAGCATCTCGACGATTCACAGCTTTTGCATTTCGCTGCTGCGGGAGCAGTTCGCCGCACTGGATATCTCCGCGAGCTTCCGGATCATGGACGATGCAGAGGAAAAGACGCTGGCAGGCGCAGCGGCATCCGCAGTGCTTGAAGATTTCAGTGCAAGGGCAGAGAAGGATCCTTCGGTCAAAGCAGAGCAAAAGCTCCTGTTTGACGCGTTCTGTGAGCGGGATGACAGCACGCTTGAGGAACTGCTCTGTGCGCTGTATACGCTGACCGAACAGACGCCCTTCGGCGCATCGCTGCTGACAGAAGCCGCAGAGCAATACGAAAACGGCAATATGCGGCAGATTGCGGCGGATGCAATCTGCAAAAAGCTCGATGCGGCGGTGCAGTATTATGAAAAGGCGGTCGAACTTTGCAGAGAACTGCCGGCGGAAAAGCAGTTTGCCGTCCTGTGGGATGAATACACTGAGGTGCAGAAGCTGCGGGAGGCTGCCGGTGAGGGCGATTTCTCCCGCCTTGCCGGGCTGATCGGCGCAAAGCAGGGCGGAACACTCGGCAGAGTCGGAAAAAAAGTCGATGCGGCGAAATGGGCAAATGTCAAGGCGCTGCGCGGCAAAGGCAAAGCCCTCCGTGATGCGCTGCGGGAAAAGTGGACGGCGGCGCTGCGCCTTGCCGATTCCGATTTTGCCCGTCACGGCGCAATTCTGCGTGCACTGGCAAAGCTGAATGCACAGTTCGCGGAGGAGCTGTTCCGCTTAAAGCAGGAGCGCAATGCACTGGGCTTCGGGGATGTTATGACGCTGACGCTTTCTCTGCTCGCAGAAAAACTGCCCGACGGCAGCATCCGCAAAACAGAGCTTGCCGAGCAGCTTTCGCAGCAGTATGACTGCATTATGATCGACGAATTTCAGGATGCCGACAATTTGCAGGATCTGATCTTCCGGATGCTCTCCCGCGGCGGCGATGCGGCACATTACGGGAACAATCTGTTTTTTGTCGGCGACAGCAAGCAGTGCATTTACCGCTTCCGCAACGCAAACCCCAACAATTTTTACCGTGCCATGCGTGAAAGCGCACCGTTCCGGTCGCCGCAGCTCACCGAGAACACGGTCATCCACCTGAACCGCAACTTTCGCAGCGCACAGGAAATCGTGGATTTTGTCAATCAGGTTTTTGCGCTGCTGATGACAGAGCAGGTCGGAGAAATCCGCTATGACGGCACGCAGGCGCTGGTGCGCGGCGCGGAGTACCCGGAGGCTGACCGCCCGGTTGAACTGATGCTGCTCGAAAAGCCGGCGGATGAGGCAAGAGCCGTCGCAGAGCGCATTGCCGATCACCTGAACCGCGGCACGCCGGTCCGCGGCGCAAACGGCGATCTCCGCCCCTGTGCCCCGAAGGATTTTCTGCTGCTGTTCCGGAATAAGACCCATGTCCCGGAATATGCCGCAGCACTGACATCGTGCGGCATTCCGGTCTGCCGGATTGAACGGAGCAGCTATCTGCAATCGCCGGAAATCATGCTGCTGCTCGATATCCTCCGTGCGATTGACAACCCGCTGCTCGATATCTCTGCGGCTGCGGCAATGCTTTCGCCGATGATCGGCTTTACGCTGGAGGAGCTGACCGCCGTCCGGATCTATGACCGGAAGCGCAGTCTCTTTCAGGCGATGCAGAAGCTCCTTGCCGATGCGGATGCCGGAGAAGCCGATGCAGAGCCTGAACTCATCGAAAAATGCCGCAGCTTTTGCGGATTTCTCGAAGCCATGCGGCTGTATTCGGCAATGGAATCACCCGAGCAGCTCATCCGGCGCGTCTATCAGCAGACCGATTTTCTCGGCATGATGCAGATGACGGAGGGCGGCGAGCAGAAAAAAGCCAATCTCCGCGCACTGATCTCCCATGCAAAGAAATTTGAGCAGATCAGCAGCGGCGGGCTCTCGGCATTTCTGCGCTATGTGGATACGATGCTGGAGCGCAATCAGGATTTGCAGGGCGGCGGTGTGCCTGCCGGAACCGAGAATGTCGTGCAGATCAAGACCATTCACGGCTCAAAGGGGCTCGAAGCGCCGTTTGTCATCCTCTGCTGCTCGGACAGCAGCTTCTCCGGCAAGGACAGCCGCGAAATGCTGCAATTTCATTCGGAGCTCGGCATCGGCTTCCGGCTGCATGACCCTGAGACGCTGACCCACGGCATGAGCCTGCCGTATCTTGCGATTTTGCAGCGGAATGACGCCGAAATGCGCAGTGAGGAGCTCCGGCTGCTTTATGTTGCGCTGACCAGAGCACGGGAGCACCTGATTCTGCCGATCCGGCACAGCGCGAAATATGCGGAGCATCTCGCGGATTTTGCCGCCGAGCAGGATGCATTCGGCGGGCAAACCGACGGTCTGACCGGCAGCATGAGCTGTATGCGGGACTGGATTATGGCGGTTCTGCTGCGGAATCCCGCCTGCGAGACACTGCGGAGGGATTTTGACGTCGCCTGCGGCAGCGATCCGTCACAGCAGATGCTCTCGGTCCGGATCGACCGGATCACACAGGAGGCGGAGGATGAGCAGGGAGAATCCCCGGAATCAGCGGAATCAGATGAAGCCGCTGCCGCCGATCCCGCACTGACTGAACTGCTCCGGCAGCAGTGTGCATGGAAATACGAGAGCCGCGAGGCCGGACTGACTGCGAAATACGGCGTCTCGGAGCTTGCAAAGGCAGAGGATTTCTCCGCACCGCTCCGCAAGCCACTGTTCATGCGCGAAAAACACGGGCTCTCCGGTGCCGAGCGCGGCACCGCAGTCCACACCTTTTTACAGTATGCGGATTTTTCCGCCGCCGCATCGGATGTGCAGGCAGAGATCAGCCGGCTCCGTGCAAGAGGCAGGCTGACCGAAAAGCAGGCGGAAGCTGTTTCAAAAAGCAGAATCTCCGAGTTTTTTGCGTCTCCGCTCTATGAGAGAATCCGCAGCGCAAAGCAGATCTGGCGGGAGCAGAAATTTACCGTCCGCCTCAGCGACCTGCATCTCGGCGGCGCACTCTCACAGCTCGGAGAGGATTATGCCGGCACCGAAGGTATGCTGATCGGCATTATGGATCTGGTGTTTGAGGAGGAGGACGGCATCGTGCTGGTCGATTACAAAACCGACCGCGTTTCCCGTCCCGAGGAGCTTTTGGAGCATTACACCGAGCAGATCCGCCTCTATGCGGAAGCGCTGCGGCTGCTGATGCAGAAGCCGGTGAAGGCGTGCTGCCTGTATTCCCTGACCCTGAACCGCACTGTTCCCGTGACGCTTTGATCCCCCTTTCCGCAGGGATTGCCGCAGACTGCCGCCCCGGATGTCCGTCTTCTGAAAAAGAATTTTCAAAAAAACGGAAAAACCTCTTGCAATTCAGGGGCGGTTTATGCTATAATGTATAGTTGAAGTGAGGTGTTCGCATTATGCCAAAAAGAAACGATATCAACAAAGTCATGATTATCGGCTCCGGTCCGATCATTATCGGACAAGCGTGCGAGTTCGACTATTCCGGCACACAGGCTTGCAAAGCACTGCGCAAGCTCGGATATGAAATCGTACTCGTAAACTCCAACCCCGCAACCATTATGACAGACCCGGATGTGGCGGATGTAACCTACATTGAACCGCTCAATGTCGCCAGACTGACGGAAATCATCAAAAAGGAACGTCCGGACGCTCTGCTGCCGAACCTCGGCGGACAGTCGGGTCTGAATCTCTGCTCCGAGCTTGATAAGGCATGCGTGCTGAAAGAGTACGGCGTGCAGGTAATCGGCGTACAGGTCGATGCGATTGAGCGCGGCGAGGACAGAATCGAGTTCAAGGAGACAATGGAGGCCATCGGCGTGGAAATGGCGCGCAGCGAGGTCGCTTACTCCGTTGACGAGGCAGTTGCGATCGCGGACAGACTCGGCTATCCGGTTGTGCTGCGCCCTGCCTATACAATGGGCGGCGCCGGCGGCGGCATGGTGTATAATGTCGAGGAACTCAAGGTTGTCTGCGCAAGAGGCTTGCAGGCTTCACTTGTCGGGCAGGTGCTCGTTGAGGAGTGCGTGACCGGCTGGGAAGAGCTCGAACTGGAAGTTGTCCGCGACGCAAAGGGCAATATGATTACCGTCTGCTTCATCGAAAATATCGACCCGATGGGCGTGCATACCGGCGATTCGTTCTGCTCCGCTCCGATGCTGACCATTTCGGAGGATGTGCAGAAGCGCTTGCAGGAGCAGGCTTACCGCATCGTGGATAAGGTGCAGGTCATCGGCGGCTGTAACTGTCAGTTTGCACATGACCCGGTCTCCGACAGAATCATCGTCATCGAGATCAACCCGCGTACATCCCGTTCCTCCGCGCTGGCTTCCAAGGCGACCGGCTTCCCGATCGCACTGGTCTCCGCAATGCTCGCAACCGGCATGACGCTGGACGAGATGGAGTGCGGCAAGTACGGCACGCTCGACAAATATGTTCCATCCGGCGATTATATCGTCATCAAATTTGCACGCTGGGCATTTGAAAAGTTCAAGGGCGCCGAGGATAAGCTCGGCACGCAGATGCGCGCAGTCGGTGAGGTCATGAGCATCGGCAAGACCTATAAAGAGGCGTTCCAGAAGGCAATCCGCTCGCTGGAAACCGGCAGATACGGTCTTGGCTTTGCAAAGGATTTCCACGAAAAATCAAAGGAAGAGCTGCTCTCTATGCTCGTCTATCCGACCAGCAACCGGCAGTTTATTATGTATGAGGCACTGCGCAAGGGCGCTTCTGTCGATGAGCTCTACAATCTGACAAAAATCAAGAAGTGGTTTATTGAGCAGATGCTTGAGCTGGTCAATGAGGAAAACGCGCTGCTTGAAAAGAAGGGGCAGGTTCCGGATACGGAAGCATTGCGTCAGGCAAAGCTCGACGGCTTCTCCGACCGCTACCTCAGCCAGATCCTCGAAGTTCCGGAGGAGGATATCCGCAATGCACGGTATTCTGCCGGCATCCGCGAGGGCTGGGAGGGCATTCATGTCTCCGGCACCGCTGACAGCGCCTATTACTACTCCTCCTATCACATCACAAAGGACGAGAGCCCGTGCAATTCCGACCGCCCGAAGATCATGATTCTCGGCGGCGGCCCGAACAGAATCGGTCAGGGCATCGAATTTGACTACTGCTGTGTCCATGCGGCACTGGCACTGAAGGATCTCGGCTTTGAAACCATTATCGTCAACTGCAACCCGGAGACCGTTTCGACGGACTATGATACCTCCGATAAGCTCTACTTCGAGCCGCTGACGCTGGAAGATGTACTCCAGATCTACGAGAAGGAAAAGCCTGCCGGCGTCATCGCACAGTTCGGCGGTCAGACACCGCTGAATCTCGCCGCAGACCTCAAGAAGAACGGCGTCAGAATCCTCGGCACCTCGCCGGAGACCATCGACCTTGCAGAGGACAGAGACCACTTCCGCGCTATGATGGATAAGCTCGGCATTCCGATGCCGGAATCCGGCATGGCTGTCACGGTTGACGATGCGCTCGAAATCGCAAACCGCATCGGCTACCCGGTTATGGTGCGTCCGTCTTATGTCCTCGGCGGCAGAGGCATGGAGATCGTGCATGATGACAAGATGATGCGCGTATACATGGAAGCAGCCGTCGGCGTTACACCCGACCGCCCGATTCTGATCGACCGCTTCCTGCATCACGCAACCGAGTGTGAAGCAGATGCAATCTCGGACGGCACACACTGCTTCGTTCCGGCGGTCATGGAGCATATTGAGCTCGCAGGTATCCATTCCGGCGACTCTGCCTGCGTTCTGCCCTCGCTGAACCTCAGCGAAAAGCATGTGCAGACCATCAAGGAATACACCAAGAGAATCGCGGTGGAAATGGGCGTCTGCGGTCTGATGAATATGCAGTATGCAATCGAGGATGACACGGTGTATGTGCTTGAAGCAAACCCGCGCGCATCCAGAACCGTTCCGCTTGTGTCGAAGGTCTGCGCAATCAATATGGTGCGCATCGCAACCCAGATTATGACCGGAGAGCTGACCGGCAAGCCCTCCCCTGTCCCGTCGCTGCATGACAGAAAAATTCTGCATCACGGCGTCAAAGAGGCGGTCTTCCCGTTCAATATGTTCCAGGAAGTTGACCCGGTTCTCGGACCGGAAATGCGTTCGACCGGCGAAGTACTCGGCATCTCCCCGAACTTCGGCGAGGCATACTACAAGGCGCAGGAGGCAACCCAGACCAAGCTGCCGACCGGCGGCACGGTGCTGCTCTCCGTCTGCGATATGGATAAGCCGGAGCTGCTGCCGATTGCACAGAAATTCTATGAGCTCGGGTTCAAGATTCTCGCAACCGGCAAGACCTTTGAGATGATCGCAGGCGCGGGCATTCCCGCAGACCGCATCAATAAGCTCTATGAGGGCAGACCGAATATTACCGATGCGATGACAAACGGCAAGATTGACCTCATCATCAATACGCCGGCGGGTGCAGACAGCCTGCACGATGACAGCTATATCCGCAAGGCCGCAATCAAATACCGCATTCCGTATATCACGACAATGGCGGCGGCATTTGCAACGGCTGAGGGCATCAAGGCAATCAAGGAGCAGGGCGGCGCGCTCAGCGTGAAGTCTCTCCAGGAATTCCACAGCGAAATTACCGACTAAACCGTACAATATGAGCAGGGAGCAGCGCTGATTTACCACTGCTCCCTCTCTGGATTTATGACTGGAGGTATCCAACATGGAAGAATACAGAGAAAAAATGTCACAACAGCACTATGATGCGGAAGTGCAGAGACTGAACTATCTCAAGAGCACCCGCCGTGCTGAGGTGATTGAAGCGCTCGCAGAGGCAAGAAGCCACGGCGACCTTTCTGAAAACGCCGAATATGATGAAGCCAGAAACGAGCAGGCACGTCTTGAGGACGAGATTCAGAGACTCGAATATACGCTCGAACACGCTGAAATCATCCAGACCATTTCCTCTGATACCGTCAGCACCGGATGCGGCGTCATCCTGAGCCGTGCGGAGTTCAACGGTCAGCCGCAGAAGATTGAAACGCTCCAGATCGTCGGCCGCTCTGAGGCGGATTACGAAAACCACAAGATCTCGGACGATTCCCCGATCGGCAAGGCTGTGCTCGGCAAGAAGGTCGGCGATACCTTTATCGTCGAGGCGCCGGTCGGCATCATGACCTTTACCGTTCTGGAAATCTCCGGAACCGGTGTGTTTAAGAATCAACCGGAGGGCTGAACATGAGCGAACAGAATCTCAATGCAGTGAATGAGCCGGCAGAACAGGAGGATCTTGACGCGCTGCGGCAGGTTCGCCTGGATAAGCTCCGCGAGATGCAGGAGAGCGGCAATGACCCGTTTGTCATCACAAAGTTCGATGTCACCGCAAGCACCGCCGAATGCCGCAGTATGTATGAGCAGGCTGAGGCAGCGCTGCCCGAAGGTCTCGATGACGAGGCGAAAAAGGCCGCTTATGAGGAAATCAATGCGAAGTTTTCTGTTACCATCGCCGGCAGAATCATGAGCTGGCGCAAAATGGGCAAGGCAAACTTCCTCGATGTCCGCGACAGAAGCGGCAGATTGCAGGTCTATGTCCGCATGAACGATATCGGCGAGGATGCGTTTGCTGCATTCAAAAAATGGGATATCGGCGACCTGATCGGCGTTTCCGGTTCACTCTTCCGCACCAGAACCGGCGAGCTTTCCGTCCATGCGACAAAGGTTACGCTGCTTTCCAAGTCCTTAAAGCCGCTGCCGGAGAAGTTCCACGGTCTGACCGACCGCGACGCACGCTATCGCCAGCGCTATATTGACCTCATTATGAACGAGGAATCCCGCGACACTTTCATCAAGCGCAGCCGGATCATCGCCGAAATCCGTGCATGGCTGAATGCACAGGGCTTTCTGGAGGTTGAAACGCCGATGCTTGTTTCCAATGCAGGCGGCGCAGCAGCAAGACCCTTCGAGACGCACTACAATGCGCTGGATGAGGATGTCAAGCTCCGTATTTCGCTGGAGCTCTATCTGAAGCGCCTGATCGTCGGCGGACTCGAAAAGGTCTATGAGATCGGCAGAGTTTTCCGGAATGAGGGCGTCGATACCAAGCACAACCCCGAATTCACGCTCATGGAGCTCTATCAGGCTTATACCGATTATCACGGCATGATGGATCTGACGGAAAACATGTTCCGTCACCTCGCCGAGACAATCTGCGGCACAACCTGCATCCCGTTCGGCAAGGACGAAAACGGTGAGGATATCATGATCGACCTCGGCAAGCCGTTTGCCCGCATCACGATGATCGACGCGGTGAAGCAATATACCGGCGTGGACTTCGATCAGATTCCCGATACCGCTGCCGCCAAGAAAATCGCGGACGAAAAGGGCGTACACTATGAGGATCGCCATGAAAAGGGCGATATTCTCAATCTGTTCTTCGATGAATTCGTCGAGGAAAAGCTCATTCAGCCGACCTTTATCATGGATCACCCGGTCGAGATTTCTCCGCTGACCAAGCGCAAGCCGGATAAGCCGGATTATGTCGAGCGCTTCGAGCTGTATATCACGGCACGCGAAATGTGCAATGCCTACTCCGAGCTGAATGACCCGATCGACCAGCGTCAGCGCTTTGAGGCGCAGGAGGCGCTCATCGCTAAGGGCGACGAGGAGGCAAACCACATCGACGAGGACTTCATGAACGCACTGGAAATCGGTATGCCCCCGACAGGCGGCATCGGCTTCGGCATTGACCGTCTGGTGATGCTGATGACAAACAGCCAGTCGATTCGCGATGTGCTGCTCTTCCCGACGATGAAGTCGATTGACTGAACACCGCACGGAACAAATTGCAGAAAAAGAACCTTAACCGCATTTTTGCAGTTAAGGTTCTTTTGTTTCATCAGGCGGCTGATAGGTTCCGACGACCACGAGCCGCTGCTTGCCGTCATCCGTGCAGGTGATGAGTGTGATGCGGTCATCCCCGAAATCATCCAGAATCCCGATCTCATCCGGGTTGACGATATAATGATCGGTCACGGTATAGCGATAGCAGTTCTTATCCTTGTCGTAGAGGCAGATCTGCATTCCGTTTTCGACCTGCTTCAGCCTATTGAAATACTCCTTATAGAGCGTGCTGCTGTGCCCGGCTACACAATAATTCCCATGCCCGAAGCCGCCGGTGCCCGGAAAATGCCCCGCCGCCATTGACAGCACATCATTTTCGGTTCCTTCGAGAATCGGCGCACGGATATTCAGCTCCGCGATCTGAACAACAGGATTTTCCTGCATCAGCTTATATTTCCTGTATTCACGGTACAGCTTCCGGATTCCGAAAAAGCCGAGAATCCCCATCCCGATGAGGATTGCGGTCATCCCTGCGATAAACAAAGCCCACTGTTTTTTTGTGCGGCGCTGCTCCTGCTGTGCCATCGGTCTTCCTGCACCTCCCGTCGGTTTATTGTCTGCATGGAATCATTATAACACAGATTTGCAAAAAAGTCATCCTCTGCCGCATTTTTATCTGCATATTATTGATGCCCCAACTAACTCTTGAACTTATCCGCTTGTCTAAATGCTGATCTGCGGCGTCAGAAAACCTTGCCTTGCGTCAGCAAGGCCGCAGCTTTCTTCCTTGCATATCGACATTTATCCTGCGCATCTAATATGCAAGAGTTCATTGGAACATCAATAGCGGCAGTGCAGCCCTCCGGTTTTTCTCCCCGGCAGTCGCACCGCAGACTTTTTTCGCCTGCTCCCATTGCCTTTTCTGGGATAATATGGTATAATAGATTAAGATTTCAGAAGACAGGAGTGTGAAACCGGTGTAAAACCGCGTATACTGCCGATTATCATGATATTTCAATACCAAAACAGGAGGTAAGCCCCCTTGCTGAGTTTACAGGAAGAAATCAGGCGCCGGAGAACCTTTGCGATTATCTCGCACCCGGACGCCGGCAAAACAACCTTGACCGAAAAGCTGCTGCTGTACGGCGGCGCCATTTCGATGGCTGGTGCGGTCAAGGGCAAGAAAAATGCGCGCCATGCGGTCTCGGACTGGATGGAAATCGAGAAGCAGCGCGGCATTTCCGTCACATCATCCGTCATGCAGTTTGAATATGACGGCTGCTGCATCAATATTCTCGATACCCCAGGACACCAGGACTTCTCCGAGGACACCTACCGCACGCTCATGGCAGCCGATGCCGCGATCATGGTCATCGACGCCTCAAAGGGTGTCGAAAACCAGACACGAAAGCTGTTCAAGGTCTGCGTGATGCGGCATATCCCGATTTTCACGTTTATCAATAAAATGGACCGCGAGGCGCGGAATCCCTTTGATCTGCTCGATCAGATTGAAAACGAGCTGGGCATCAAAACCTACGCGGTCAACTGGCCGATCGGCTGCGGAAAGGATTTCCGCGGCGTATTCGATCTCGAAACGCGGCACATTCTCTCATTTGAGGGAGACAGCGGCGCACACGCGGTCTCGAAGACTGAGGTCACGCCGGATGATCCGTCGCTCGCCGAACTGATCGGCAAGGATAATCATGCACAGCTCGCCGAGGACATTGAGCTGCTCGACGGCGCCTCTGAGGATTTTGACCTCGATGCGATCCAGAAGGGCACACTCTCGCCGGTATTCTTCGGCTCGGCGCTGACGAATTTCGGCGTAGAGCCGTTCTTAAAGCGCTTTCTTGAGCTGACGCCGCCCCCGCTTGCCCGCATTGCGGACGGCAAAACCGTTTCTCCGTTTGACGAGGGATTCTCGGCATTCGTGTTCAAGATTCAGGCGAATATGAACAAGGCACACCGCGACCGCGTGACGTTTCTGCGCATCTGCTCGGGAAAATTCACCCGCGACATGGAGGTTTACCATGTGCAGGGCGACAAGAAAATGCGCCTTTCGCAGCCGCAGATGATGATGGCGGAGAACCGCGAGATCATCGACGAGGCATATGCCGGCGATATCATCGGCGTGTTCGATCCGGGTCTGTTTGCAATCGGCGACACGATCTGTTCGCCGGGTATGAAGCTGAAATTTGAGGGCATCCCGACCTTTGCGCCGGAGCATTTCGCCCGCGTCCGCCATAAGGATACCATGAAGCGGAAGCAGTTTGTCAAGGGCGTCATGCAGATCGCGCAGGAGGGTGCAATCCAGATCTTCCATGAGCCGGGCACCGGTATGGAGGAGGTCATCGTCGGCGTTGTCGGTGTGCTGCAATTTGAGGTGTTCGAGCACCGGATGCGCACAGAGTACAATGTCGAGATTATCTGCGAACCGCTGAGCTATCAGTATATCCGCTGGATCTCCGGCATTCCGACGGAAACCAAGCCGCAGCTGATTATCAGCGAAGACACAAAGCTCGTGCAGGATTTCCGCGACCAGTATCTGCTGCTGTTTACAAGCGAGTGGAATATCCGCTGGGCGCTTGAAAAAAATGAGGGGCTTGCGCTGGAGGATTTCAGCCGGAACTGATGCAGAAAGAAGCATACTGCCCTTTCGGAAGGGGCGGTATGCTTTGTTTTTCCGGCGCTGTATGAAAATGAACAGAAAGTGAGGCGATGGCTGTGAACAGGATCCTGCTGATTGAGGATGACAAGCAGCTTGCAAAAAATCTGGCGCAGTTTCTGAGTGACGAGGGGTATGCCGTAACCCATGCCGAGGGACAGAAGGATGGGCTTGCATTTTTTTCCGCAGACCGGTTTGACTGCGTGCTGCTTGATCTTTCGCTCGCCGACGGAAACGGCTTTGCCGTCTGCTCGGCGATCCGCGCCGAATCGGATGTGCCGGTTATTTTCCTGACCGCCTCCGCCGATGAGGCATGCACGGTCGCGGGCTTTGAGGTCGGCGCAGACGATTACATCGGAAAACCCTTCCGCACAAGAGAGCTGATTGCCAGAATCAAAAATGCCATGCGCCGCCGTACACAAAAGTTGCAGCAGATTGTCTGTCAGTCGCTCTGCATCGACCCGGTCAAGGGAACCGTTACGAAGGACGGCGCAGAGCTCTTTCTCTCTGCACTCGAATACCGGCTGCTGCTGGTTTTTCTCACGAACAAAAATCAGCTTCTCTCCCGCGACCGCCTGATCGACGAGCTGTGGTCTGTATCAAGCGAATTTGTTTCGGATAATACGCTGAATGTCTATATCAAGCGGCTGCGTGAGAAAATCGAGGATGATCCGCAGAATCCGCGTGTGCTGAAAACCGTGCGCGGGCTGGGGTACAAGGCGGTGGATGCATGATGCTGCGGGAGCGGGACAGCCGGGTGACATTCGGCATTCAGCTTGTGCTTCTGGCGGCGGGGACTGCGCTCTGTGCGGTTCTGTGCGGCATCCTTCCGGCAGCAATTCTGGCAGGAACGGCAGCGGCAATCCTGACGGCAGAGGCGGTTTTTCTGCATTTTCGCGCAAACAGAATCGCGAAGATGTGCGAAAACATCAGTCAGGTGCTGAACGGTGCGGAGCGGTTTGCGATTTCCGCTTATGAGGAGGGCGAGCTGAGCATTCTCAGCACAGAACTGCAAAAACTGACGCTGATGCTGCGCGAACAGAACCGCGTCATGCAGGAGGAAAAGCTGCTTCTGAAGGAGTCGCTTGAGGATATCTCGCACCAGATCCGGACGCCGCTGACCTCTGTGATGCTGCTGCTGGAGCGGATGCGCCGACCGACCGATGACCGCGCACAGTACCGGGATAATATCCGGGAGCTTCTCTCGCTGACCGCCAGAATGCAGTGGCTGATCGAAACGCTGCTCTGCATCTCGCGCATGGAAGCGGGCGCGGTGAAGTTTCGCGAGGAGACGGTGCAGTGCCGGGAGATGCTGCGTGCCGCGCTGGAGCCGATTGCTGTTGCGATTGAACTGAAGGGCATCGACGTCCGAACGGAAATCAGCGGCGAGCCCGTTTTCGTCGGCGACGCTGCATACTGCGCCGAAGCGGTCGGGAATCTGCTGAAAAACTGCATGGAGCACACGCCGCCGGGCGGAACAATCCGCATTACGGTGAATCAGACTTCGCTCTATGCGGGCATTGTCATCACAGACTCCGGCAGCGGCATCGCGCAGGAGGATCTGCCGCATCTGTTTGACCGGTTTTACCGCAGCTCGGAATTCGCAAAAAACGGCTACGGAATCGGGCTGGCATTTGCAAAGCGCGTTATTACAGGTCAGAACGGCAGCCTTCAGGTTCGCAATGCCGAGCCGCACGGCGCTGTTTTCGATATCCGGTTTTATCATTTGCCGGATGCGGAGGCGTGAATTATAAAAAGGAGCATACTATGGATACAAAAAAATATGCATACGCCGGCATAAGTTGTGACGTGCTGTATTTTTTATCGGTCACTTTGTTTCTGATTGTGAAAACAGAATGGGCATTGACGCTCTGGGAATGTATGACGGTTGCCGGTGCTTTTGCTATGACTGTCGTACTGACGGTATTTGCAGAAGCATACGGAATAAAGCCGGTATTTCGCAGGATGATGCTGATTTCGCTGAGCGGGACATTATTCCTGACTTCGGCAGCGCATATTACAAGCATCGGTGCTGTCAGAAGGCTGGTATCACAAGGCGCGGCGGTTCCGGACTATTTCAGGATCGGTTTTTATCCAAGCATCGAGATGTCAGTTGACTATACTGCATGGGGTTTGTTCATGGGCTGTGCGTTTCTCTCTCTGTTCATGGGCATCCGGGAGAAGGCGCTGCGGATGCTTTCCATGATCTGCTGCATATTGTGTTTTGTCGGTTTTATCGGCAGTTTCTGTTCTGAATCGCTTTGGTATCCGGCACCGCTGGGCTACGGATTCGGTTTCCTGATCATGTGCATTTTGGTTTTGAAAAGAAAGCCGCGTCCAAATTAACGAATCAGAACACAAAAAATACAGACCCGGATTTTTTCGGGTCTCAGCCTGTCGGTAAAGTCCTTCTTCTCAAAATACAGATACTGAAAAAGATGAATATGTGATAAATAAATGGGGGAAGGAAAACTCTTGTTTTCCTTCCCCCAAGCCCCCATCTTTAGCGCTTTTGAACGCAAATAAGAGGGTTCCGTGCGCTACGCAATAGTTTGCTGCGCAAACTGTGGCGGCAAGGGGCGCTGCCCCTTGACCCCGCAAGCCTTTGAAAAGGCTTGAGCGAAACTTTTATTATTCTTCTAACTAAGTTCCCCGACAAAATAACGCAGACCCGTTTTTTTTTCGAGTCTGCGTTATTTTTTGTGTTTGTCAGTCCCGCGGAACGGAAAACCCGTATGCTGCGCAAAAATCCGGCAGATAGGAGAACTGCCGTCCGCGCAGTGCTTCGAGCGGGCAAGGCGTCCGGCTGAAATCAAATCGCAGCCTGCACGCCGCGAGAAGCTGATGACCGGCACGGAATTTCCGGTTCATCGCCGGGTCACCGTACTTTGCATCGCCGAGAACCGGACTCCGGAGCGCCGCCATTTGCGCACGGATCTGATGCGTTTTGCCGGTGAAGAGCGTCACCAAAACAAGCGCCAGCCCGCCCTTCTGCGACAAAACCTCATAGCCGGTGCGAATCTCAGTAAAGCCCTCGGCGGGCGCCGTGCGGATTTCCGCCTTTTGTCCCGGCAGCCGCCGATGATATGCGGTTACGGTATCGGCATTTCGCGGCGGAATCCCTGCGGTGATGCAGAGATACTGCTTTGTGATCTCGCCGAGCCGGATTTTTTCGTTCATGCACCGAAGTGCGGCAGCATTCTTTGCGCCGATGACAAAGCCCTCTGTGTTGCGGTCAAGCCGGTTGCACAGTGCAGGCACAAAGCTCTGCTCCGACTCCGGATGATAGGCGCCCGACTGCGTCAGATAATACAGAAACCGCTGATGCAGGGTGTCGGCGCTGCCGCGGCCATCCGCATGAACCGGCAAATTGACCGGCTTTTTCAGCAGCATGATATTGCTGTCCTCATAGACGATTTCCGGCATTGCCGCCGCCGCGACCTCATGTGCTTTTTCCCCGAAGCAGTCATCCGGCAGATAAACCGCAAGCACATCGCCCGCAGAGAGAAAAGTCTCGGCGGAGATGCGCTTGCCGTTGCATTTGACGTCTCGCTTCCGGAAGGTTTTGTAAAGCAGCGATTTCGGCAGCGCGGGACAAGCCTTCAGCAGAAATTTATCTGCGCGCTGTCCCGCGTCGTTTTCGTGAATTTCAAATGTGCGCATTACAGATCATTCCGGACGATATCCTCATAGCTTTCGCGGCGCACGACCGTCCGTGCCTTGCCGTCCTTCACCATGACAATCTCAGCACGCGGATTGCGGTTGTAGTTCGATGCCATCGAGTAATTATAGGCACCGGTTGCCAGAACCGCAAGTGTATCGCCGGGCTCTGCGGGCTGAAGCGGCATATTTTCGCCGATCAGGTCACCGCTTTCGCAGCATTTTCCGCCGATCGTGACCTGCTCGCTGCGCGGCTGCGATGCCCTGTCCGCAATCAGCGCCTCATAGCGCGAGCCGTAGAGCGCATAGCGCGGGTTGTCACACATACCGCCGTCCACGAGGACATAGGTGCGGATGCCGGGGATGACCTTTTTCGCCATGACCGTGTAGAGCGTCAGACCTGCGCCGCCGACAATCGAGCGGCCGGGCTCAAACAGCACAAACGGCTTCGGAAAACCGAGCTCTGCGCAGCTCTGCTTCAATGCCGCGAGAATCGCACGGACAATGCTGCCGAATGCAGGCGGGTCGTCGTCCTCAGTGTACTTGATGCCGGGGCCGCCGCCGAGGTTGAGCTCCGGCAGCGTGACGCCGCATTCTGTGCGAATGGTATGCATCAGGCGCACCATGACGCGTGCAGCCTCCGCAAAGGGTTCCGTATCAAAAATCTGCGAGCCGATGTGGCAGTGCAGACCGATCAGTTCCAGATTCGGATATTGCAGTGCAGTCTTGACGGCTTCAAGCGCTTCACCGGTTTCCAGTGCAAATCCGAACTTGCTGTCGATGCAGCCGGTTTTGACGAAATCATGCGTATGTGCGTCGATTCCGGGCTTGATGCGCAGCATGATACGCGCCTTTTTTCCGGCATCGGCAGCAATGCGGTTCAGGCGTTCGAGCTCCGGCAGATTGTCCGCGACAATCCGCCCGACGCCGTATTCCAGCGCCATTTGCAGCTCGGCATCGGACTTGCTGTTGCCGTGCATCACAATCTTTTCAGCCGGCATTCCCGCCTGCACTGCGGTATACAGCTCGCCGCCGGAGATCACATCCGCGCCGAGCCCCTCGGAATCGACAATGCGGTAGAGCTCCTTGCAGGATAGCGCCTTGCTGGCATAGCAGATCAGGCCGCTGCCTTCATATTCTTCCGCGATCACGCGCTGAAATCCGCGGCAGTTTTCGCGGATCATATTCTCGTCCATGACATAGAGCGGGGTGCCGTGCTCCTGCGCGAGCCGCACGGTATCCGCGCCGCCGATGCAGAGTCTGCCGGCATCCGAAACAGTCAGATTAGGGGTAAGCATGGTACATCTTCCTTTCGCGTTTACTTCCAGTATTGATAAATCTGGCATTGCATCATGCCGTTGTAGAGCTTCCGGCGCTTGCGTGCCTTTCGTCCGAATCTTGCCTCAAATTCCTTGTCCGGTGAAATGACGGTGCATGTGCTGTCTGCGGGAAATACGCTTCCCATGATCTTGTAGAGTTCTCTTGCCTGCTGAACATCCAGCATTCGTTCTCCGTAGGGCGGGTTGCAGACGATATTCTGCCCCGCTGTATAGCGAAAATTGCGGATATCCTGCTGTTTTACGGTGATTCGGTCGGCAACGCCGGCTTTTTTTGCATTTTCGAGCGTCAGAGCGACCGCTTCCGGGTCATTGTCGAAGCCGAATGCATGAAATGCGGCATCGCGGTTGATTTTTTCGGTTGCGGCGGTGCGGGCATCGCGGAAAATCTGCGGGCTGACCTGCTCCCATTTTTCGCAGGCAAAGGAGCGGTGCAGCCCGGGCGCAATGCGCATCGCACGGCGTGCGCCTTCGATCAGGAAGGTGCCGCTGCCGCAGAACGGGTCACATAGCCGCGTATCCGCCCGGACATGCGACAGATCGAGTATGCCGGCGGCGAGTGTCTCGCGGATCGGTGCCGCATTGGCATGAAGCCGCCAGCCGCGCTTATAGAGCGGAATGCCGGTTGTGTCGAGATAGACAGTACAGACATCATTACGAATCTGAAACTGCATCACATGCGGCGCACCGGTTTCCGGCAGCTCTGTCGTGTGATACGCCTGCATCAGCCGCTTGACTGCCGCTTTTTTGACGATTGCCTGACACGCCGGGACGCTGTGCAGTGCGGAATTCAGCGAGCTGCCCTTGACGGTCACGGCGTCATCTTTGCCGATCAGCTCCTCAAGCGGGAGCCGCATCACACCTTCAAAGAGCGGGTCGAATGCGGTTTTGCCGGGCTGTGCCGCGACGGAAAACTGTCCGAGCTCAATCAGCACACGCTCTGCGACGGTCAGCTCTGTGTTTGCTGCCGCGATCAGATCCCAGCCGCCGGAGCAGGACACTCTGCCGTCCGCTGCGGTGATATCCGCGGCACTGAGCCTTACCAGCTCGAATTTCAATACACTTTCAAGCCCGAAATGACACGGGCAAACAATCCGAAACATGTTACCTCACAAAGTGGCGCGGGCTTAACCGATCAGCCCCTTGATGCCCTCTTTTTCAAATTTTTCGCGGTAGGATGCGAGCTCGCGGGAGATCATCGCGTCGATGGTCTGCATGCCGAGCAGCTCGACCGGTGCCCGGTCATCGGTCAGGATCCGGTCACCTGCGGTATAGGCGGTGACGCCTGCACGGACACGCTGCATCATCTCCGACAGCGCCGGATCTTGCAGAAGCGCCGTGTTTTTTTTGAGATTTTCGAGAATCTCCGGATTATCGGAAGCGAACAGTTCCCGGTTTGTTGCACGGTCAACATTGACAGTGTAAACATTCCCGAAAACCGATGCGATTGTATCCTGCAAATAGGCATTGATGCCGTCCGGTGCATCGGAGATCATGTTCATATTGACGATCATGACGCCGTTTTCCTTCAGATGCGAGCGCACCAGCCCGAAGAATTCCGCAGAGGACATCTGAAACGGAATCGTGATATCCTGATAGGCGTCCACCATGATGATATCATATTTTTTATCGGTGCAGTTGAGAAAGGCTCTGCCGTCGTAGGTTGTAACGGGGATATCGTCCGGCAGCGCAAAATATTCGTGCGCGAGCCCCGTGATTTTTTCGTCAATCTCGACGCCTTCGATTTGCATATCGGGAAAATACCGGCGGCACTGCGTTGCATAGGTGCCTGTGCCCATGCCGAGCACAAGCAGCTCCGCACGGTCCGGCTCCCCGAGCATCAGCGGTGCCGCGAGCGCATAGTCATAGTACATACCGGTCAGCGAGTCGTCCTTGATATAGACCGACTGCACGCCGAACAGTACATTTGTCGAGAGGACGACGCGTTCATCATCCTCCTGAACCTGCAAATAATTATAGACAGATTCGTCCTCCAGCGTCAGCTTCTTTTCCCAGAAGGCAAAGCCGAAGCTCAGCGCGAGAACGGAGCAAACCGCAAACAGAACTGCGGAGACTGCTGTTCTGACGGCACCGCGCCGCACGGAGATGAAATACACCGCGCCGAGCAGCAGCAGAATGCCGGAGAAGATCACGAAGGTTGCAGCCGTACCGACTGCGGGAATGGAGACAAAGGTCGGCAGAAATGTGCCGAGGATGCTGCCGATTGTATTTGCAGCGCCGAGTGTTCCGACGGTTTTGCCGCTGTCATCGAGGCTGCTGACGGTATACTTTACCAGAGAGGGCGTCACCGTTCCGAGCAGAAACAGCGGGTAGACAAACACAATCATGCAGGAGAGAAACGCTGCCCAGATCAGAAAATTCGTATTGACTGTCATAACCAGCAGCGCGGAGATGCCGATGATGACAAATTTTCCGACGAACGGAATTGCCGCGATCCAGACCGCCGCAAAGAGCATCCGTCCGTAGAGCTTATCGGGATCCGGGTTTTTGTCAGCGGAGCGCCCGCCGTAGACATTGCCGAGCGCCATTGCGATCATAATTGTCCCGATGATAATGGTCCAGACGATCTGGGAGGAGCTGAAATACGGGGCAAGCAGTCTGCTCGCACCGAGCTCTACCGCCATGACGGACATACCGGAGAAGAACTCGGTGAGATACAGATACCATTTTTTCGTGAGAATGCGCTGCTGCGCGTCCGGGCTCTTACTCATCGTCATCGAGCAGGAGGCCGAGCAAAAGCTCGCGGTTATCGCATTTCGGCTGATAGGAGCTCTTCCAGTAACCGTGCTCGCCCTTGCCGCAGGAGGCATTCGCGATTTTACCGGTTGCCGGGCAGACAAAGCCCTCGACAACGGATTCACACTCCGGATACTGGCTGCCTTTATAGTGGTTCATGATCCATTCGCCGATGATATTCTTCCAGACATAAGCGGATTTGATAGACTTGTGGTTCTTGATTTCCTTCTGCTCCTTATAGCCGACCCACACGCCGCTGACAAAGTCCGGCGTCAGACCGACAAAGGTCAGGTCGCACCAGTCGGTGGTTGTACCGGTCTTGCCCGCAATCGGGACAGGCTTGCCGTTTTTGGTCATCTTCGCCTGGGTACCGGTACCGTTTTCAACAACATTCTGAAGCAGCTTATTCATAACATAAGCGGTTTCTTCATTGATAATCTGTCTGTAATTGTCGTCGCCGTTATAAGCAAGTTTACCGTCGGAGGTCTCGACACGGCTGATGATATGTGCCTCGTCGTAGTAGCCGCCGCTGCCGTAAGGCATATAGGCATTGACCAGATTCTTGATGGTTACACCGTAATGCAGAGCGCCGACGGCGAGCGGTGCGTAGTCGATATCGGCACCTTCATAGAGGTCGAGGCCGAGCGTTTCGGTCGAAAAATCGTAAATTTTCTGCGGGGTATAGGTCTTGACAAGCAGTGCGGGGATTGTGTTGAAGGATTTTTCCAGTGCATAGAAGATGCAGATTTTCTTATTGGAATACTTGGTGACGTCGTTGGAATCGGAATAGTTCGTCGGCCAGAGCTTTTCCTTGCCTGTTTTTTCGTCAATCTTGGTCAGCGGCGGGTAGTCGAGCACATGCGTACCCCAGGAGATCAGGTTGTTTTCGAGTGCGTAGCCGTAGCTCGCGACCGGCTTGATTGCGGAACCGGGCTGCTGCTTTTCGGTTGAGGCATAGCTGACGCCGAGGGAGCCCTGCTTTTCGCCGATATCGCCGACGGTGCAGAGGATTCTGCCGCGGTAATCAATCGCGGTGAAGCCGGATTTCAGTATCAGGTTTTCTTCATCGGTATATTTGCCGTCGCCGTCGAGGTCGCGGAACATGGTGGTTGCTTTCGTGGTGGTCATGCCGGCGAGCAGGTTGTCGAGGGAGGAATACTTCTTCTCGATATAATCCTGCATTTCCATATCGACGGTGGTGTAGATCTGATAGCCGCTGGTATTGATGAGTGTCAGGGCACGGTCAAAGGAGATGCCGCGCTCGTCCATCAGAACGTGTGCAAATTCGCGGAGTGCTTCGTCGATGACCCATGTGGTAGAGTCGTTTTCCTTGCCGTCGGCGAGCTTGACGGTACCGTCCTCCTGCACCTCCTGAAGCTCCGGATGCAGCAGCAGATATTCCTCGGAATCGGTAAAGACCAGATGCTCATTCAGTGCTGACTGATACTCGTCAAAGGTGATTGCACCGTTTTTATACATCCGACCGAGGATATATTCCATACGGGTCCGGTTGATCTCACGGCCGGTGTTGTTGAACTTGTCCGTAACATACGTCGTTCCGGTGACCTTGTTTTTGGCGGTCTCGTATTTGCCGGCGAAGGGGTTGTTGACCTCCGGGCTCTGCGGGATTGCGGCAAGGCAGGCTGATTCTGCGATCGTGAGCTCTTCGACGTGCTTGCCGAAGTACTTTCTCGCAGCCATTTCGATGCCGTTTGCGGCGCCGCCGAAGCCGATATAATTGAGGTATGTTTCAAGGATTTCGTCTTTGGAATAGTTTTTCTCGAGCTGTGTTGCGCGGTGAATCTCACGGAGCTTACGCTGCGGGCTCTTGTCGTCGTCACCGGTCAGGTTTTTGACAAGCTGCTGGGTGATGGTAGAACCGCCCTGATCGGAGTTCCAGAACTTGAGAATCATGTTTGCGAAGGAGCCGACGGTACGCTTGTAGTCTACGCCCTCATGGGAATAGAAACGCTCATCCTCACCGTAAACAAACGCATCACGGGTGTGCTGCGGAATCTGCTCCAGTGTGACCGGAATGCGCTGTACGTCGTTCTGCACGCGGTAAATGACCTCGTCAGTGCCGTCGGCATTTTTTGCGTAGATATGTGTCTCATAGCTCGTTGTCAGCTCCTTGATGCTGACCGCGGGGGTGTTGTCCATATAGTTGATCATGTAGTTGCTTGCGACAACGGCACAGATTGCGCCGGTGACGCAGAACAGCAGGAAGAACGACAGGAACGACACCAGAATCACAGAGCCGACCGTGCCGAGAATTCTGAGAATGAGCGGACGGCGCCGTTTCTTCTTCGTATTCTGTTTCGCGGACGACTTTGCTTTGCCGGATGGCTTTGCAGTTTTCATGTAAAGATACTCCTTTCTGATCTCTGTCAGAGGATGTGTTTGCTCCCGGTGCTGCACCGGAAGCCGGCATATCATATAGTCATACACGATACATTATACCACAAAATTCGATTCTTGTTAAGCCCTTTTCAAAAAATTTCATGATTTCTTCAATGCAGATGCATATTTTTCGCGATTTTGCAGCATACTGACTGCATCAAACGGAAGGGCAGGTGCGGAATATGACCGTATCAAAGTGGATTTTTCCGATTCTTGGGACGGGGCTTGCGGTGATGACGGCGGGCGTATCGGCATTTTCGCGGCGGGCTGCGGGGCGGTATGAGCTGCCGGAGGTTCCGTACAGCGCAGAGGAGGCAGGGCTGCCGGTGCAGCTCCGCAGTGAGGACGAGGCGACGGCGGGCGCAGCGGCACCGGTGAAGCCGGAACCGGATTATACCGTAAAATTGCAGGAAAACAGCCTGTTTGTGTACGAATCGGGCAAGCGCGAGCCGATTGCACGCTATGCCTTTGAGGATGCCGGGCTGCCGGACTATGACCGGACGCTGCTGGAATACGGCATCCGCGTCACCGGGGCGGAGGCGCTGCGGGAGGTACTGGAGGACTACGCCTCGTGAGGAGGCTCTGGCATGAGGCATCGCGGCGGCTGCGCGGGCACCGCCGGACGGCTGCTATGATTGCAGCGGCGCGGCTGACCGTATGTCTGCTGCTGCTGCTCTGCGGCAGTCTGATGCAGACGCGGCTGCTGCGGGGCGCCGATTTTACCGGTGAGCCGAATCTCTGGGATGTGTTCCTGCCGTGCTGTCTGCTGGCGTCGGTGCTTGCGGCGACCCCGCTGCGTGTGCAGACTGCGGCGATGATCGGCAGCGATGCCGGGATTCTGGACGAAAATGACATCGGATTTCTGGAACGCAGCAGCCGGCTCTGGCTCTGGCTGCGCGCACTGCATATCCGGCTGCTGGGCGGGCTCAGCCTGATTCTTTCTGCGATGCCGGCGCTTGTGCTGCTGATTGCGGCGAAAGGGCTCTGGTTGCTGATTCCGCCGGAGCAGGAGGGGCTGCTTCCGCTGCTGACGGTTCTGCATCTGCTGATGCTTGCGGCGGCTGCGGCATGGCTGCCGCTGCGGGTATTTGCGGCATCTACCGCGCTCCCGTACTGCTTTCTGAAGATGCCGCATACTGCGGCGGTGAAGGTTATGCTGCTGAGCTTCCGCGTGACGCGCCGGCAGACCTGCGGAATCGTGATGATGCGGCTGCTGGCGCTGCCGTGGGTGCTGCTGCCGGTAACGGGTGTATATGTGCTCCCGACGCTGCTGACCGCAGAGCTGCTGCGCGGAAGCCGGGGCTGGCGGCACATACAGCCGCGGCATTCCGGCAGATTCGCCGGGCTGGAGCTGCACGCTGCGCCATAATGCAGCAACGATACTATATTGAATACAGAAGAAACGCCGTCTGCAAATAGCGCAGGCGGCGTCAGCCTGTCGAGAAACTTCGTTAGTAGTTCAATTAAAGTTTTGATCAAACTTTTTCAAAAGTTTGCGGGGTCAAGGGGCGGAGCCCCTTGCCGCTCGTCGTAACGAGCGGAATT
>Ga0310691_10001349_pt1 | contig 37654 bp, 33 predicted proteins | sample 176DNAGHGlowgp2_FD_203887 | JGI IMG/M metagenome (GOLD analysis project Ga0310691, IMG submission 203887) | Sheep rumen microbial communities from Palmerston North, Manawatu-Wanganui, New Zealand - 1766 DNA GHGlow gp2 (v2) (version 2) | ecosystem: Host-associated > Mammals > Digestive system >... | reverse complement strand
GCCAATCCCGCGGGGACGGGTCCTTCCGGAAGGAAGTGGCCTGCCCCATGGTAATCAGAATCAGTTTTCGGAAAGGAAGCATATCTTATCTGCGGTCATCCCAACCAAACGGATGATGGGCCAGCGGAAGCTTGGCCAGCGGATGATAGTCACCGACCAACCCTACGGGCGTGGCATTGCGGATCTGGCTGACAATCTCGATGCAGGGACGAGCCTCGCCGATGCGGAATCCTTCCCCGGAGAGGATCTTCCGGTAGCTCTCGGTGTGGAGTTCCGTGAAGCCCTGCGAGAACTCAAATTCACTGCCATCGATGGAGAGTGTCCGGTAGGTGCGCTTCTCCCCCTCCACCGCATTCGGCGGAAGGCAATCGGCATTGATGCTCAGGAAGTAACGAACCCGCGCCTTCTTGAGACCCAGATAGCCGGCCACCCGGTCGAAGCTCATGACATGGACAATGTTCTCCTGCACGGGGCCGAAGATCCACTGGAGCATGTCATAGAAATGCACGCCGATATTGGTGGCGATGCCACCACTCTTATGGACATCCCCCTTCCAGGACGTGTAATACCATTTACCCCGGGAAGTGATGTAGGTCAGATCCACGTCATAGACCTTATCAGCTGGACCTTCGTCCACCTTCTTCTTAAGGGCGACGATGGAATCGTGCAAACGGAGCTGGAGGATATTGTAGGCCTTGTGACCGGTCTCTTCCTCCACCTTCTGGAGAGCGTCGATATTGTGCGGATTCAGGACCACCGGCTTCTCGCAGATGACATCACACCCTAAACGAAGGCCGTAGCGGATGAAGGCATCATGCGTGTAGTTGGGGGTGCAAATGCTCATCCACTCAAGCGGTTCCGACGTCTGCTTCTGCTTGGAGCAAAAGCGGTCGAAGAGTTCGTGCTCCGTAAAGAAGGAGCAGTCCGGGAAGAAACTGTCCAAACGCCCCACGCTGTCAAACTTGTCGTAAGCAGCCAGCAGGTTGTTCCCCGTATCCTTGATCGCCTTAATATGACGGGGGGCGATGTAACCCGCCGCCCCGATCAATGCAAAATTAGCCATAAACTGCTAGATATCGTCGTCTTCGGAATCCTGAGACTTGTGATGATGCTTTTTCTTCTTCTTGCCCTTCTTATCCTCATCATCATCGTTGCCGTATCCGTAGCCATAGCCATAACCGTATCCGTAACCATAGCCATAACCATAGCCGTAACCGTAGCCGTAACCATAGCCGTAGCCATAGCCGCCGTAGCCGCGATGTTTCTTGAACTGGATACCGTTCAGGATGATCATCATGTTCGGGAAGGTATTCCTATCCTTGAGTTCCTGCAGGTCAGGCAGCATACGCTTGTCCACCAGGTTGGAACGGAGGACGAAGACGCTCACGTCGGCAAAGCGGCTGAGGATGGTGGCATCGGCCACGATACCTGCCGGAACAGCATCGATGATGATGACATCATACTGCTGACGGAGCTGCTCCATGAGCGCATCCAGCCGCTTGCTGGACAACAGTTCAGCCGGGTTCGGCGGAAGCGGACCGGAAAGGATCGTATCCACACCCGGAGCAAACACGTCATGCGAGATAATCTCATCAACGGCGTCCGTCTTGCCGGAAAGATAGTTGGACATACCGGCCTTCTTCCGGGAAGCGATATTATGCGTCAACGTACCCTTACGAAGGTCAAGGTCCAGCAGGATGACTTTCTTTTCCACCTGCGCCAAGCTGGCCGCCAGATTCGTAGTAATGAAAGTCTTACCGGATCCTGCCATCAGGGACAGGAACAGATAGGTCGTCGCCTTCTGATCCGTTTCCTTGGTGAATTCAATATTGCTTCGGAGAATACGGAACGCCTCCGTCATCATGTCACGACCCTTGTCGGTAACAACCAGACTGCGCGTATCCTTCTTGTCCTTGGCCGGGATTTCACCGAGGATAGGAATGTTGGTGTAGGCTTCGACATCCTTGCGGTAACGGACTTTCGTATCCAGAAGACGGCGAAGAACGAAGATCAGAACAGGGACCAGGAGACCAATCAGGAAGCCCAGGATGACATTCTTTCTAGTGTTCGGAGAAATCGGGGAGGTATTAACACGAGCCTTGTCGATAATCTTGGCATTCCCCTCGATGGAGGGCTGGCTGATCAAGAGTTCCTCGCGCTTGCTCAGAAGGGTCAGATAGAGTTGCTCCTTAATTCCCTGGACGCGGGAAAGATTGTCAATATAAAGCTGTCCTCCAGGAACTTGGCGAATCCGTTCATTCGCCCTATCGCCGATAGCCTGGACACTTCCCATCTTTTGACGGATTGCACCGATATAGGTGGAAAGCAACTGATTCAGGTTGCTCTTCAGGGAAGCCTGCTCCAGCCGCATATCCTGGACAATCGGGTTGTTGGTCGTACCGGACTCTTTATACTTGTCCAGTTTCAGAACCAGCTCATTGAACCGGGCAATGGTAGCTTTAATATTTTCATCCTCAATGTTGATAGTGACCGGGAAAAGCTTGTTCTCCGTGTTTGCATTGGTCAGTTCCATCAAGTATTGGGCGTGCGAAATCTGGGCTTGCAGCCGCTCCAATTCCTCGGAGGATTCGATGCTCTGAGTCAGATAGGCCTGCCCGTAGTCCTGCAGATTAAGCAACTGGTTATCACGCTTGAAAGTAGCAATCTGTGATTCCTGAGTACCCAGATCGTGGTCCAACTGAGAGATACGGGTATTGATATACTCGGACGTCTGCTGGATGATATTCCGTTTCTCAACGACCGTGTTTTCGTTGTAAACGGTAATCATCTCGTTCAAGATATCAGCCGCACGTCTGGGCGACGTGTCATGGAGAGACAAGTTGATTATACCGTCGGAGGTACTGTTCCGCTCCACCACAACTCGATGGCGATAATTATTGGCGACATCGTTAATATTCAGATGAGAAACCGAAATGGGATTGTCATAATACAATTCACGAAGCGCCCAGGTCGGATGGACGGCGATTCTACCCAGATTGGTTCTTACGGTATCTCCCAGATGCCCCTTCACGGGTTCGAGCTCTCCGATTTCAATCAGGAAAGTAGAGTCCTTGAAAACAGTTACGTTCAATGAGGCATAGTCTGTTTCATTGACATCCAGCATCTTGACATCAATTGGGGATTCCTTGTACAAGTCTTTCACCCGCTTGACGAGCTTCGTCTGATACCTGTAAGTCGTTCCCAAGGAAAGACGGTTCGCCACTTCCAGCATCGGTGTCTCCGACTGAAGGACGATAATCTCATCGTTGATGGCGTTCATCGTCGTCGCCACCCGCCGATTCGTAATATTCTCCAGCATGGACATGCCATTATCCAGCCGATTGCGGGTAATGGAATTGATGAGAATCTTGGCGTGGCTCTCGTAAATACGGTCCGCCCGGTCGCTGATGTAATACGCAATGGCGCCTCCGATGAGGGCGCAAATAATCAGCCAATGCAGATTCCGGAGAATAGTAAAGAAAATATCCTTGCCGGAGAGGGCGTTCGCGTCTTTTTTCTCAAGGAAGGAGAGGTCGTTTTCTTGATTATTGGAAGTCATGATATATTCGCTCTGCAATAGGGACTATTTCTTGGATGCAGCCTGATACGTTATGTACGTGACATAAAGTGATGCGATTCCAACTAAAGAAGAGAAAATAGAGATAAAAGGACTCCACTGACTATATGATTCCAAGAAATTACGATAACTCGTATTCCGGGTAATGATAAAATCATTCTGCTGGAGCATGAAGAAAGGATCGCGGAATACCTTGGAGGACCGGGGGTCCAAATAGCGCATGACCATCTTGCCATCCACTTCACGCATGACCGCAATTTTATGACGGTCCGTATAAACGTTCAAATCACCGGAAAGTGCAAGCGCTTCCAGGAAGGTACAGCGTTCATTAGGGACCGTAATAGCCTTCCCACCATTGGAGCCAAGGAAGAAGACCTTAAAATCACGGAAACGGACCATCACATAAGGGTCACTAATATATCCACCGGCAATCAGCATATTCTGGACTCGCTCTTGTAACTTTAACCGAGTAAGTCCAGCCGCATGGATCTTTCCTAGAACCGGCAATTCAATATCTCCATTCTGATCTACTAAATAGGCCAAATTCTGTTGATTGCTTCGAACGACAGTTTGAGCTGCGCTATAAATATTAAATGGTTTTGCCAATTCGCTGTCAAAACAAGAGATGATGACATCTAACTCATCATACGGACTAATTACGGCCTCAAACTTATTCTCCAGTTCAATCTGGGAGTTATGCTTCATATCCTGCAGATAGGCAACCTTTCTGTTGGTTACACAGGAAACCGCTGATACAGAAACCAGCGAAACGACGATGCACGCCCGAAAGATCCTCGTAAGTTTCATAATCAATGAAGTTTTTACAATCTCACAAAGATAATAATTTATTTTAACTTTTCTACAATTCTTGGGCACGCTTTCCCGTCTCCATACGGATTTACAGCATGACTCATGGCTTGATAGCAGGCAGGATCATCTAAAAGATTGGATACTTCCGTAACAATCCGCTCATAATCGGTCCCAACCAATTTCACCGTTCCGGCCTCCAATGCTTCAGGACGCTCAGTTGTATCCCGCATCACCAAAACCGGTTTTCCCAGTCCGGGCGCCTCTTCCTGAATACCGCCTGAATCCGTCAGTACGATGTAACTCCGAGACATCAGGTACACGAAATCCAAATAATCCAACGGCTCGATAAAATGCAAATTCTCAGCAGGATGGTCACCAAATACCTGCCGAATGGGTTTCCGTACATTCGGATTCAAATGCATCGGATACACGAAATCCACCTCTGGATACTTCCTGGCCAGATCCCGGATGGCCGTACACATACTGATAAATCCCTCGCCGAAATTCTCACGCCGATGGCCCGTGATCAGGACTTTGCGTCTGTCATCCTGAAGGAGCGAAGCGACTGAAGGATCTTTCGGTTGGTATCCCTTCGCTAACACATTCTCCACCACCCAATGCAATGCATCGATAACCGTATTCCCCGTCACCGTAATCCTCTCCTCCGGAACCCCTTCATCCAACAGGTTCTGCCGACTGAGCGGTGTAGGAGCAAAATCATATTCTGCAATACGTCCTGTAACCTGCCGATTCATTTCTTCCGGCCAGGGACTGTACAGGTTATGCGTCCGGAGACCAGCCTCCACATGTCCTACGGGAATCTGCCGATAGAAGGCAGCCAGCGCCGCCGCCATCGAGGTAGTCGTGTCTCCATGGACCAACACCACATCCGGTTTCACAGCATCCAGGACATCCCGCATTCCGGTCAACACCCGAGCCGTAACGTCATACAAGTCCTGCCCCAGCTTCATGATGTTCAGGTCAAAATCCGGCTTCACACCGAAAATCTCAAGCACCTGATCCAGCATCTCCCGATGCTGCCCTGTCACACAGACAACAGTTTCAAAATCATTAGGGTACTTCTGGAACTCCTTGACCAGCGGGCACATCTTGATAGCCTCGGGCCGTGTTCCGAAAACTAAAAGTATCTTTTGTATCTGCATATTTCCACTAAAGAATAATCAAATTGACATAATTAATCACAAGTCAAGCAAATCATAACTGCCAATCTTATGACGGAATAATGAGTAATCCTATGGAATTAATCCGCTGCCATGGTTGAAAACAGTTTCCTCGAATCATACTACATTACAAACATATCCAGCTGTAGCATTTTCTCTGTGTTTTACTAAACATGGATTACCTATCACGATAGAGTGAGAAGGGATGTCACAGTTAACAAACGCATTAGGTGCAATAATAACATCGTCTCCTATGGTTATTTTTCCAACGATGGTTGCGTTCACACATATGGAAACACAATTCCCAATAGTGGGAGTTCCCGCCCGTCTACCCCGGCACTCTGTTCCTATTGTAACACCCTTATGAATATTACAATTATCGCCAATTACAGTCCCGCCATTGATGGTTATATTATATGCATGACACAAATAAAAGCCCTTTCCAATTCTCGTGCATGAAGGAATCTCAATTCCATGCAAACGGGAATGACAACGAAACAGCACTTTAAAAACAAACCGGCCGAAAGAACTATTTCGAGTTTGCGCTTTACGAAAATAATAATGAAATAATCGTTGATACAAGGCAATTTTACCATCGCCATACCGCTTGAAATCGGCCTTTAGGAGCTCAGAAAAAACTGACATTGGATAATACTGAAAAATTTAAATATGATACACACTCTTCAAAGGACAAATATTGTGACAATCCAAAACGACCTTCCCCTTCAGTTTATCCCAATTCCCCTTAATCTCGTCATGCTTCACCATAATCACAACCATATCCACGTCTTTCAAGAAGGCCTCAAAGTCATGATACTGGTTCTTCACGATATCCTTGTCGATGAACGGATCATACACCTTCAAAGGCTCGGCCAGATGTTTCTCCTGACACTCAAGTAGTTGCAGCGTCGGACTCTCGCGAACATCATCGACATTCTCCTTATAGGTCAAGCCATATAAGCCAACCCGGCGAGTATCCGTGATGCCATTCTCCTTCATGATTTCATGGATCCGGTTCAAGACGAAGGCGGGCTGGCCATCATTGGTCTTCATGGATTCGTCAATCACCTTCGCCAAGGACGGGTAATCCCCTACCAGAAACCAAGGATCCACGCTGATGCAGTGACCGCCTACGCCGGGACCAGGCTGGAGTATACTCACCCGCGGGTGCATATTGCAAATCCGGATGATCTCATAAACGTCCATGTTATCGTGCCGGCAGATACGGGCGAGTTCATTGGCAAAAGCGATGTTTACAGCACGGAAGGTGTTTTCAACAACCTTGGTCATTTCGGCCGTACGGATGTCCGTAACCACGATTTCACCCTGGCAAAAGCTGGCGTAGCAGGCCTTGACCTTCTCCCCTATCGCCTTGTCATCGGCACCAATCGTACGGTTGTTGTGCAGGAGTTCATAGACCATGTTGCCCGGGATGATGCGTTCGGGGGCATGGACCAGGTTTACGAACTTCCCGCACTCGGCAATCACTGGCCGGACGGACTTGTCGATCGTTCCTGGAGAAATCGTAGACTCAATCACCACCGTAGCTCCTTCAGGGCACACCGCCAGCACCTGCTTCACCGCCGCAACCACATAGCAAGGGTCCACCTTCTTGGAAAACTTGTCATATGGCGTAGGGACGGAGACAATATACATGTCCGTCTTCTGGTACTCTGTCGTAAACTTGATTCCACCCTTAACGGCAGCGGCGAAGAGTTCGTCCAAGCCATCTTCCTTGAAGGTTGTTTCCCCCGCATTCAGCGTGGCGACAAGTTCTTTATTATAATCAGTACCAATGACTTCCAACCCATGGGAAGCCAGCATGAGGGCCGTGGGAAGGCCGATATAGCCGAGGCCGATAACGTTGATCATTTATTCTTGACAATTACTCTTTTAACTATATTCTTTGCATTCTGCAGTAGCATTTCCTTGCACCAGGCCATACCGAAAGGGTTCCAGCGCTGGGGATGGACCGTAATCATAAGATTCTTTGGAATCCGTCCGGTACGGAGTCCATCAATAACATCGTCTGTAGTATGAAAAGTCAATCCTTTTGCCGTCCACTCGTTCTGATACCGGGGGATCTTGTCACGTACGCTCACCTTGTATCCGTCCCATCGGCGTCCCGTATCAGTGAGATAGAATGTCTTTGAGAAATCCGTATCCAGGTAAGGTTCGTTCTCGATACCAAGGGCATGATAGTCATACTTTTTCCAGATATCCTTACTGTCGTAAGGGGATCTGGGGCTGCCATGCATGCAAATGCTCCTAACCGGAACCAGCTTACGCAGAGCCTCCAGATTCTTACAGAAATCGTCATATGCTTCTTCCACATCTCCATTGCAAGTGGTCAAAGATTCGTAATGATATCCGATTTCGTGGCCTAGTCCTGCAATCTCCCGGATAATTGTTTCATTCCAGCTCTCCGGCACCGCTCTGAAATAGTAGATTCCTCGCATTCCCTTCTCTGCCTCCAGTCGGGCTGTCCGTAGGCTATTCTTTGGGAGAAGGTCCACATCGTGACGCAGTACCAGAAAGTTAAAGCCGTAGGATCTAAGTGCCTCAAGAAGTGTCGTATATTTTTCAATCGTGAAATCCATTACTTAAAATTCCAATCATAACTGGGATTTGTCTTCATTGTTTCCATACTTTCCGGATAATTTTCTATAAACCAGACAAGGAATTTCGTCAAGTCTATTTTTTCCGAGAGCAATTTTGCGCGGCGTTCTGCACATTTGTTTTTGCGATCAGGATCATTCAGCCATTTTTGAACTGATTGGAAGAATCCCTCTATATCCTTGGCCTTATGACTATCTCCAAGCATATAATAATCTTCGATTTCATTCAAATAAGCAAGCCGACCAGAGAAATCGTTCAAACGAACAAATGGGGTTCCCAATACTCCTGCTTCCGCTGCCATAGTCTGGCTATCACCGACAAATAAATCTGCATACGCCATGATATGAAAGATATCCAACGGATCGATATGCATACGATAGGGTTCCAATTCTGGTTCGAGAGGACGTTCAGATGTGATATACACGTTTCCTTTCTCCCTTAGAATCATAACCAACCGTAAAGCTGTTTCCTTTTCAATACCATGAATTCCAGCATCATGATGAGCGGTAAGTTGCGCAAATCGAATCAAATAAAAAGGATGATCGACTGGGATATTATACTTCTCAAGATATGATTTGCTTGGCATAAATAAACGAGGGTGCAGATATGCAAGCTCATGATATGAATGATGTCCTATCTTTTTGGGCGTCCATTTCCCTACACTGCAAATAGTTGGAGTAATAATGCCGGTAAAGAAAGGATAGAATAATTTGGCAAAAAGCGGCGTAGCCTCCGCATCATCTTCATCACAATCGAAAGAAGGGATACCTGTAAGTTTCCCGACATAAGAGATGGATCCATCGCAACCAAACATCAAATCTGGCTTGACCTGTCTGACAATTTGAAGTACCGCTATAGTTTTCTGGACAAGAGATAAAGCCAGCCCAATTTTTCGGACATTTCTGGATCGCTCCCTAATCTTAATATATTCCATCCCAGAATTGACACACAACTGTTCCAAGACATCTTTGGGACGTATAACAACGGTAACATCATGACTATCAGTCTTTAATCTAATAATCGTATTCCGGAACAAGTGAAAATGAGCCGGATGACTGATCATGAACAGATAAGATGACATGAGTTAAAACTTCTTTAGCATATTGACGCCGATTTTTCCCAAAACAAATAATGGCCTATTCGCCACATATCTGAAGCGTCCATATTCCACCAATTCGCCGCCAAACTTAGCCTTGAACTCCCGGACACCATATCCTCCATCACCTGGACTTCCTGCTCCCATCATGTCAAACCGTTTGAATCCATTGCTAACAGCGAACTGAATCCCATAAAATGTTGCAACCGTGGATGGAAATACATTTTTATATACGCCATCTTCTCCGCATGCAAACCACTCATATACCGTTTCATCATCATAAACACAAAGTGTTCCTCCTACTATTCTTTCTTGATACTTGACAAGGATAAACTTGCTAAAAGGCGATTCCCAAAGTTTTAAGAAAAAGGATTCTGGGAATAATGGGGTTTTCACCTTCCTTCTATACAAATCACTAAGAATAGAATAGAAAGCAGATAGATCGTCCATTGAAGGTTCATCTACAATTGATGCTCCATTTTTCAAGGATGTTTTAACATCGCGTTTTCGGCTTTTCCCCATCCTCGAATCAACCAAATCCGGGTCTGATGTATTGATAATAAAATCGTAATGAGGTTCATACTGGAATCCGACTCCTTCAAAAACAGATTTATATAAACTATAGTCTTTGAAATTCCTGGATTCTATATATATCACATGATTCTTCAAACCGGAATAGCACATCCTCAACAAGGCACCAATCTCCTCAGACGTAATGTTCTCATCAAAATAAGGCCCACCATTGATAATAGCTCGCCTAGACAAGTAACGTTTCAGAAAATTGCCATCTTTCTGGGTATAGCCTTGTATTCGTCCAACTTCTCGATCCTTTCTGAATACAGAGAACCTAAAAGGTTCCAATATACCTGTACCTTTCAGAAAATCATAAAAAGAATCTGACTGAAAAATATCTATCATCCGAAATTATTGATTCTTCAACAATTTGAAATATCCATAGCTTTTCTCAAAGCGCGGATATATCCATGCCCATATCTGAGGCAGGGTTCCATATAATTACCTTCTCCCCATTCATTCCACGACTTCAAAAAGACCAATCTATTCTCTTTTTTTTGAACGATTGCAAAAATATCTTTACAGTGAAGGTAAAACTGTTCCGGCGTTGCGTCATGAAGGATTAGCGCACCCGATTCCCGACGAGGCGTATTGTCCCAGTTTGGGATCAAGAGAGGGATTATTGTCTCTTCCTTATAGCAGGGCATAACCAGCTTTCTACGAACATCACTATAAGAGAAGCGATTGAGAGGAATAGATAACAGTTTTGATAAAAAGCTTCTTGCAAATGTTGACAGTTTTCGGGAGCGACGACTCTTCCCCATGGAGGAAATGTTGTAAAGCCCACTGACAATCGTCTTTTGACATAACTTGAAAGAAGGATCTTCCATCCTTGTATAATCATCGGCATATCCCATGAAATAAAAAGGAGGAAGCTCTTCTTTTTTTGCCAGTTCCTGCCACCTATCTATGAATAACTGCGCGTCAGGCATTTCATCAATATGGTAAAGGACAAAAACCAGCTGACCGTTATTCTTGTAGTATCGTTTATCTTTAAAGCAGTCAAGGAGAGAGTAAAAATGGGCATCAATATCTTCGATGCCTGGATATGATTGAAGAAGAAGCGGCTTATTATCCAGTGTATTCGTCGATGAGTTCCACGTTTTTTTATACCAGGAATGGTTAGCCCAGCACAAGCAGAAAGGGAAATCCGGTTCTTTTGTTCGAAGGACCTCTTTCAACGGCATATCCAGCATCTCCTTACCATTTCCGAACCAATAATGATAATAACAGAAAGCCGAGATTCCGGCTTCCCGGGCAAGGTCTGCCTGCGCCTGACGAACTTGAGGTAAACGCAGGTCGTAATAACCTAAGTCGGCCGGGACTTTGGGCTGATAATGTCCTTTGAACAACGGCTTCGCTTTACCAACATTGGTCCACTCGGTAAAACCAGGACCGTACCACTCATTGTTCTCGGGGGTAGGATAGTACTGGGGCAGATAGAAGGCGATGACCTCTATATCTTTCTGGCTCATGCTATTTTCGGCTTTTTCCGTGAAAGAACGGAATGATAGATGTCTAACAGGGTTTCTGCGACCTGCGGATTGTCCAATCTCCGTTCAGAGATCTTTTTCCGCCCGTCACTCCTTCCCCCATCCTGCAGGATCGTTTCGATACTGGACGCGATTTCCCGGGCATCGAAACCGGTCACATAAGAATTCCTGACTCCTTCCAACAATTCAGGGATGTCAGCTACTCCGGTTGCGACAATCGGACAATTGCAGGCAAGTGCCTCTTTTACCACTTGAGGAGACCCCTCGCTTTTCGTCGGCAACAAAAACAAATCACAACCGCACAGAAGCTTATTGACCTGGCTACGATTAAAACCCTTCAGCTCAATTAGGTTGACCGGGAAAGGGAGCAGGTCGATGGCCTCTTTTGCCAATGGATAGTTCTTTCTGGGATTGGAAAAGGACCCGCCAAAAAGGATATTGGGCCGATCATTCGGCAATTCCATTTCGCGGATGGCAACTTGTTTATCCACGAGCGGAAGCAACTTCATATCAACGCCGCACGGAAGGATACTGTATCCATCCGGGATAAAGAAGAGCTTGTCATGAATATGCTGGGCTACGAAGATGTTATGGTCGCTGAAACGGGCAGCCAAACTGGCAACAATCTTTCCTTTAGTCGTCAACGTCTCGCCGTTATGAAAGGTAATAACAACGGGGACGGCCCTCTGAAGGACACACAAGGCGCCACAGAAGCCATAATGCGCATGGACCAAATCAATCTGGTTATCCTTGATAGCTTGCTTCAACTTAGGCAAAGAGGACAAATACCCCTTGACCCCTTTCCCTTTGACGGCGAAGTAGAATACATGAACACCCAGAGCACACAGTGCATCGCCTTGCTCTTTCACAAAGGTATACTCCCGACTTTCCGAGACGGCATTACCGCTATGGACAAGTAAGACATTCATAGTATCAAACGAGACCTCTTCCTCTTAATTTAAACCAATTCCAGAAGATGATGACAAAGAACTCAACAGCCAGGAAGTAATCAAACCATTTCGCCTGTTTTATTGTCTTTATCTGGCTTATCCCATATGCGGCAAAAATCATTTCCACCGGAATGGCCGGATGATGGAACCGTCCGGACTGAGCGAAAGAACTGAGGCCTAAGGCCATGAGATATCCCAACAGAAAAGCGATAATCATGACATTACTCCGCCATCGTTTCTTTGGCAATAGCGTAAAGAGTGCAAAGATGCAGAAAAAGGATAAAATATTTTTCAGATAATAGCCACCGTTTTGTAATTGCTGTATGTTTTGTCCCTCAATGTTCACCATTGTCGGAAAAGGAAGAGCGAACATAAACGGGACAAAAACTAATTTACTTAACCCGGAAACAAGAGTATTCCCTCCAGATCTGTCTGCCCGATACTCAAAATTAGCACCTGTAGAATTCGCTTGTTCCATCAAAGATTCACTTTGCTCCAAAATCCGTCCACCAAAGAAGGAAACACCAACGAAAACAACAAGGAATAAAATCAAAACCCGGCGTGACTTATTGATGATTCTTTCAGAAGTAAAAACGAGTGCACAAATAAAAGCAAGGACGATGACCCATGCCAGGGCGGTACGAATGAAAGTCAACAAAATAGCCAAAAAGGCAAATGAGACAAGATGCCAACTCCGGTACTGTTTTTCCCGAATCACAAAATCGCCACGTTCCACAGCCCACATAGTCAGCATTAGCATCAAAGACTCTTTCATAGTCGTTCCTGAATAGAATATAACCATCGGCATAAGTACCACAAAATATGCAGAAAGACGCCCAATAGATTCATCAAAATTCCTCTTGGCTAGTCGATAGGTCAGAATTACAGTCCAAGCGTCAAAGAAAGCATTGGGGATACGAGTAAAAAGAATACTATTATCAGATATAAGGTTGCATAATGCCAAAAAAACCGGGTATCCAACATCATCAATACGTGTGCTAGCATACAATAGATATTGGCTAATGTCGCCTGCCTTGACCATTTCATTCAGCCACATGGCTTCATCAAAATAACCCACAGAGTCCATCGCAGTTCCTATCGGCTGCTCCCATGGTGTCTGCCATACTGATGTCGTAAACAGGTAGTACCCAAAAATCCACAAAAATCGTACAATCAGTGTTACCCCAAACAAGCTACTTTCAATGGATCTGGATAATCGATTCTTCCAACCAACCTCCCATTGAACGGCTAAATAGTAAAACAACCAGACCTCCACGATACCTATTATTATCCAATACCAGGTCATAAGATGGTCAAAAAACAGGAGACTAGTCGCCACCAATGCAATCAGATACACGATGGATGCTCTCCTAAGAAAATATTGACTACGGGACAGTATCACTTTTCCAGACGTCGTTTAAATTTGATAATCCGTGTTTTGTTCTTTTCTCCTAAGAGTCGAAGAAGATAGTATTTCCAATTCTTTTTACCTTTGTTCCAAGACCCCATGAAGTGATGGTCGCAATAGGTCTTATCGGTTATGAACACTTCACCCGTAGTTTGTCTGGGACAGAAGTATTCCACGGGGAAAATATTCATATCTTTATATACTCTTTTCTTCCCATCCTGGACAAATCCTCCCTCCTTCATGATTTGTGAGATACGCGCCGTATTGGGCATCGTATCCAAGGAGCCATCCTCTTTCAAAAAATGGATGTCATCATAGGCAGCCAACTGCTCTTTAACCCACTCATTACGAGGCTCACTGGCCATCGTACCTGTTACCGGTGGAAGGTGCTTACTTCCTTCATAACCCGTAAATCCCGGAAGGTCAAGCAAATCATCATATGGCTTCAAGACTTCTACATCTGTATCCATATAAATACCCCCTTCCGTGTAAAGGGCATATAGCCTCACATAATCTGTAACGAATGCGTATTTTTTCGCTTCATATGCCTCTTTTACATAGGCATTGCAATTGATGTCAAAGTTGTCTTCATTCCATAGTTTATAATCATAATCCGGCAGGAACCTATGCCAAGATTCAATGCAACGCAACGCCAATTCCGGCATTTCTCCCCTACCAAACCAGCAATAATGGATAATTTTAGGTATCATTTGTTCAATAAATGAATAATTCTACAAGCTAGGCCTGGAGAAAGATTAATGATTCTTATTTTTCGCCGAGCACTTCTACTGGCATTGAAAAAGGAGAGTGGATACACTTTTTTCTTTTTCAGCTCAATGAGATACTCCGTCCTTTGCGAGTACATACAGGTCCCAAGTGTAGTAATGATAGAAACGACTATGTGCGCAATCATCCCCTCCTGCCACCGTTTGTCTTCCAATAAATTTGCTTGATCTTGCAAGAAACCAATCAAGGTCATCTGTCCATTAACGACCTTTTCCGATCGCCCTTGAGTTATGGAGCCCTTTCTCACCCGATAATAATACACCAAAAGATCTATTTCGGAAACACGACAAGCCTTTTCCAAAACTCGAGGGGTCCATTCTGTATCCTCAAAGATAATACCCGGCTTGAAATAAAGGTTATTCCCTGTCAGAAAATCCTTTCGAACCATGAACTGACATGCATAACACTCATTTCCTAACCGATGGATCAGAAAATCATGTCCCCTATAAATGCCTTGAGACAAAGGAAGAATCTCTTGCCGAAACTCTTTCGTAGCGGGTTGATTCCCTTCATATACACGGGTATGCCTGAAACGAAGAACATCTAGAGCGGATTCCTCCATCGTCGTTACCAGTACCCTAAAAACGTTTTGCCGAAGGGAATCATCCGAATCAACAAACAATACATATTTTCCTCGAGCATTGCCCAGCCCCACATTACGGGCTACACTCAATCCTTGATTCGCCTGGTGAATAACAAAAACGTTTGATTCTGAAGAAGCATAGGCGTCACAGATTATGCCGCCTTTATCCGTTGACCCATCATCCACCAGAATGATCTCATAACTGTCCGGACAAATATCCTGATTAAGAATACTCCTTAAACATCTATCAAGATATCTATCCACATTGTAAACCGGAACTATAACACTAAGTATCAGCGCCATATTTGAATTCGGTTACGTTTTTGTTTCCGCTTTTCCACTTTAAAAAGACATCTTTCAAGAAACCATACTATCTTATATGCCACAGGATATCTTTTAAGCCTCTTCATTTGCTCGACGGAGAAAGACCACTGATCATAATCCGTCAGTATAGCACTCGGGACCAGTTCCGCCAAGACCTTTGCTCGCTCCGCCTTATCTAGCTCCTTATTTGTCTCACTAATGCCATTCATGTCGAACAAAGTGACATCCAAGTCCGTATAGACTGTTTTTTCGCCACCGAAGATGATGGCCTTCATGTACCACTTCCAATCGGAAACTATCCGGAGAGACTCATCATATAAACCATATTTGTCAAACAAAGACTTACGGATGTACGCGGGGGAATGATTCAGCGTCCCAATATAAAAACCCAGCAGAGAAATCTCCTGTCCAGCAAAACACTTGTCCCGGAGAAGACCGTCTGGCATGTCTTTTAGCATATTGCCGTAAAGAATAGGAGGCCACCCCGAATCACTCAAGGCTTTATACATTTTTTCCACGACATTATCTGCAACCAGGCAATCTCCGCTGTTCAAAAACTCCAAATAAGAGCCGGATGCCATCTCAACGCCCTTGTTCATAGCATTATAAATCCCACTATCCGGCTCAGACACCCATTTTAGACGGTTACCCAACCGCTTTTCATACTGCTTTATAACACTAACACTCCCATCTGTACTTGCTCCATCTACAACGACATATTCGAACTCCGTTTCAGATTGCGCCAAGACACTCCGCAAAGTCTTTTCCAACCCGGCGGCATTGTTCCTATTGATGGTTATGATAGTAAGAATCATTTGAAAAAGACATCGTTATAAAGAATCCACCTTATCCAGAATCATCTGAACATGCCGATCCCATGTATATTTCTCAATAACATGAGCTCTTGCATTCATCCCTAGTTGTAGACGCAATGCTGAATCGTTTGCAAGTGCGAGAAGCTTATCCGCTAAATCTTTAGAATCTCCTGGTGTAAAGAGAAGAGCATCTTTGCCTGAAGAAAGGATAGCACCTATTTGATCCAAATCACTAGCGACTATCGCTTTCCCCATCGCCATGTATTCAAATAATTTTGTAGGAGATCCAAAAAATGGAGAGCCATCTGGGTTAGGTACTTGTGGTGAAACAAAAATATCGCTGGCAGCAAGGAACTCAGGAACGGCATCTCTATCTATCATTCCAGAAAATAACACGAATCTCTCTACATTGGTATTTCGAACAATCTCCTTTACATTTGATAGTCTTTGGCCTTCTCCAATAAACAAAAACTTTACATTATTATTATGTTGTACAACATACTGAATGCAGTTTGCGAGAACTTCAGTTCCATGCCACGGTCCATATGAACCTATAAAAGATACCAATACATCACTTCTTTCAAGTCCAAGTGAACGACGAATACTATCACCGTGAATCTCAGGGCTGAACTTAAAAGGGTCAACCCCATTGGGGATAATTACAATACGATTCGGATCGACGCCTTTATTAATCAATTCTCCCCGAAAAGCTTCCGCATTTCCAACGATTAAATCAGCATTCCTCAAAACAGTGTTCTCTATCTGAGAAGCAATTCTTTCATACCTCAAAGGCTTACCCCAATGCTTACTCATCCAAAGTTCAGAGCCATTATACTCAAGAATAAACGGAATACTCTGTTTCTTGGCAAACAACAGCCCCGCGTAGTTATTCCTGCTATACCTTTGGTAGATGAACTTTGGTGAACCACTTAAGGATAAAAGTGCCTTATACATTTGGGAATTATACTCCATCTCTTCTATTTCGGAGATACCTGTAAAAAGGCCCTTAGGAACCGAACAGGAGCAAGATCTATACTTCTTTATTGACGGGATCGAATAAGTTGAGAAAACATCAATCTGATAACCCTTGTTAAAGAACGCATTGACGACCCCCTCAGTGTGGGCAACAGCACCATTAGGAGCCCCCCCTTTCAACCAAAAGTCACTACGCAGATAATAAATATCATTACCTTTACAATACGCTTTTGATGTACTATTCTTGATAAAAGATAAATCACACTCAATCCGGCCGTCCAAAATGCGAATCGCCCAAAAACGAGTTATCTTTCTTATACCTCTAGCCGTTAAAAGCTTATTAAGCAAACGCATAATGCTATGATTAGATAAACTCAAACACGGAAGTTGTCTATCACATCACAAATGTTACCGACAGTGTCCATGCACAAATCATAAAAGAGGGGCAGTCTAACTAAACAATCCGCAAATCTATCGCAATTCGGCAACTCTCTTCCATCGTGCCTCTCATGATAATACGGACTACTATGAAGACTGAGGTAATGGAAAACGGCCTGAACGTCATTCGCTTTAAGCAATTTTATTAACGCCGACCGTTCCTCAATGGAATGATTAACCAAGTAAAACATATGGGCATTGTTAGTTGCATAATCTGGAATCTCTGGAAGACAGAATGCGCCTTTGTCGGCGAGAGGCTTCAGTAATTCAAAATACTGATTCCATAGTTTCTTCCTTTTACTCTGAATTGCATCCAATTCTTCCAACTGAGCCCAAAGAAAAGCCGCTATTATTTCACTGGGAAGAAATGAACTTCCCGTATCACACCAACCATATTTATTCACTTCACCTCTGAAGAACTCTGCACGATTGGTACCTTTCTCCCAGATAATCTCAGCTCGGCGAATAAAGCGTTCGTCATTAATTACCAAAAGCCCCCCCTCCCCTGCTATGATGTTCTTAGTCTCATGGAAAGAAAATGCAGCAAAATGACCGATGCTCCCCAGCGGCCGTCCTTTGTAATACGAATCAATCGCCTGCGCCGCATCCTCCACAACAAAAAGGCCATGCCGATCTGCGATTTCCATGATTCGATCCATATCACAAGCAACTCCCGCATAGTGCACCGGGACAATTACTTTAGTCCTAGGTGTAATCAGATCTTCTATCTTCTCGGCATCAATATTCGGATTTCTCTCCATACTGTCGGCGAAAACGATCTTCGCCCCTGCACGAACAAATGCAAGTGCCGAAGAGACAAAAGTGTAACTGGGCACAATCACCTCATCCCCCGGCTGGATGTCGCACAAAATAGCAGCCATTTCCAGCGCATCGGTACAACTGGTTGTAAGCAGGCACTTTTTAAAGCCATATCTCTCCTCAAAGAAATGTTGGCACTTCTTCGTAAACTCCCCGTTTCCGGAAATCTTGAGGTTTTCTACGACAGCCTGCTGGATGTATTTCAGTTCATTGCCCGTCAAATGAGGGCGATTAAAATCAATCATAAAGAAATCTTTTTATCTGCCTGATAAATTAAATATCCACTTCTGTCTGCACTACACGAAACCGGCTTAAGATTAGGATCCCTCAGTTCTTTTTTAACTATGGGTATCTTTTCCGTATCATCCTGAAAAAATGGCAACAATCGCTCCGTCTCCTTGCATAGAAAGAAGACTCCAGAATGGCTCTTTCTTGAAAACATAGGCTTTTCAAAGGAGCCAAGGGCAACATCTACTACACCCTTCACAAAATCATATCCAGTCGTTAACTGGACGAGATCAGAACCGATGAAATCTCCTCCCATGCGCGCACCCAACTCAATGATATAAATATCTCCACTCTGTGTTATCTTGTATTCGGTATGAGATGCCCCTTCTGTAACCCCTAATGCATCAAGTGCTCTTTGAGTAATCGAATAGATTATCCGGAATTGGTCTTTAGAAAGTTCTGCCGGCTGATGGTGCTCCAATTCCACAAAATGGGGTGCACCGGTGGTCACCTTGTCCGTGATCATCAAAGGATAGTGAACTCCATGATAGGAAACGAATTCAACACTAATTTCCCTGCCTTCAATGAACTCTTCTACGATAGCTTCATGCTTGAAAGACAAGGATAGCGCCTTCTCAAGAGAACTCTGAAGATCCTTTAAGGTAGTCACTTTCATTACACCAAGACTACCAGAACGGTCACAAGGCTTGACAATCAATGGGAAGTGCAAATCCGAGAAATCGGTTTCCTCAATCTTGCAAACTCGAATATATCTGGGGCCAGTGATTCCTGCTTTGTAAAAAGCTTCCCGCATAAGGAACTTATTGTTCGCTCTTTGAGCCGCTTCATATCGGTTGCCGTTCAAGTGCAATTTTTCCGCGACGTAGGCCACAGTCGGCGCCGCGACATCGGAAGCAATTGTACAAATGCCCGCTATCTTCTCCTGGCGGCAAATCTCCAATATATCATCCTTTTCTACGATAGAAATGGGATAAAACTTATCCGCAATCTCAGCACAAACAGCGCCATCGGCCCATGCAAAGCAGATAACACGAAGCCCCATCTCCTTGGCTTTTTCAACCAAGGGAAGCTGCAGATAGCTAGCGCCTATGACAGCGAGGGTCTTCATGAGAGAATAAGCTTCATGGCAGAAAGTACAGACAGACATTGAAGCTTGTCATATAATACGCAATCATTGTACAAATGGGTCATGTCATCCTTTATCTGCCCTTCCGGTATCCAATTCTGGTTATCTTCCCAATAATGATTCATAAACTCTTTCAGACGAGGATTAGTTTGATACCAATAATCAACCGGGTTCATGTTGTTTTTGTTCGCCAATACGATGGTTTTCGGTTTTTGCCCTTTCTTTCTTAGTCCCAAACGTCGGAGAATAGAACCTTTCAACCACCCAGGGAACTCGGGATTGCCAGGAATAGGAATCCTTTTTCCCATCACTTGAGCATATTTCAACTCTTTATTCTCAAAAGGCTTTATCTTTTCTCCAGTGTGCTCCCAAACGTACTCTGCTGCTCCCGGATACTTCTGTAAGATCCAATCGAAATATATCTTATGTCCATACCGAAGTTTCAGAGGAATCTTGTAACAGTATTCCAGGAAATCTACATCAATGAAAGGGGAACAACTCTCAGAATTCTCCTGGAAAGTAAGGAGTCCTTGGTCGGCTCCGGTAAAAGCACGAGTATATAGACAGAAAATCTCTTCGTTTTTGTAATCTTCCTGAATCTGATAATCCGATAGCCTTTCTATTAGTTCCAGCGAATATGCGGACTGCCCCATCTTATATTCCGGATTATACTCGTTTTTCTTGAAGAAAGTTCCAATGATTGAGTCTCCGATCTGCCCAGTGTGGATAATACCGAAGGGTTCATAATTGATCAGATCCTCCATACTCTTCCCATGGGCAAGACCAAAGAAATTCGCGCTGCCATATGTAATTGGAGTGATATCATCGATCATATCAATACAGTCACCACCATCCAACGGCTTGAAAAGCCAGTCATGATGCAGGTCGATGGCAATCTGCTGCGCCACCGAAAAATCCAAGTAGCCAGATTGAGAGAAAGTGATGTTCAACTGATCAGTGTACCCCATCTGGTGAGCCACCCAAACTGTCATCCGGGAATCAAGTCCTCCACTCAAGCATGCCAAATGACGATAACCATACTCGCGATCCTTCTCAAATTGCAGTTTGACTGCTTTCTTGAACAACCGGTCTATCCCCTCAATGGCTTCTACTTCTGTCAACTGCTCATTAGGTGTATTGTCAAACTGATGATAGCGACAAATAGAAAAATCTTCCGAAGTCAACCTGTAATAGTGACCTGCAATCAATTTATGTACCTCTTTCACAAGAGTCTTGTCATCAATGCAGAACCCATGGGTCAAAGACATGTAGCAACCCGTTTCGTCTATTGATACAGGGAGGCCATTCTTTTTTCTCGTTTCTACAAGGAAACCGATCTCCGACCCAAATAAACATCCATCCGGAGTTTTTGTATAGAATACTTGTTTATCTCCAATATGATCCGTATAGATGAGCCACTTATCTTTTTGTTTATCATAGAAGGCTCCGGAGAAACTCCCCCGAAATTCATTGAAAAAAGACTCACCATTCCGGAGATACATCAACTTTACGCAATGTCCCCAATCATCAGCTGCGTACTTAGCAACTAGCTGACGATTATTTAACACAACACCTTCTACTAGAATGACGACCTCCGAATCCTCAAAAAAGACTCTGTCTTTCATGAACTTGTTGACAACCCTTCTTTCGAGAGTGAAACGTTTGCCATCGATCCTACCGAGAACAAGTTTCTTTCTGGTTTCTTCGGGGAAAGGGATCTGTTCCTCACCCACATATAAAATAAAACCTGGCATTACTGATTTAGAGTATTAACAAGCTCAATGTTTTTATGATGCATGACATCCTTACTATAGAACGCTTTTATCGCTTTGCGATTCTGAAAAACTTCGTTCTCTGAAAGAGGCGATAACACATAAGGATTTGACTCTTTCAAATCATGTTCTATCGAAAAAATGACAGTGCCAATTCTCTTGAAATAAGCAAACAGGACATTTTTTTTACTAAGGAAGACACGCGATCCCAGCCAAAGAGCAGTAAGAATATTACCAAATGCTTGAGGGCGATAATGAGGCATTACCACTGTCGAACAGCTCACAATAATTTGGTTGTACTCGTCCCGAGGAAGAAATTCTATCAACGGATGAAAACGGTCTCCCAGCATTCTTTTGCCTCTCCGGGAAATCTCATTCCTAATCCAGGAATCCCCATAACTAAGAGGAGCAAAAACCTTCACCGAGGATGTGAGATTCAGCCTCTTGAGAGCCTTCAGTCCATCGATGTAGTTGCATTCCAAACTGCTCGAATTCCCCAATAGAACATTATTCCCGCCACATCTGGAATTCATCAGATCGCCAATCGTTTCTTCTACAGAGTAGTAATTGTACCAAAGTTCTTTGATATCGGTCTTTAAATACTTTTTTACAAATACGAAATCCTCAGGAATATCCGTAAGGCAGAAATCAATTCTCTTGAGTAGTTCAAATGGCACTTCATACCGATCGAATGCCTGTCTACATTTTATATACCTTTTGAGGTTCTGCTTAAATCTAAGTCGTTTTGAAGACAAAGAAAGAAAATTGTCCGCGATGTCCTTTCGACCATATATATCTCCTCCCCAAAAAACCCAGGCAACTTTTACATCCTTTGGAACTTCACGAAGTACTCTTTCCTGCCAAGGATAAAACAAACCGTGAAGAACAATTGTCTTATATTCTCCCAAACGCCGAAGAAGGTGCAGAAAACTCTCTTGGTCTTCAAATACAACCTTGACCCCCTCATATTTCTGTGAACAATCAGGTGCAGCAGAGTGTGTGACAACGACGAACTCAGAGGACATCCCTGGCGCTGAGAATTGCCTCAGGGCATACTCTCCGAATTTATCATCAAATAGGAGATGAAGAATCATCACTTTATTGCATCGACACTCATTCCCCATACACTCTCACCCCAGTAGTTATGCCATTCACTGATTGGGATACCGTGTATAGTGTTAACTTCAAACGTTAAAGTATCGTAAACAGAATCAAAATACTTATAAGAAGACGTGATGTCGCCTTGCCCCACCCAAACATCCAAAATATACTTTCCACGAGCCAGATGATGCTCAGGAATACGGATTTCAAATTCAGCCTCATCCTTTCCTTCCGGCCACAGGATCTCAGGAGAATAAGCCATCCCAACTCTAGTTCCCCCACTTGCAATATTATCAACCAAAGTAGTAAACTGAAAGTTTCTAATCGTTCTGGAATTACGTTTTACCTTAGCAACAAAAACAACGTCCTCATGGCTATCCAGTCTATACGGGGAAACTCGATTTAATTCAAGTATCTCCAATTCTTTTGTGGTTGGTCCAATTCGTTTGAATTTATTCAAATACGAAACGTCACCCACTTCCGAAAGATTGGCGGAGATATAATAATGAATCACATCATCTACCATGCCCGTTTTTTTAATGGTTCCTTTCTCCAATAATATCCCCGTCTTGCAAAGGTTCTGGATACTTGCCATATTATGGCTCACAAATAGCACAGTCCGACCTTCTCCCCGACTGACATCCTGCATCTTTCCAATAGCCTTCTTTTGAAACTCTGCATCACCAACAGCAAGGACCTCGTCCACCACCAAAATCTCTGGTTCAAGATGAGCAGCAACTGCAAAGCCAAGTCGGACTGTCATCCCTGATGAATACCGTTTGACGGGTGTATCGATATACCTTTCACAACCAGAGAAAGCAACGATTTCATCCAATTTTCGAGAGATGTCATTTTTGGTCATTCCCATGATTGCACCATTCATATAGATATTCTCACGGCCAGTCATTTCAGGATGGAACCCTGTTCCAACTTCCAATAGAGCACCGATCCGTCCGCGAGCTCGAATTGTTCCGACAGTAGGTCCTGTAACTTTCGACAGAAGCTTCAACAATGTGCTTTTCCCTGCTCCGTTTTTGCCAATGATTCCGACGACATCTCCTTGTTCCACCTTGAAATCGATGTCCTTCAAAGCCCAAACATACTCACTGTCTCCAACCGTCGAACGATCGTTGACCTCCCCTATTTTCAAGTAAGGATCCTCCTTTTTCAAAATAGACATCTGCCACCAACGGTTCAGATCATGTGACAGCGTTTTTGTAGAGACAAGGCCCAATCTATATTGTTTTCCTACATGATTGAATTCAATCGCTGTTGCCATATAACATGTATGCTTACTCTATTTAAAAAAAGGGATTTCAGAAGACAACGATGCACTATATCCTTCTATAAAAGGCCACCCGCCATCCCAATTAATCTTGTCCAAATAAAGGATCCTCCCTAAAGCCGGGTCAGAACGCTGATAGCCATGGTATAAGATCCAGTCTACCCCATCATCATCGGTGATGATTTCAGAATTATGCCCTGGTCCTGCAACGAAGGTATTACCTTGCAAAAGGAGCGTTCCTATACTTTCCATCATTGGCTTACCTTGTCGATCATAATATGGTCCCCGGAGGTTGTCGGCCCTTCCGACACGGATATTGTATGTGCTGGATAGGCCGCTGCAGCAGGAGCCCAACGATTGGAACAAATAATATTGATTGTTATGTAAATAAATATAGGATCCTTCTCCCCCATTACCGGAAATTTGGAATTTCTCTGCTCCTTCTTTCACCGACAAACCACTGTCTGACAATTGAATGCCAAAGATACCATGGTGGCTACCCCAAAAGAGATACTTTTCCCCATGATCTTCGATATAAAAAGGATCGATGCTATTTCGCACCCCTATCTCCCTGCTGTCAAACAATTTGGCCACATTCTCAAATGGGCCCCAAGGGTAATCTGCCATGGCCACACCAATTCCACAAGTCCACTCTCCTCCCCAAACTGACATGGAATAATACAAGACATACTTTCCGTTGATACAATTAATATCAGGAGCCCAGAGATTCCCATCAAATGAAGTGGGGCGAGTAGAATCGTTGAATGCAGAACCCACGAAGTACCAATTGACCAGGTCAATGGATTTATATATCGGGATATTGGGGAACAACTGGGACTCCGTTGAATATAAGTAAAAAATGCCGTTCTCGCCGCAGATGACGGAAGGATCTGCAATATTCTTCTGAAGAACAGGGTTGTCATACTTCCGAACACACTTCACCATTGTATCCGACACGAAAACAGTATCCGTATAAATCTTCGAATCCGTCACATAGACTGAATCAACAACACGTACTTCCTGGGCAATGACGACATCTTTTGAACATGAATACAGGAATACCCCTATGATAATCCAAACAAAACGCCCTATTGAAAGCAGTCTATGCATGATAAAGAGCGAATGCCCTCTCCATAACTGGAGCCATGTCATAATACTTATACTCCGCCAATCGGCCACCGAAAATAACACGTTCTTCTTGATCAGCCAACAACTTATACTTCAAATATAACTGGCCGTTCCTTTCATCGTTTACAGTATAGAAAGGTTCCATCCCCGGTTTCCACTCCGTGCTGTATTCCCGGGAAACAACAGTGTGCGGATTCTCATAAACCGTTTTTCCAAAGCTTTCAAAATGCTTATGCTCAATAATACGCGTAAAGGGTATCTCCCGGTCCGTATAATTGACAACAGCATTACCCTGATAATTAGGCACATCCAGCGTTTCTTGTTCGAAACGTACAGTCCGCCACTCCAACTGGCCAAACCGAAAATCATAAAACGCATCAATAGGACCGGTAAAAACCACCTTTTCAGCAATAGACAGCCATTCTTCCCGATTATCGAAGAAATCCGTATCAACGCGGCATTCAACTCCCTCCAGAAGGCCGTCTATCAACTTATTATATCCGCCAATCGGAATGCCTTGATAGGCATCGTTGAAATAGTTGTTGTCAAAGACCAAACGAACCGGCAAGCGTTTGATAATGAAAGACGGAAGTTCTTTGCAAGGTCTCCCCCACTGCTTCTCGGTATACCCCTTGATAAGCTTCTCATAAATGTCATTCCCCACCAATATCAGCGCCTGTTCTTCCAAATTTCGTGGCTCAGTGACCCCTTCAGCTTTCATCTTAGCAAGAGCATCCATCTTCTGCTCCTCAATTCTAGCTAGTGCCTGTTCCGGTGTCGTCACTCCCCACATCTGATAGAACGTGTTCATATTAAAAGGAAGATTGTAAAGATGGCCCTTGTAATTAGCGACAGGACAGTTTGTATATCGGTTGAAAGGGACGATGCTATTTACAAAACTCCAGAGTTCCTTGTTATTGGTATGAAAGATATGAGCTCCGTACTTGTGGACATGGATACCCTCAATCTCCTCACAATATACATTCCCGCCCAGATAAGAACGTTTCTCGATGACAAGACATTTCTTTCCGTCATGATGAGCGAGGTGGGCAAAGGTGGCCCCCAAAAGGCCAGAACCGACAATGAGGTAATCGTATTCTCTCATAATCATTTAGTTACTCTCTTAACATACCTCTTAACCTTCGAGAAAAAGGATGAGATCTTAAACCATCCATAATAAACCGGAAAAGGTAATTGCCGATACTGCCTTACCGTTTGCGTCAACTGAATATCGGGATAGTTTTTCTGGACATAAGCATCCCATTCACTAAGCTTGTCCCTAGAGACACGATACTTGAATACACTCAATTCCCGATAATGGTGCGTGGGAAAAGAAGAATACAAATTATTGACCCACGCTTGACGAGAGGACCCTTCAGGAGGGACATTCCTATACTTCAGGATACAACCCATGACTTGTTTCAAGACCGCCGTTACATTATCCGCATGTTTGGCCCGAACGGCCGGATCAAAACTCTGACCAGGGCGTCCTATCAGATAATGATATACATTCAACTTGGTATATACAAAACTACTTGCAACCATAATTGGCATTACTTGAAGCACAACATCATCGTACATAACATGCTCACAGAAGATCGGTAGATAATGTTGCATCATGGACGTTCTGTATACGGTATTGTGAGCATATGTAATATTGGCCCCATTACCACTATGAAGCCAATCATACGAACTGGCATCATAGACAATATCCGGTTCCATATTGTAAAGTTCGATGATCTCTTCCCGGTTTTCATAGGCAAAATACTTGGTACGATCCATCAGGATCATATCCGTATCGCAATTTTCAAGATATGTAATCAGACGAATGAGTTGCTCTGTATTAAACCAGTCATCTGAATCCAGATAGTAAAGGTACTTTCCTTCGGCCAGTTCTGTGCCATGATTCCAGGCACCTCCATGTCCCCTGTTCTCCTGATCGATAACTCTAAAGATTCCTGGATACTGCTTTTCATATTCTCTAGCCATGTCGGCAGAACGGTCAGGAGTACCGTCATTGATAATTACGATATCCAGCAAATCAAGCTGCTCTCGTGGAACAAGCAGAGAATCCAGGCACTTATTGATATAGCCCTCTACTTTGTATACAGGAATAACGATTGAAAGCAGTTTCTGCATATAATTATCGATTTAGTATCTTACTTCGAATGAATTCAACCACAGTAAACAGCGGGAATGGCATCTTCTCATATCTATTCTCCAGTTTGGACTTATAACTATAACCAGACACATAGTTATCCCATAGGTACTTCATCCTACTCTTCGCTTCCTTATAGGGGAGATACAGCATATAGGCAAAAATGTATGATGCATAGCCAGCAATGGCAAAGTCAATCCGGGATAGATTGGCAGCAGGGACATCCAGGCTTTCAACCCGTGCCCGAACCTTTTCATATTGTTCAAAGCATTTCACATACGAAAGTGCTCCTTTTCTTTGTTTTGTGGCATCCATGGTCTGTCCAGGGCGTCCAATCAAATAATTATACACAATATAATCAAAGGCGATGCATGAACGACCATATACAAGGGGTGCCCATGTCAAAATATAATCGTCGTACATTACACCCTCTGCAAATAGGGGGAAAAGGGGCCGTAAAATACTAGTCTTATATGTGGCACTCCAAAAATTGACATCATTATCTCCCCAATTATCCGGGAGACGCTTCTCGCCAACGGGTATTGGTGTATCAATAATGACATTGCGATTCTCATATGCCAAGTATTTGTTGAACGGATTGAATACTATATCCACATCGTTTTTCTGTAAATCGACCAGTAGAAGGTCTAAATTGGAGAGCCAATCATCGGAATCCAGGAAACGGAGATATTTACCTGTAGCCTCTTTTAAACCCAAATTCCAGGCAGAACCATGTCCCCCGTTCTCCTTGTCAATCTGACGGAAAGTCTCAGGATAGCGTTTCACATACTCCCGGCTCATTTCGGCAGACCTATCAGGTGTCCCATCATTGATTATAAGGACTTCTAATTCCTGCATCAACTCCGGGGATACTAACAAAGAATCAAGACACTTGTTGATGTATGCTTCGACCTTATAGACAGGAACAACGATAGTCAACAACTTTTCCATAATCATTTGTGTCAGCAATTAACGCTTGATAAAACCATTTTACCGACGAATGGACTAACAATAACACTTCATGAAAAACAGATAAGATAATAATTAATTGATTAGCAGAAACACCTTAAAAAAATCTTTCAAAACCCTTTTCCAACTGAAATCAGTCGTTTTTCTTGCATTCTTAAGATAACGCATGAAACTTATTCTTTTATTGAGAAAAAGAAAACGGAAATACTTTAGTAAGAAGCTATAGATTTCAGATGTATAATTATAGTTTGTACTTTTATCCAATTCTTCCATCCACATAATCTCATTCTCCGCATACCGAATGTCAAGAGAACGGTGGCGATCTGACCACGATCCTTTATGAAGGAACCGATAGACACACATTGTTTCCGCAATAAAATGGACAGTCCCTTTTAATCCACATAAAACCTGAAGAGGGAAATCACCGATATTGGCCATTACTCTCCATTTTGGCCAGTCACGATCACACTCAGGACGATATAAAAAGGATGCCGTGGCTATAAACAATCCTCCATTTTGAATACTGTCCTGAAGTGATATGTCACAAGAATCTTCATATTGGCATCCTAAAGGTTTTAGGTTCCCCTCAATATCCCAGTTCGAACGATGTACGCATAGGAAGCAGCCAGGAGTCTGATCCATATAATCTACTTGCTTTTGCAATTTAAAGACATCCGTCCAATAATCATCACCCTCACAAAGGGCGAAGTATTTTGCACTATCTTCCCACTGCTTAATATAAGGGATCTTACTCTTTTTCTGTCCATAATGATTCTCACTCAAGAAAAGAATTGCAAAGTAGCAGTTCTTGTTCTCCTTATGCTGTGCATAAACAATGGAGCCATATTCTGCATTTCTCTGAAAAGCGACATTCGTATCCCCAAGATTGAAATTATCTTTAAGATAATCCCTTAGAATCTGTGGTTCACCATCAGTAGAAGCATCGTCCACAATCACGTATACAACCGGAAAAACTGTCTGCTGAGCAACAAAGCCATTTAATGCATCCAAAATATATGGTGCATGATTATAGGTAAAACAGCGAGTGCAAACGGTATACTTATACGTTTTATCCATTAAAGGATGTCAATGACCGATTCGTTCCGAATTAATCCTACATATAATCATATCCTCCCCACACTCGTCAACAACACTCAAAACCTCATATATCCTTTCCACAGTATCCTTAATTGCTTGTACGGAATCGGCCATCATATGGATCCGGCAAAGGATTTGAGAAAAATCAGCTGTTTTTGACAGAGTTTCACCTACAAAATGAATCTGGTGGATATGGATTACATGGTCGAGATATCTGATTTCATCCAAGCCAGTGATAGTCCTTATGGTCCCGTTCCTAAGAAGGACTGGTAATTCAAATCCGATTTTTTTAAAACGAGGATTCTCAATCCGTGTGATAAGGCCGTCATCCCCCATCGTCCCAGTCATGGAATAGCCAATCAGCATTTTCAAGACATTCGATCCAGTTATCGCCTCACAAATATGGTATGTCATCGTTCCGTCCAGTCGGAAAGTAGGGTCAAATGGTATAACATCATTTCCGATAACGAAAGATTGGAAAGCGATCAACCCATTCCTGATGCCCAGATTGCGGATGAGGCGTCTGAACTTCTCCAAATTATACTCGAGGAAAACACCCAGGTGCTTGGAAGGATAGAAATAACCTACCGGCAACTGAGTGATATCGGTTCCAAAATGATGCATATACCGGTCGCACATGGCAGACACATCGGCAACGCCATTGTGGACCGTGAAATAAACCATCGTTTCATCTGCGACTATGTACTGTTCAATTACAACAGTCTTGTTATCCGAAGCCGCCAATGCTTTTTGATAAGCCGGTTCGAATTCTTCCTCACAATGACAGACTGTGATTCCTTTAGATCCACCATTATCAGCAGGTTTGACAATAACCGGAAACTCTATTTCATCACCATATCGGTAAGCCCGAGGAACCGTTACTCCACTATCTATACAGGCCTGCTTAAACAATACTTTATCAAGAATGCAATTCAATTGAGCCCCTTCAGCATAAAAAGGTTTACCTAATACGGCGCAAAGCTTCTGCGCACACAGAATCCTCCGTTCACTGAATCCTGCCATCACCCCCATCACGCCACTTAACTCACATTGGGTTTTCAGTGTATCAATGTCGGACCAGCTGATATCCCATGCCTCATCCGCCACATACTTTGCAGGAGCATCGGTCCAATCCTCGTGATTATCGGTGACAATCACATAAAGGCCCATTTTCCGAGCTTCTTCAACGATCTCGATTTCAGTGGAATACGCTCCTAAAACAAGTAGCTTTCTTTTCGTTATCGCACTCTCTAAACAACTCATTTTTCGAATTACCGACTCAATAAAAAACACGAGTGAATCGTTTCTATTATTCTATCCATGTCACTATATCCATATCGCTGATCAATGGGAAGGAACACGGTTTTATCCGCCAATTCATACTCCCAGTCGCCATACTGACACCATTTGAACACATTGGGCCAATAAGTTGCTACGTAGATACAGTTATCGATCAGTTTCTTTTTCAGAGAAGAATCGTCAGTCAAAAATGGATAAACCATCGGGACAGCATTGTCGTCCAGGACTAATTGCATTCGATTGGATTCTCTCAGTTCACAATCCAGATACTGATAATTCTCTCTCCTTTTTCTCTTGCCACCATCGTAATCAATTCCGGATAAAAGAACATCTGTCACAGTGGACATCTGCTTAATTTCCTGTCCTACAAGACTATCGTCATTGTCACGAAAATCTTGATACCCCTCCTCCGCACCAAGGTCGAGACGCTTAAGCAAGTGAGACATTCTCTGGAAGGAGCAATCCCGCTCAAATGACTGTGACAAAGATTTATCTGTATAAAGATATGCGCCATCAGCCACGCCAAAAAACTTCCTGGCCGAATAGAATGTATCAATATTCCCTATTGGCATATCGTAGAAAGCTTGGGCATTATCTACGATCAACTGCTGTCCATAGCACGAGGACAACCTCTCGGCACCCCCCTGTTTCAAACCAAAGTAGTTCGTGTACAAAAAAGCCTCGTCACGTTTAAGATCTGGAAGAATTACCGGCTCCAACTGTTTATCAATTCGGTAAAACTCATAATCCAAACCTAGCTTACGAATTGGCTCCAGTATCACTTCACACGTATAATAAGGAACATATACCTTTCGATAATTCCTTACTCGAAGTATATACTCGAAGCAATTACGTGCTGTATTCAAGCGGACAGCATGATCATGGTAATGCTGACCCTTTTGTACTTCAAGTTCGAAATATCCGCCAATCGCCCGCACTACTGCACAACAATGTTAAGCCATTCTCTTTGATGGGTAATGGCGTATTCCATATCTTCCGGAGTCCTGAATCTCAAGACGAGCGTACCGATGGCGTTGTTAGCCCCCTCAAACGATTCCACTTTACCACCTTTTTGAACCCAAAGATCTTCTTCTATAATGTCCGCATGGATATTATTGTTAATCTCCAGACGATCAAAGATGCCATCTTGAGCAGTATGGAGAATAACCTCTGCCCAATGACCCTTATAGGGTTTCTGGTCAATCGGTGTTATCGGATCTCCTACAACGGCGCGAGTAATAGCTGCGATCAAATCCACCCCCGTAGCATAGCGGAGCATCTCACATAAGCGATTTCCTCCCCCACGAGGTGTCAATTCCATAATGTACGGTCGGCCGTTGAGTCCAATACGTGTTTCTACATTATATACGACTGTCTTGAGACCAAGCAACGTAATCAAACGCTGAATCTCCTTGGAGAAATAGTCTTCTTGAACTTTTGTAAAAGTCGATGGCCACGTATAAGCTGAAGGTGTATATGGATTAGGCGCATCCTGATCAAAACGCTGGGCATTGAAACTCACGAAAACAAGCTTTCCATCAATGGACATACAATCTGTATCGGAAGAACACCCCTGTTTCTCTATAAACTCCTCGACTATGACATGACCGGAAATAGAATGCCGCATCGCGTATTCCAAGGCCCCTTCCAGTTGCTTCTCCTGATCGACACGGGTTACTCCCTTCGATCCTGCAGAATCAGTGGGTTTTACGATCACAGGATACTTAAACCCAGATTTATCTTTTAGTGCTTCGGCAACAGACGAGAAACCTTTTGCTTTCGGAACATTGAACCCGTTTTCAGCAAGAAATGCCCGAAACCTGTCCTTATTCTGAAGGATACAGACCGATTCAAAAGGGCCAAATGAAGGCAGCCCCAACTTTTCCTGAACATAAGCCGCTGAAACCACGCCCGGATCCACCCCAAAAGACATAATGCCATCGATCTGCTTCTCCTGGGCAACCTTGAGAACGGCTTCCTTATCAACAATGCTTACATTCACATACTCATCAGAATACTTATGAGCAATATTATCAGGAAGATAATCAGCCGTTATCACGTAATACCCCATCTTATGCGCAGCCTCAATGACCGGCAACAGATATCGGATTCCTCCGAGGAGCATCAGGCGTTTCTGTCGCATTATCCTATAATACAAGCCAAAACTCTACTGACATCTTCATCACTTAACGTGTGATGCATCGGCAAACAAATCACACTATCCGCCATCTTATGCGCCTGCGGAAGGTTCTCCGGCGCAGCACTGGGCAACCCCCGATAGGTGCTGAAGGAACTGATGAGTGGATAGAAATACCGACGCCCCAAGACTCTGTTTTCCTTCATCTTGAAATACAAGTCATCCCGAGTCATTCCATAAACCTCCGCATCGACAAAGATCGGGAAGTACGAGTAGTTATGCCGAACACCGGGCATGTCGTTGAAGAACGTAATCCCGGGAACATCCCGCAATGCATCCCGATACTTGATGGCCACTTGATGGCGAGCCTCAATAGCCGCATCAACCTGCTTAAGATTCAGGAGACCATAGGCCGACCTCACTTCATCCATCTTGCTATTGATTCCGGGACCAACCACTTCCGTTTCCCCGGCAAAACCGAAATTCTTCAGGTAATCAATCCGTTTCTTCGTTTCCGCATCATGCATGACCATGGCGCCGCCTTCGATGGTATTAAACACCTTCGTAGCATGGAAACTGAGCGTAGAAAGATCGCCGGCATTCAATACACTTTCACCATTCTCTTCTACTCCGAAAGCATGGGCCGCATCATAGATAACCTTCAGTCCATACTTGTCGGCAATCTCTTGAATCCGTTTCGTATCACATGGCTGCCCATACACATGCACGGGCATGATAGCGCTTGTTTTTGGCGTTATTGCGGCCTCGATACAATCCGGGTCAATATTCCCGGTCATCGGGTCGATATCGACAAACACCGGTTTGCAATTGTTCCACCAAATGGAATGCGTCGTTGCAACGAAACTATAGGGCGTTGTAATTACCTCTCCAGTAATCCTAAGCGCCTGAAGAGCAGTAAGCAGCGGAAGCGTTCCGTTCGTGAATAAACTAATATATGGAACTTTCAGGTACTCGCAAAGTGCAGACTCCAATTTCTTATGGAAGGAGCCGTTATTGGTAATCCACTTGCTGTTCCATATTTCCTGCAGGGCCTGATTGAACTCATTCAGGTCCGGAAGCAAGGGTGACGTAACTGTGATAGGCATTTTACACTGTATCCATAAAACTTTTTTGTACCTTATTGAACACCACAATACCGACCCCCAAAAGCAAAGTCATGAACAAGAAACTGTAAATCAGCCACCTCCAGCCGACGAATTCACCACAGCCGAGGAAACCATACTTGAAGGTCTCTATGACGGGGGTGACCGGATTCAGACACATGAATGTATGCACCGGAACCCCCATGAAAAACTTACTGCTGGTTTGGCTCAACGGGTAAACAATCGGGGTCGCGTACATCCACAAGGAAACCAAGAAGGACAACAGCACCTGCAGGTCACGATACTTCGTAGTCAATGAGGAAAAGATGGTGCCGAAACCTAAGGCAAGTCCGGCCATCATGAGCACCAAAACCGGGAGCAACAAAGCATACCAAGTCAAATGAGCAGTACAGTTCGGATCCAATAAAGCGTAAGCCAAATACACGACCACAAAGAATCCGAACTGGATTGCCAGCGTCAGCAGATTGCTGATCACACTAGCCACCGGCATCACCAAGCGTGGGAAATACACTTTCCCGAAGATGCCCGCATTGGCCACAAAGGTGTTCGAGGTCGATGTCAAACAACTGGAGAAGTAGTTCCACATGGCCGTACCCGCCAAATAGAACAGCGGGCGGGGCACACCATCCGTAGGGATGCCAGCAATACCGCCAAAGACGACCATATACATGATGACCGTCATGGCCGGCTGGATCACAAACCATGCCGGACCCAGGATAGTCTGCTTGTATTTGGTAATGATATTCCGCTTGACAAACAGCGAGCACAGGTCCCGGTAGGCCCATAGCTCTTTGAAATCAACCGAAAAGAGTTTATCCTTCGGTTTGATGACGATGTCCCATTTTTCCTCTAGGGGAGCAGTTTTCGCTTCTGCCATATGCTAATGCGATCTCTTGTGCTTGAATAGAATATTGCCCACTGTGCCCCAGAAATAGCGCCAATCCGTGGCGAAGGGGCGCTGGTGGTAGGCCTCAATGTATCGTTTTTCCGAGGCCTGGACATCGTCCAATGTCTCGGGGGTCTTCTCGTCGTAGTAGAACGGAGGGAGGAGCCCCGGTTTCACGCTCACGTGAAGGCCCTGCATCTCAGGTGTGTACATCCCGAAATACTGCCGGCTGAGGGGGCGAACACCCACGAGTTTCATCTGTCCCTTCAGGAGATTGATGAGCATGGGCAATTCATCCAGCCAACTCTTGCGGAGCTTGTGTCCCCAATAATTGACCCGGTAATCGTGCGCGAACTTCCCGCCTTTCTGCAGACCTTCGTGCTCCAGGATGTAGGGCTGCAGATACTCCGAATAGGGGTACATCGTGCGGAATTTGTACACACCAATCATGTTTCCTTTGTATCCCACGCGGTTCAGCTTAACAAGCGCACCATAAGTAGGATCATCGTCCCAGATAGGGGCACGGAACTTCTGCCCAAGAATGAAATACTCGCCTTGATGGAAACACTCGTCCACGACTTCGAATCCGGCCCGATACATCCTCCCCAACAGTTCCACACGGCTGTAAGTGCGGTTCTTCCCATCCGTCACCCACATATAGAACCATCGCGTCCACCTCATGCGAGCGCATACTCGATGCCAGAAATAATGCATCGCGTAAATCGTCTTGCCGATCAATCCGGGATGCGAACGCAGAATGATTTCCTTCTTCAATCCCGAAGTCCGCGAATGGCACCACACGAATCCGCCATCCACCAGGTTCTCGTTCGCCTTGTTCAGGAATGTATTCAGATGCCGGATCCGAGTAAGTCCCATCTTATTGATGATGAGGCGCGGATGATGTCCACGCAAGATATCCAGCGCCTTCCCGTCGTCCGTGTCAATGACATATGTACTTCCATCAAATTCCTCTTGATGCGCCTCCAGCCAATCCATGAAATCAGCCAATCCGAAGGATTTCGTCGCGCTATGGATCCGCTGCAAGTCCACATTCCCGACCAGCTGTTCTTCCAGCTTCGCCCCGGTCTCCACACCCCGCTCGGAGTAGTCCTTTGGAATGAACTCTTCCTCGTGCTGGAGATCGACCCAGGGTTTCTTGCGCTTGAAAAGACTCATTGAAGTGCGTCAATAATGGCCGAACACACGGTATCCATCTGTTCTTCCGTCAGATACGGGTGCATGGGTAAGGAAAGGACGCGGTCGCAGAGGCTCGTTGCTACGGGACAGAGAGATTCTTCGCTACGCTCAGAATGACAAGACGAGAACGCCGTCTGAAGGTGCATCGGCTTCGGGTAATAAACCATGGACGGAATGCCCGCAGCCTTCAAAGCATGCTGCAGCCCATCCCGCTGCTCCCGGTTCTGGAGTCGGATCGTGTATTGCGCCCAACTGGAACGGTAACCTTCAGGAATCACCGGCGTCTGGACATGACCTGCGAGCCGTTCCGTATAATAAGCTGCGGCCTTATTCACCGCATCCAGCTCATAATCGGTAAAGGCCTTCAACTTCACCAGCAGTACCGCCGCCTGAACCGTATCAAGCCGGGAATTCAGGCCGATCCGGACGTTGTCATACTTGAACTGGCCTTTTCCATGAACCCGGTAGGACTCGATGAGCGCAGCCCATTCGTTATTATCCGTGAAAACGGCTCCGCCGTCACCGTAGCAGCCCACCGGTTTGGCCGGGAAGAAGGAGGTGGTGGAGATGTCGCCGAAAGAGCAGGCACGTTCCCCTTCTAAAGAACCGCCAAAACCTTGCGCACCGTCTTCCAGAATCAGAAGGCCGAACTTGTCAGCCACAGCCCGAATGGCCTGATAGTCAGCAGGAAGGCCGAAAAGATCCACGGCCACGATAACCCGCGGTTTGAGCTTTCCTTCAGCAACGACCTGCTGCACAGCACGCTCCAGATCCGCTGCGTCCATATTGAACGTCTCTTCGTGAACATCCACGAACACCGGAGTGGCGCCTTCCAGAGAAACCACCTCGGCTGAAGAAAAGAACGTGAAATCCGGCACAAACACCGCATCACCAGGACCAATCCCCCAGGCCTTCAAGGCCAAGGTTAAAGCATCTGTACCGTTCGCACAGGTTAGGCAGTGCTTTACGCCCACATACTCCGCCAATTGCTTCTCCAACTCCCTCACCTGCGGACCCATGATATAAGCCCCACTGGCGACTGCCCCCAGGATGGCCTGATCCATCTCCTCTTGGAGGACTTGATATTGATGCTTGATATCTCTGAATTCCATAGATTCTTCGCTACGCTCAGAATGACAATAATGGCTTCGCCATTGCTCGTCCCGATGAAAGAAGAGCAAGAGATTGATTCTGAGATTCTTCGGCAGTCTTTCGACTCCCTCGGAATGACATTTATTGGTTGACCTGTTCGAGGTCCCCCTCCACAAGCCGATAGCTGCGCCCACAAGGGCAACGAAGGCTGTCATCCAGCTTTCGCCCGCACTCACATACCCACCCGATCTGTCGGGCCGGTACGCCGGCCATCAGTGCGTAATCTTTCACATCCTTGGTCACAACAGCACCCGCTGCAATCATTGCGCTACGCCCAATTGTATGGCCGCAAACGATCGTGCAATTCGCTCCGAGCGATGCACCCTCGCGCACGCGCGTACGCGCGTAAACTCCATGCACCGGAAAGTGCGCCCGCGGAGTATTGACGTTCGTAAAAACACAGGAGGGGCCGCAGAAGACATGATCCTCCAGCTCCACCCCTTCGTAAATAGAGACATTGTTCTGGATCCGGACCCCATTGCCGATGCGGACATTGTTCGCCACATTGACATTCTGGCCCAGGGAA
>Ga0310691_10001348_pt1 | contig 37673 bp, 36 predicted proteins | sample 176DNAGHGlowgp2_FD_203887 | JGI IMG/M metagenome (GOLD analysis project Ga0310691, IMG submission 203887) | Sheep rumen microbial communities from Palmerston North, Manawatu-Wanganui, New Zealand - 1766 DNA GHGlow gp2 (v2) (version 2) | ecosystem: Host-associated > Mammals > Digestive system >... | reverse complement strand
AGATTTTTAGATTTTAAAAGTGATAAATTCCCGTGGCTTTTTTTCATAATAAAATTTTACAATTTAAAAAAAAAAGTTTAAATTATTTTTATATTGTGATATAATTTATATTAGGTATACTAGAATAGAAGGGTGTGCTTAAATATGAGTGATAAAAAGGGGAATAATAAGCACTCTAATTTCATCTTGTTTAGATGCATCGAAATGATAAGTAGGTTTTTCATTTATGTATTACACGGAGTGTTTTTTATCTTATACTTTATTTATAAATTCATTTGTTATGTTGGTTTAGGTTTTTCACTACCTTTCTTGTTAATTTTTAAATTGATTGGTGGAACAGATGAATCAAAAAATAAAAAATTACAAGAAAAATTGTTTAAAAAAGCTCAAGCAAAAATATTAAGGGATCAAAAGTTAGAAGAAAAACTAAGAGCTAAACAAAAATCAAAAGAAACTAAATATGAAGTTAAAAAAAGAAGAGATAAAGAATTTTATAAAAATGAAAATGTTGTTATTGAAAAAGAAACTTTATCAACCAAAATTAATAATTTTTTGGAAAAAATCGCATCAATTCCAAAGATTATTAAAAATAAATATTATAATTCAACTTTTGTAAAAAATAGAAGAAATAGAAAAGATATTGAAAGACAAGCATTACTGATTAATTTTGAAGGTAAGGATGCTGAAAAAAGTGATGTTAAATTATTATATGAATATGTTGCTAAAGATTCTAATGGGAAAGTAGTAAAGGGTTATTTTGAAGCGTATTCTAAGGTAGAAGTTCACTCATATTTACTTAGTGAAGGATTTGAAGTATATAGTATTAGAACATCTAAATTAATTAGATTTTTACATGCAGGTGTTGCATCAAGTAATACTAAAATTAAAATTAAAGATTTGATATTTTTCTTAACACAATTATCTACTTATATTAAAGCAGGTATTCCATTGGTTGAGGCTTTAAAGATTTTATCTAGACAATATAAAAATAAAAATTATAAATATATATTTAGATCTATGATTTATAATTTAACAATGGGTGATAATTTTAGTACTGCTCTTGAAAAAGAGGGTAAAGCATTTCCTAGACTTTTAATTAATATGGTTAAAACTAGTGAAATGACCGGGGAATTACCTGAAGCACTAGATGATATGTCTGAATATTATACTGAAACTAATAAAACTAAAAAACAAATGATTACAGCTTTGATGTATCCAATGATAGTATTATTTGTTTCTATTTGTGTAATTATATTTATAATGGTATTTGTAATACCTAAATTTGTTGCTATATATGAGAGTTTAGATCCAAATGCGATTCCATCGTTTACTAAATTTATTATTTCTGTTAGTGATTTCTTACAACATCATGGAATATTACTTTGTATATTTGTAATTGTATTTGTTGTTGTTCAAGTATTATTATATAAGAATATTAAAATGATTAGAGCAGGATATCAATGGGTTGCAATGCACATGCCTGTATTTGGAAATGTAATAATATATAATGAAGTAACAATGTTTACAAAAACTTTTGCATCTTTGTTATCTCATAATGTATTTATTACTGATAGTATGGAAATTTTAAATAAGATTACTAATAATGAAATATATAAAATGTTGATACTTGATACTATAACTAATCTAGCTCATGGTGAAAAAATTTCATCTGCATTTAAGGATCATTGGGCATTTCCAATTCCAGCATATGAAATGTTAGTTACTGGTGAAAAGACTGGTGAGTTACCTGAGATGATGAAGAAGGTTTCAGAGTATTATCAAGATTTACATAAGGAATCAGTTACTAGAATTAAAACATTTATGGAACCAGTTTTAATTATATTTTTAACTGCAATTGTTGGTGCTATTATTTTAGCAGTTGTTATTCCTATGTTTGGTATGTATAGTGCAATAGGAATGGAATAGGGTGGTTTTTGTGCAGATATATTATACTGTTATAAGCTTTATATTTGGGGTTGTATTAGGTTCATTTTATAATGTGGTTGCATATAGACTTCCAAAAGGTGAATCGTTAATACGACCTTCTTCTCATTGCACTAAGTGTAATCATAAATTAGGTGCTAGTGAGTTAGTCCCTATATTTTCTTTTTTATTTTTAAAGGGTAGATGTAAAAATTGTGGTTGTAAAATATCATGGTTTTATACTATATTTGAATTTATAACTGGTGTTTTATTTGCACTTTGTTATGTTAGATTTGGAAATACTAATATGTTTTTTATAAATTTAATATTTATATCTACATTAATAATTGTATTTATTAGTGATTATCAAACTATGATAATTCCTGATGAAGTATTATTATTTTCAAGTATTTTAATTTTAATATTAAGTATATTAAATGGAATGTTTGTTAAATCATTAATAAATGGAGTTGTTTCATTTTTAATTATGCTTTTACTTAAATTATTTGGTGATTTTTTATTTAAAAAAGAATCAATGGGTGGTGGAGATATTAAGTTACTTTTTCTATTTGGAATTGTTCTTGGAATAGAAAAAGCAATATTATCTATATTTATAGGTGCTTTAATAGCACTTCCTATATCTTTAATTTCACTTAAAAAAAATGATGAACATATTATTCCGTTTGGACCATTTTTAAGTGTAGGAGCACTTATATTGTTATTTATTAATGTAAGTTTATTTATAATATGAGATTGTAAATAAAATGTAAATTTAATTATATGGGACTTTAATAAGTCCTTTTTTTGTATTAAAAAATATCACTTTTATTACAGTGATATTTTTAAAATTTTAAACTTGATTGTGTTTGAGGTGTAGGTACTGTAAATGTAGGTCTTGATGTTTGTATATTATTTGCTGTTGGTTGTGAAAGTGATTGTTGATCAAATATTTCTATTGGTTTTGGAGTGGGTTGTTGCATTGCTTGAACTCGCTGATTTGAAATGTTTGGTTGTACTTTTTGCGTTGTGTTTGACATTGTAGTTTGAGTTTGCGCTATATTAGGTTGAACTGGTATATTTTGTTTTTGAATGGATTCTTGTTGAGCAATATGAGTATAGTCAATTGCTTTTTCTAAATCATAGTGACCAGCCATTTTATCATCGTCATCTAGTTCAATTATTTTTAATATTTCTTCAAATGATGTAATACCATTAACTACTTTTTCAAGTCCATCTTGAAGTAGAGTAGTAACATCTGATTTATAAACTAATTCTCTTAATTTTTCTTTTTTAACCCCGGAACTTACTGCATCTTTTATTTCTTGATTTATAAGTAATACTTCGTGTATTGCTATACGTCCATGATATCCATTTCCGCATTCTTCACAGCCTACAGTGTCATATATTTGTGTAACATCTTTATTTAATATTAATTTAAATAATTTTTTTTCGTATTCATTTGTTGGTCTTAGTTTTTTACATTTTGGACATAATCTACGTGCTAGTTTTTGTGATATTATTCCTGTTAGAGAACTTGATAGTAAATACCTTTCAACTCCCATATCAAATAAACGTTCTAGTGTATTTAGTGAGTTATTTGTATGTAGTGTTGATAATACTAGGTGACCAGTTATTGATGCACGTACTGCTATTTTAGCTGTTTCTGTATCACGAATTTCTCCGACCATTATTATATTAGGGTCTTGACGTAAAATTGATCTTAGTGCTGTTGCAAAGTCTAGTCCAATTTCGCTATTTGTTTGTACTTGATTTATTCCTTCAATATCCATTTCTATTGGATCTTCTACTGTTATTATATTTGTATCTTCTTTATTTAATTTTTGTAATATTGAGTACACTGTAGTTGATTTACCACTTCCTGTTGCTCCTGTTACTAGTATAATTCCGTTTGGTACATTTATCATTTGTAATACTTTACGATAATTTGTTTCACTAAAGCCTAATGTTTCTAGTCCACTTAAACTCATTGTGTAATCAAGAATACGAATAACTATTTTTTCTCCTTCGCTTGTTGGTAGGGAAGAAACACGTAAATCTAGGTCAACATCTTGAATTGTTGCTTTAATTGCTCCATCTTGTGGAAGTCTGGATTCAGTTATGTTCATGCCAGATATAATTTTAATACGTGTTATTAAATTCTTTTTTATATCATTAGGTATTTCTGTATAATTTATTAATAAACCATCTATTCTTATACGTACTTTCATATAATTTGGAAGTGCATCAAAGTGGATATCGCTCGCTCCTCTTTTTGCTGCATCTACCATTATTTCGTTTACTACTTCAACGACTGGCATTTTTTCAAAATCAAATGTTTTAAGCATATATTCAGCTCCTTTTTTATTCTTTTATTAATGTACCCCTAGCATTTATTACAAAAATATTATATAATATTTCTAGAATAAAGTAAACCATAAAGGGGTGCATTTTATGAAAAAAAATTGTAAGGGATTTGTGTTAGTAGAGTTTTTAACGGTATCTATTTTTGTACTTGGTGTGTTAATATTTTTGACTGTACAATTTAATACTATTAATAAAAGTTATAATAGAAGTTTTAAATATGATACTGTTCCAGATTTGTATTTTGCTCGTAATATAAAAAATATGATTTTAAATGACTCTTATGATAATTTAAAGGATAAGGTAAATCAAGATAAATATGTTGATTTTACTGATTGTAGTACAACATATTTTAATTCTAGAAATTATTGTAAAGCCTTACTTGAAAGTGAGAAAGTAAAAAAAGCTATATTTGTATCTCAAGATTTAATTAGTTTTAAATCAACTGATTATTATAATGGTTTAGATGAAAGTTTTAAATCATTTATTAGTAGATTAAAAAGTAATAATAATGGTTCGTATATGATTTTACTTGAATTTGATGATGATACTTACACTAGTTTAAGGTTTTAGGAGGCTAACATGAATAATAAGGGAATGACTGTAGTTGAGATGATTGTAACATTTAGTTTAACTGCATTAGTTGTAACTTTTTTAATGCAACTTTTGATTTCTGTTAATAAGTTACAAAATAGTAGTGGTGTTAAAACGATGCTTTTAACAAAACAAGCTAATATTACAAAAGCTATATATAAGGATTTAGAATATAGTGATATAACTTTGGTTGAGACGGATAATCATACGTTTGATAATGCGAATATTACTTTGTCTGATGGTAGTATAAGAAAGATAAAAATAGATAATGGACAAAATAAAAAAATTATATACAATAATAAAGTATATAATTATCCTGATAATACTGTTATTTCAAATTTGAAGGTTGAAGATGTAATAACTTCAAGTGTTGATTTAGGTATTCCAACATCATTTGTAAAAATTAGTATTGATATTACATATCCTAATTTAAAAGGTGATTATGGTATAACTGTAATATTACCACATGATAAATCAAAAAGTGTATCTTATAAATATTATGAAGGTACTTCTATTTATTATGATCCAATTAATAATAATATTTGTAATAATTATCACATTGATAATTCTATGGTAGGGTATAATGGTACAAATGATACAAAAACTACTGATAATCAAACAACATGTTTAAAATGGTTTACTTTTATGGATGAAGATAATGATTTAATAAATTTATTACTAGATCATAATACAAGCAATAATGTTTTATGGAGTAATGGAGTTAATTCATCAGGACCAGTTGTAGCGCTTAATAAACTTAGAGAAGATACAAGTGGTTGGAATACTACTAGAAGCGATTCTGCTACTTATTCATTTAATGGTATTAGTTATAATTATAACTATACTGGATTAAATGCTAGATTGATTACTGCAAATGAGATAGCAAAAATAGTAGGTACTGATAAAAATATTAGATTTAATTCTATTAAGAACTATCAAGATGATGTAGCAAACATAGATTCACAATGTTCATGGTTTTATTTTGATGGTAGTGGTACTAATTATTCTACATATCAACAAACTAGTGCTACTAGTAAAGGTACTAGTGCATTTAAATGGTTATTTACAAATACTAATAATTGTGAAGATTATGGTTGTGATAGAAATGATACTGCAACTGGTTACTTAACTTTTTCTGCAGTAGGTGGAAGTAATGATAATGCATGGGTTGTTAATAATGAAGGTAAGCTTACTATTAGTAGTGTAACTAGTGATATTTATGGTATTAGGCCTGTAATTACAATAGATAAATCTGATGTTGGTTTAGTATTACAAAGAAATTATGAATAGTCTAAATTTGACTATCATACAATAATATGGTATAATGAATTTTGTTGGCACATTATTCTAGTCAACTATAGTTATCAGGAAGACGGGGCTAAAAATCCGTTAAAGAGCACATCTGTGAAACTTCTGGTGCTTGCTTTTTACGCCCAGTTTAGGGTGAGTGCTGGAAGGTATAATGTTGGGCAGCCGTAATGGCATACGTTACTGACCCACCATTAGTGGAGACCTATTATTGTGGAAAGCCTATACACGTTATGTTGATGGACTTTTTACGAATTAGGCTTGAACCTACTTTGTGGCGCAAGTTATGAGTAGTGTAGCTTGTCTTGAGTGAATATTTGGGGATAATTGATCTATCTAGTTAAATGCTTAGCTACATGATACTAGAATTGCAATTTGAAACATTGTTTGCAAAAAAGAATTAATGATAATTTGGTTGTTGAGGAAATCTCCTAGAGTGCACATTTTTATAAGATTGCAGTGCGTACTAAGTGGTAATCAAGTCATATAATTGGTGACATTATATTAGTTTCTTTAAAGGGGAACCGCTACTCTGGTAACGGAAAGTAGAAACTAGGGAAATCCTACTTGACCTAAGGCGTAAAGTTAATTATAAGAATAGCCATGAATTTTTTTGAGGTAAAAAATGAAAGATAGTGAAATTACTAATTTAAAAAAACAAATAAAAAAAAGAAAAAATAAAAAAACAAATGATTATAGATGGATTATTAGAATAAGTGTTATTTCATTTATTATATCTATAGTTTTTTCTACTTCATCTGAGTTACTTATACCAAATGTTCCACTTTTTGTTGGAATTATTTTATTAATTGTATTTATTTCTATTGGTATTTTATTTGATATGATAGGTATGAGTGTAGCATCAGCCAATGAAAAAGTATTTCATTCTATGAATTCTAGAAAAGTTAAGGGTGCTGATATTGCTGTTAATTTCAAGAAAAATGCATCTAAGGTTTCTACATTTTGTAATGATGTTATAGGAGATGTAAGTGGGATTGTATCTGGTAGTGTTGGAGTTATTATTTCTAGTTCAATAGCAAATAAGTTTAATTTTTCACTTATTGTTACAACACTTGTTGTAACTGGTATAATATCTGCAATTACTATTGGTGGAAAAGCTATATTTAAAAGTTATGCAATTAATAAAAGTGATTTGATTTTATATGAATTTTCTAAGTTTGTATCAAATTTTTATCGTTTGAATAATAATAAAAAAGCAAAAAAATAAATTTATTTGCTTTTTTTCTTTTACATTTATAAAAAAATATAGTATAATGATTGGTAGATTGTAGGAGATGGTAATGTGAAGCATATCTATACTAGTATTGATATAGGTTCTGATACAATAAAAGTTGTTGTATGTGAACTATTTAAAAATAAACTTAGTTTGCTTGCTGCATCTTCTGTTAAATCTGAAGGTATAAAAAAGGGGCTAATAACTGATGTAAATGGTGCTTTGAAATCTGTTAAAAAAGCGATTACTGAAGTTGAATCAATGCTTGGAGTTAAGGTTGATAAAGTAATAGCAACTGTTCCAAGTTATATGGCAAATTTTACTATGGTTAAAGGTAAAATTGATTTATCACTTACTGAAGGAGAAACTATTCAAGGTAATGAAATAGTAAAAGTACTTCAAAAAGCTTCTAGTAATAAACTTATGTCTAATGAAGAAATGATTACTTTAATTCCAATTGACTTTATGGTTGATGATAAGTTATTTCGTGATCCAAAAGGTAAAATTGGTAAGACTTTAAGTGCAAGGGCTATAATGGCAAGTACTCCAAAGAAAAATATTTATTCTGTTGCAAGTTTATTTAATAATCTTGGAATTGAGATTGTTGATATTTCTTTAAATGGTATAGGTGACATTTATGCTTTTAAAAAAGGTAAAATGGATGAACAAATGGGAGCTATAATAAATATAGGTCATGAGATTACAAATATATCTTTATATAATAAAGGTGTTATTGTTAAAAATTCTATATTACAATATGGTGGTAAAAACATTGAACATGATATTGCTTATATTTATAAGATTAGTGATGATGATGCATTAAAAATAAAAGAAAATTTTGCTTTATCAAGTAAAGAAGGAGCAAGTTTAAATGATTTCTATGAAGTTGAAACTACTTATGGTGAAAAAATAAAAATCAGTCAATCTGAAGTATCTGAAGTTGTTTCATCTAGAGTTGAAGAAATACTTGAGTTATCTTTAAGAGAAATAATGACTTTATCAAGAAGAGAAGTTGATTATATTATTATTACTGGTGGTACAAGCAATTTATCAAATTTAACTTTTAACGCTAAAAAGATATTAGGGGATAAAGCAACAATTGAAAATATTAAAATTGTTGGTGTTAGAAATAATAAATATTCATCTGCTTTAGGTAATATAGTTTATTTTATAAATAAATTAAAATTACAAGGTAAAAATTATACGATGATGGATAAGGATGAAGTTGATGATTTATCATCACCAAAAAGAAATTCTGGAAATACAAATGAGACAATGTTAGGTAAAGTATTTGGATACTTTTTCGAATAAGGGAGGATATATATGTTTGGAATAGAAATGGATCAATTAGCAAAAATTAAAGTAATTGGAGTTGGTGGAGGCGGATGTAACGCTGTAAACCGTATGATAGAATCAGGTGTTAAAGGAGTAGATTTTATAGTTGCTAATACTGATTTACAAGTATTAAATACTTCACTTGCTCCTGTTAAGATTCAAATTGGAGTTGAACTTACGAATGGTTTAGGTGCTGGAGCAGATCCAGAAGTAGGTAAAAATGCCGCACTAGAATCAAAAGAAGAATTACAAGAAGCATTATCTGGAGCTGATATGGTTTTCATTACTTGTGGTATGGGTGGTGGAACTGGTACAGGTGCAGCACCAGTAATCGCAGATATTTGTAAAACTATGGGAGCTCTTACTGTTGGTATAGTTACAAAACCATTCTCATTTGAAGGTAAAAAAAGAATGGACAAAGCTATAGCAGGGCTTGATGAAATGAAAAAATATGTTGATACTTTAATTGTTATACCTAATGATAGATTAAGAGAAATAATTGATAAATCAACACCACTTTTAGAATCATTTAAAGAAGTTGATAATGTACTTAGACGTGGTGTACAATCAATTTCTGATTTAATTGCTGTAGCAGGACTTATCAATCTAGACTTTGCTGATGTTAAAACAGTAATGCAAAATAGAGGAAATGCTTTAATTGGAATTGGAATTGGTGTAGGTGAAGATAGAGCAAAAGAAGCAGCTCGTCAAGCAGTTTCAAGTCCACTTCTTGAAACAAGTATAAGTGGTGCTACTGATGCGATTATAAATGTAACAGGTGGATCTAATTTAACTTTATTTGAAGTTGAAGAAGCCGCTGAGGTTATTCGTACTTCTGCAAATACAGATATTAATACTATATTTGGAGCAGTTATTAATGAAAATTTAAATGATGAAATAATTGTTACTGTTATAGCAACTGGATTTGAAGATGAGAAAGAACCATTATATCATTCATATGATAGAGTATCAGAAACTTCTAGTGCTGTAGATAATGAAGATGATGATGATGATATTCCATCATTCTTAAGAAAAAGAGGATTTTAAGCTTTGAATTTATCAAAGTTTTTTTCTAATCGAGGTGAATTTATGAAAAAAGGATTTACTTTAGTTGAACTTTTAGGTGTTATAATAATTATTATTGCAATTGGTTTAGTTACTGTACCTGTTGTTTCATTTATTTTGGATGATTCTAAGGGTAAGGCATATGATGCACAGGTTAAAATTATTATAGCATCAGCTGATAATTATGTTTTAGATAATATAGATAATATTAATAAACCAATAGATTATGTAAGTGTTGAAGAATTACAAAAAGGTGGATATTTAGAAAAAAAAGATGTAATTAATTCTGAAACAAATGAAAAAGAAAATGGATGCGTTGTTATAAAATTTTCAAAAAATAAATTTAAATATACTTATAATAAGAAGACATGCACTGAAATTAATAAAGATAATGCACCAACAATTACAGTTTCAGAAAGTGTAATTAAAGTTGAAGTTGGAAGTAGTCTTGATTTATCTAATATTAATAGTAAGGTAAGCGCTAAATCACATAGTGGGGTAGATTTAGAAGTTGGTGATCCTGTAATAACTCGTAATGGTAAGGTTGTAACTAGTATTGATACAAGTATATTAGGAGCTAAATATATTTTAACTTATAGTGTAACAGATCCTAGTAATGAATTATCAGGAAAAAACAAAATTAAGGTAATTATTAATGATACGACTTCACCAATTATAAGTGTTAATGGTATAACTGATGAACAAACAATTAGTGTTAAATTAAATGATAGATTTAGTATACCTGATGCAGCAGTTACTGATAATAGTGGTGAAAATATAGAATGCGCTATTAGTGGTAGTGTTAATACCGAGATTCTTGGAAATTATGTTATTACATATAAAGCTGTTGATTCTAGTGGTAATGAAGCAGAGTATAAGTTAAATGTAAATGTTATTGAATAAAAAACGACACAATTATTTGTGCCTTTTTTTTATAATATAATTGGTGATTCAAATGAAGATTTATGTGGATCTAGTATTACTATTAAATTTCTTACTTGATTTTTTATTATTACTTAGTGTATCTGTTGTTTTAAAACGGGGTACAAAGATTTTTAATATGATGATTGGAGCTTTTATTGGTAGTTTAAGTACATTACTTATGTTTTATTCTATGTCATCAGTTAGTTTATTTTTTTATAAGGTAGTGTTAAGTATAGTTATGTGTATTAGTACTTTTGGATTTAAAAGTATAAAGTATACTTTAAATAATTTATTATTTTTATACTTATCTAGTATTGTACTTGGTGGTGGATTATATTTTATTAATAATCAGATTTCTTTAAAAAATAGTAATTTTATTTTTGTTAATAATGGCTTTAGTATTAATTTAATAATACTAGTTATTTTTAGTCCAATTGTTGTATACATTTATATTAAGAAATTAAATAGGGTAAAGGATAATTATAGTAATTATTATAATATAAAACTATATATAAATGATGTTATTTATAATTTAAATGCATATTTAGATACTGGTAATGTTTTAAAAGATCCATATAAAAATAGACCTGTACTTATTGTTTCTAGTGATGTATTTAAAATTGAATTTGATCACTTTTTATTTGTACCTTATAAGACAATTGATAAAGAGGGGATGATGAAGTGTATAAAAGCAGATAAACTTATTATTGAAAATGTAGGAGTTAGATATAATTTTTTAGTTGGATTACTAGATGAAAGACTTGAGTTTGATGGTGTTAATTCTATAATAGGAAAAAATTTATTGGAGGGAATATGAGATTAATTAATTTTATTAAAAAAATATTTATAGAGTGTAAATCAATATTTTTTGTTGGTAGTGTTGATAAGTTACCTGAGCCTTTATCTAAAGATGAAGAAATTTATTATGTAAAAAAATCTATGGAAGGTGATTTAAAAGCTCGTGATATTCTTATTGAACATAATTTAAGACTTGTTGTATTTCTTGCTAAAAAGTATGAAAATACTAAGGTAGATTTAGAAGATTTAGTTAGTATTGGTTCTATTGGTTTAATTAAAGGTATTAATACATATAAGCTTGATAAAAATATTAAACTTGCTACTTATGCTTCCCGCTGTATTGATAATGAAATACTTATGTTTTTAAGAAAGAATAAAAAAAGAAGAAGTGAGGTTAGTTTTGAAGATAGTTTGAGTTTTGATGCTGAAGGTAATGAGTTACATCTTGAAGATATTTTAGGTACTGATAGTGATATTGTTACTAAAAATATTGAAAATGAAACTGAAAAGAACTTGCTTTATCGAGAAATATCTAAATTAAAGGGTAGAGATAAAGAAATTATGGTATTAAGATATGGCTTATTTGGTAAGAATGAAATGACACAAAAAGATATTGCTAATAAATTAGGGATTAGTCAATCATATATTTCTAGAATTGAAAAGAAGGTAATTAGAAGGCTTAAAAACATTGTAAAAATCTAATAATCATGGTATAATTTTTTTAGGGTGAAGAGTATGAAAAAGGGTTTTACATTGGTTGAATTACTTGCTGTAATTGTTATTCTTGGGATAATTGCTATTATTGCTGTTCCAACTATTTATAATCTTATTACGGATTCTAGAGAAAAATTATATAATGAACAAGTTTTTCAAATTGAGAATGCTGCTAAAAAATGGGCTGTTGAAAATATTTCTGATGATGGAACAAATGATGAGAGTCACTTTGTTACAGATGTTTCTATTAATGATTTAATTGATACTGGTTTTTTAGAAAATAGGGAAATTGTTGATCCTAGGGATAATTCAACGATGAATGGCTGTGTTAAAATTAATTATAGTAAGGATTATAATCAATACACATATGAGTATCAAGAAAACTGTTAAATTTTATAAAAAGTGTTTTATTTTTATAAAATTGTGATATAATAATTAAGAATTTTAAAATTAAATAAAAACTTTGAAGTGGAGAAGTACTATTTATGACTGTTTAAAGAGAGCTAGGATGGTGGAAACTAGTAATAAGATAAATAGGAATAACACCATGGAGTTGCTTATGTGAAAATGTAAGCCGGTAATTCCGTTAAATATTTAAGTGCACTTTAAGTGAAAATATGGTGGTACCGCGGATACACAGTAATTCGTCCTATTGATGGATACTGTGTTTTTATATTTTAAGGAGGAAATTTATGAAATTTACACGTGAAATGGTTGATGATTATGCTGATAAGTTATTAATTGGACTTACAGAGGAAGAAAATAAGCAAGTACTTGATGAATTTGAAATTATTGATAAAAATATTGATATTATTAATAAAATACCTAATATTGAAAATGTTGAACCTATGTCATGGTGTTTGGATGATTTTGTATTTGAGTTAAGAGAAGATGTTAAAGAAGAGTCTTTAACTCATGATGAAATTTTATCTAATTGTGATGATTATATAGGTGATGAAGTTAGAGTACCAAAGGTGGTGGGATAATGAGTTATATGAATAAAAGTATTAAAGAATTACATGAAGCATTATTAAAAAATGAAGTTACTTCTAAAGATTTAATTAATGAGTCTTTAAAAAAGTCTCATGAAGTACAGGATAGTTGTAATGCATTTGTAACTATTATGGATGATGCTAAAGAAGAAAAAGTTACTGATAATTTATTATCTGGTATTCCATATGGTATAAAAGATAATTATAGTACAAAGGGTATTTTAAGTACTGGTTCATCTAATACATTAAAGGATTACGTTCCATTTTTTACAGCTACTGCTATAAAAAACTTAGAGAATGCTGGAGCTGTTGGTATTGGTAAGACTGTTCTTGATGAGTTTGGAATGGGTGGAACTGGTACAACAGGTCATACTGGTATTGTTAAAAATCCTTGGGATCATACTCGTATGTGTGCTGGATCTAGTGCAGGATCAGCATGTAGTGTTGCAGCTGGAGTTTATCCATATGCTACTGGAAGTGATACAGGGGATTCTATTAGAAAACCTGCTGCTTATTGTGGAATTGTAGGGTATAAACCTACTTATGGTATGATATCTCGTTATGGATTATTTCCTTTTGCTAGTAGTTTAGATCATTGTGGTGTTTTAACTCGTAGTGTTGAAGATGCTGCAATTGTTGTTGATAATATGAAGGGAATTGATAAAAATGATATGACTAGTTGGGATTCTAGCGATATTCATTTATATGATTCTTTAAATAATGACGTTAAGGGTAAAAAACTATGTTATATAGAGGAAATTTGTGATATAAAGAATTATCCTAATGCTAGTGATGAATTAAAAGAACATTTAGATAACTTTAATAAAACTCTTGAAGTTTGTCGTGAACTTGGTATGGAGGTAGAAAGGGTTAGTGTTGATAGAACTTTACTTAATGCTATTGCATCTACTTATGTTGTTATTTCTTGTGCTGAGGCTACAAGTAATATGTCAAATTTAACTGGTATTATTTTTGGACCAAGAGCTGAGGGTGAAAGTTATATTGATATGATGAAGAATTATCGTACTAAAGGATTTTCACCACTTATTAAAAGAAGATTTATAATTGGCTCATATGTTTTACAATCACAAAATAAGAATAGATATTTCTTTAATGCCCAAAGAGTTAGAAGATTACTTGTTGATGAATGGAAAAAATTATTTAGTGAATATGATGCGGTTATTCTTCCAGTATCTAGTGGTCCTGCTAAAAAGTTTGATGAAGATAAAGAGATGTTAGATGATTCAACTACTGTACTTGAAGAACATTTACAAGTTGGAAACTTTGGTGGTTTTCCATCAATTACTATTCCAAATGGGTTTGTTAGTAAATTACCAGTTGGTGTTAATATTACAGGTAATTGTTATAATGATGAGGTTGTACTTAATATAGCAAGTGCTATTGAAGATAAATTAGGTTATAAAAATCAAATTGCTACGGAGGTGAAATAATGGAATACAAGGCATTAATAGGTTTAGAGATGCACTGTGAAATTAGTAAAACTAATACTAAGGTATTTTCTAGTGCTGAAAACTCTTATAAAGAAACTCCTAATTCAAATATTAGACCTGTTGATATGGCTTTTCCAGGTACTCTTCCAGTTGTAAATAAAGAAGCTGTAAAAAAAGCATTAATGGCAAGTATGATTTTAAATTGTAAACAACCTGAATATATGTATTTTGAAAGAAAAAATTATTATTATCCTGATTTACCAAAAGGTTTTCAAATTACTCAAGAAACTAAACCAGCTCCAGTTGGTATATATGGACAGTTAGAATATGAATGTAATGGTGAATTAAAAATAGCTAAAATTAATAACATTCACTTAGAAGAGGATGCAGCTAGTAGTGATCACTATAAGAATTATTCTACAATTGATTATAATAGAGCAGGTGTACCACTTCTAGAACTTGTAACTGAACCTATATTTCATTCTGCAGATGAAGCTGTTGCATTTTTAGAGACTATGAGAAGTATATATCAATATACAGACATTAGTGAGGCAGATAGTAAGAAAGGTCAGATTAGATGTGATGTTAATGTTTCTATAATGGATTCTTCACTTGATGAATCTGATCCTAAAAACTGGGGAACTAAAATAGAAATTAAAAATGTTAACTCTTTTGGTGGAGTAAGAGATGCTATTAATTATGAAATTAAAAGACAAATTGAAGCTAAAGAGGATGGTACATATGATTCTATGGAACAACAAACTAGACGTTTTGATGAGGAATCTGGTACTACAATATATATGAGAAGTAAAGTTGATGCGATTGATTATAAATATTTTATTGAACCTAATATTCCAAAATATAAATTAAGTAGTGAATTTTTAGATTCAATTAGAAAAAGTATACCAATGTTAGCTCGTGAGAAAAAGGATAAATATATTAATGAATATGGTTTATCAAATTATGATGCGACAATTCTTGTAAAGGAAAGAAATATCTCTCTTTATTTTGATTCTACTATTAGTGAAAATGTAGATCCAAAGTTAGCGTCTAACTGGATAACTAGCGTTATACTTGGATATTTAAATAAGAATGCACTTGATATAACTGATATTTATGTTACACCTTCTATGCTTGCAGGCTTAATTAATTTAGTAAGTTCTGGTAAGATTTCTATTAAACAAGGTAAAGAGGTTTTATTTGAATGTTTAGAGAATAATACTGATCCTGTTAAAGTTGTAAGTGAAAAAGGTATATCTCAAATAGGGGATGCTAATGAAATTAAAGAAATTGTCAATAAGGTTTTAGATAATAATTTAGAAAATATTGAAAAATATAAGTCTGGTAAAACTAATGTACTTGATTATTTAGTTGGTCAAGTTATGAAGGAAACTAGAGGAAAAGCTAATCCTGCTATTACTAGAACTATGATGCAGGAAGAACTTGAAAGGAGATAATTATGTATAGAACAAATTATTGTGGTTTAATTGATGAATCATTTGTTGATAAGAAAATTGTTTTATCTGGGTTTGTTGAAAATATAAGAGATCATGGTGGAGTTATATTTGTTGATTTAAGAGATATTAAAGGTGTAATACAACTTGTTAGTAATGATGAAGATATGTTTACATCGCTATCTAAAGAATCAGTTATTAAGGTTGAAGGTATTGTTAGAAAAAGGTTAGAGGAAGATTATAATGATAAAATAGCAACTGGTAAAATTGAAGTTTTAGTTGATAAGTTAGATATATTATCTAAAGCTAAAAATTTACCTTTTGAAATAAAAACTTCACGTGAAGTAAATGAAGAAACACGTCTTAAATATAGATATCTTGATTTAAGGAATAACAAGGTTAGGGATAATATTTTATTTAGGGGAGAGTTACTTAAATATTTAAGAGAAAAAATGAGTTCTTTAGGATTTAATGAAGTTCAAACTCCAATTATTACTGCATCATCTCCTGAAGGAGCACGTGATTTTATAATTCCATCACGTAAATTTAAGGGTAAGTTTTATGCTTTACCTCAAGCCCCACAAGTATTTAAAGAGTTATTAATGGTAGCTGGTTTTGATAAGTATTATCAAATTGCTCCTTGTTTTAGGGATGAAGATTCAAGAAGTGATAGAACATTAGAGTTTTATCAACTTGATTTTGAAATGAGTTTTGCAACTGAAGAAGATGTATATAATATTGGTGAAGAAATTTTCTATGATACTTTTACTAAATTTAGTGATAAAAAAGTATCACCTCGTCCATTTAGAAGAATTGATTATCGTGAGGCAATGCTTAAATATGGTACTGATAAACCAGATTTAAGAAATCCTTTAGAGATAATTGATATTAGTGATGTATTTAAAGAGTCTTCTTTTAAACCATTTAGAGGTAGTTGTGTTAGAGCTATAAAAGTAGATGATTTAGCATCTAAATCAAATTCATGGTTTAATGAAGTAGTTGATTACGCTAAAAAAATAGATATGCCAGGTATTGGTTATATTACTGTCCAAGAAGATAATACTTTTAAAGGCCCTATTGATAAATTTTTAACTGATGAAGATAGAAAGAATTTAACTATAAAAGCTGATTTAAAGGTAAATTCAGTATTATTCTTTATTGCTGATAGAGATTCTTCTATTGCTTCAAAACAAGCAGGTTTAATTAGAACATACCTAGGTAATAAGTTAGAATTAATTGATAATGATAAATTTGAATTCTGTATTGTAAATAATTTTCCTATGTTTGAATATGATGAGGAAAATAAAAAATATGAATTTGGACATAATCCATTTAGTATGCCACAAGGTGGAATTGATGCTTTAGATAATAAAATAGATGATGTTTTAGCGTACCAATTTGATTTTGTATGTAACGGATATGAAATGTCTTCAGGTGCTGTTAGAAATCATGATATTAAATGTTTACAAAAAGCATTTAGTATTGTTGGTTATGATGAAAAAGTAGTTGAAGAAAGATTTAAATCACTTTATAATGCATTCCAATATGGTTGTCCTCCTCATGCTGGTATGGCTCCTGGGATAGATAGAATGATTATGTTACTACGTGGAGAAAATAATTTAAGAGAGGTAATAGCATTCCCACCAAGTGTTAGTGGTGAAGATAAGATGATGGGTTGTCCTAGTACTTTATCTGAATTACAACTTAGGGAAGCTCATATTAAAATTAGGGATTAAAAAAATCGAGTTTTTACTCGATTTTTATATTAGTCTAATTTCTCCTTCACTAAAGAAAGGTTTCTTTTTATTTATTCTATCATAGAATAGTATCCCATTTAAATGATCTATTTCATGTTGGAATGCTATAGATAAGTCTTCTCTTGCACGTATTTGTATTTTTTCTCCGTTTTCATTGTATCCTTCAATTGTAACTCTTGCAAATCTTGGTACATGTCCTTCGATTTCTCTATTTACGCTTAGACATCCTTCACCGGCTTCTGCAGCTATCATTTCTGTTGAATTACTGATTATTTTTGGATTTATTACAACATAGTCTTCGAATTTTCCTTCTTCATATTCGTATACTATTACTATTATTCTTTTATCTATTCCAAGTTGTGGAAATGCAAGTCCCATACCAGGTCTTAAATCATACTTTTCTGATTTTTCTTCTATTTGACTATATGTTAAGTGTTTTATTATTTGTTTAATCGTTTTTTTGTAATCATCAGATATAGGGAATTTAACTTCTTTTGCTACAGTTCTTAAATGTTTATTTTTTTCATCTAAAATATTTAATTTTTTAAACATATAATCATCTCCAATCGATAAGTATTTTATCACATTTTTTTTATTTTTCAAAATATTAAATAATATTTTCAAAATTTGTTGAAAAAAAAATAAAAAATTGGTATACTTATTTAAGAATAGGAGAGTATTTATGAAAAAAGGTTTAAAAAATATTTCAGGTTTAGTACTATTGTTTGTAGCATTTTTCATGGTTAATAATGTAAGTGCTGCATCAAGTAGTATTGGACCAATTTATAATGGGAGTGGTTCTCCAGCATGGAATGGAGTGTCATACTTTCCATACAAGTATGATAATTCGTCTGGAAAGGCAGTATTTTGTACAACATTTTTAATTAATGGTACAACTTATAGTGGTAATTGTTCTGTATCCGATTGGAATAAAGCTGTAAAAGCTGGTGTTGGACAAATTATTCATGATGCAAATGTATCAAATGGTAATATGACTAAGAATTATTATTATGCAGAACTTGCTATTAATTTATTCTTATATAATTATAATGGTGGTAATTGGTATAACTGGCCATATGGTGGTACTAGTTTAAATTATTTGTTAACTGATACATCTGGTACATCTTATCAATATTTATATGATAATGCTGTTGATGCATATAATAAGGCTAAAAGCACAAAAAATGCATCAGTTAGTTTAAAGAAGACAAGTGGATTATATATTAATAATGTGGATACTGGTGATAATACAAGTATTACTAACAAGTATTCTGTTACAAGTGAGAATGCAAAAAAATTTACATATAAATTAGTTTCTGATAATGCACCTAGCGGAGTTACTTTTAAAATTAATGATACTGCAGTAACTTTAGGACAAGAAAAAACTGCTACAAGTTTAAGTGAATTAAAAGTTCAAATAAATGGACTATCTGCAGGTCAAGATTTTAGTGTTAGACTCGAGGTTCATGCAGATCCAAAAGATGCTGCGGGTTGTTATTTTGCAACTAATTATTCATGTACGAGTGGAGTTCAAGACTTTACACCTAATAGTACTGATGAGGGTGATTGCTATACTACAAAAGGTGCTGATGCACATAAAACTATTATAATTACAACATATGACGAACCAGAATTTCCAAAGGTAAGCGTTATTAAAAAAGATACATCAGGTAATAATATTTCAAATGCTATATTTGAATTAAGAAATAAAACTTCAAATTCGTTATTAGAAGTTGGTGATTTAACAGCATTTGGTTTAATTCCTATTGATGAAGAAGGAACATATTGTGTTAAAGAACTTGCTTCTGCTCCAGGGTATGTTATTACTGATACTTCTGAACATTGTTTTAAGGTAGCATTAGATTCTTCAAATAAGGTTATTGTAAGTGATTTAGGCTCTGGATTAACATATAATTCAACTGCTAATGTTGTAACATTAACTATGACTAATGCTAAGAACAAAGTTAAATTAGGTAAAGTTGATAAAGATGGTAATTTAATTGCAGGTGCAAAAATGAATTTTAAAGGACCTGGTAATGTTAATCATACATGGACTTCAACTACGTCATACGAGGTACTTGAAGGGTTAATGCCTGGTACATATACTTTAACTGAAGTTGAAGCTGCTCCAGGGTATAAGAAAACTTTAAGATATAAAAATGTAAAAATTTCTCTTACTTCAGATACATCTGCAGTTATAACTGAAACTATTCCTAATGAAGAAATTACATTAGTAATAAGTAAGAAAGCAATATCTGGTACAGGTGAACTTGAAGGTGCAGAGTTAAAGGTTTGTAAACAAAGTGAAAGTAATGATTCAACATGTACTCCAATTAAAACTATTCATAATGTTGAATTAAAATGGATTTCAGGTACAACTGAGAGAGTATTTTCTGGAGTACCTGCTGGAGATTATAAATTAGTTGAAACAACTGCGCCAAATGGATATGTTAAAACTGAAAGTATTAATTTTTCTATTGATGAATATGGAATTTTAACTCGTGGTGGAAGTAGTACAGGTTCAATTGTAATGTATAATAGTCAAAACGAAATTAATGTAAAAAAAGTAGATAATGAGACAAACCAAGTTGTAGTTGGCGCAGTACTTAAAATAACCGATTCAACTGGTAAAACTGTTAAACTTGATGGTAAAGAATTAGAGTGGACAACTGAGGCTACCGCTAAAAAAATAAGTGGTTTAAAAATTGGTACTTATTATATTGAAGAGGTTTCTGCACCTGATGGTTATGTTTTATCTAATGAAAAAGTAGTATTTAGTGTGGATGATAAAGGTGTCGTAAAACAAAATGGTATTATAAAAACGGATTTAACTTTACTTGTTAATAATAAGAAAAATGAATTAAAGGTTAGTAAAGTTGATGAAAAAGGTAATTTAATTGAAAATGCAGTATTAAAAATTACTGATTCAAATGGAGAAACTGTTAAGTTAAATGGTAAGAATTTGGAATGGACAACTGATGGTAAAGAAAAAGTTATTAAAGGTTTACCAAAAGGTACTTATTATTTAGAAGAGGTTGAAGCTCCAGAAGGATATGCTAAATCAAATGAAAAAATAGAATTTAGTGTTGATTCGAAGGGTTATATAGTACAAAAAGATGTTGTTAAAGATAGTCTTACAATTATAATGACTAATGCTTTAACTAAAGTACATATTAGTAAACAAGATATAACTACTAAAGAGGAATTACCTGGTGCGAAATTACAATTATTTGATGGTAGAAATGTTTTAGTTAAAGAATGGATTTCAGGTAATGAACCATATTATATTGAAGGATTAGCGACTAATCAAACATATACTTTAGTTGAAATAACAGCTCCAGATGGTTATGATAAAGCTGAATCTATTACATTTACAATAAATGAAGATGGATCAATTACTGGTGATACAGTAATGTATGATAAATTATCTACAGTTAAAGTTGAAGATACTTTATTAAATAGATCTATTCTTGTAATTGTATTTGGAGCAATTCTTGTAATAAGTGGAATTGTTATTTCTAGAAAAAATGAGATTAAAAAAATGACTAAATAGTCATTTTTTTAGTTGTTTCCCCAAGCACGTGCACCTATGATTATAACAAGTAATATAAATAATACAAGTATTATTGATGCTCCATATCCTGAACCATATCCACCGTATCCACCACATGGATTGCAGCATGAGTTACCGTATCCTTGGTACGAAGAATTTAAATAATCATAAATTTGGTATATACACATAATGAAAAAAATAAAAAGTCAAGACCGATTTTAATCGTTCATATAGTCTTGACTTTTTATTTTTTAAAATCATAATTTTGCATTGTGATAAAAGACTAAACAAAGTTTGTCTTTTATCGCTATAAAAAATTTTTGGCCCAAAAATTTGACAAAATTTAAGTAGTGCAATTAAAATTGGTGTAGTAGCGTAAAAGGGATGTCATTCCCCTTTTACGCACACCAATTTTAAGACAAAATGTTTATCTAAAGAAAGAAGGTAAAATTATATGATAGATTTAAGAAGTTATAAGTGGTTTTGTAGATTTAGTAAAATAAATAAAACAAGCGAAGATGGAATTGTAGAATATAATTTTACCGATATCTATGAGAAATTGTGCAATAAATTTCCTAAAGCAAAAATCATGTATATTATACATGATAAAGATAAAAAAAACATTCATGCTCATTTTATAATTCAAAATAACACACAAATAAGAAAAAGTACTTTAATTAATGTTGTAAAGTATGGTTCTCTCCAAAAACAAAAAGGGTCAAATCAAGAATGCTATAATTATTTAATGCATAAAAATATCGATAACAAAGAACCATATTCTGAAGAAAGTATAATTTTAAATTTTAAAGAAGAATTAGAAGACTGGTTAAAAAAAGGAAAATCAATAGCTAATGAATATGATGAAATGATAAATGATTTATATTCAGGATTTTCCCCAAGTGAATTAAGAAAAAAATATCCTAAATCATATTTTAAATACCATAAATCAATAAAAGAAGTTTCATTAGAACTTTTAAGTGAAAAATCCAATAAATTTAGAAATGTAAATGTAATATATATTTATGGTGAAAGTAGAACATATAAAACACGTACAATAATAGATTATTGCAATGAGAACAAATATACATATTATAGGGTTACTGATTATGATAGAGACCCATTCGAAAATTATTATGATGAAAAAGTGTTAATTCTAGATGAATATAGAGCAAATTTTACATTATCAAATTTTTTAACCTATCTTGAAGGATATTCAAAAACAACATTACCTTCAAGATATTCAAATAAGTTTGCATTATATGATATTGTATTTATTATTTCAAACATACCACTTTCAAATCAATATCAAAATATTGATGAAGCATCAAAAAAGGCAATCAAAAATAGAATTAAATATATCGCATATTTTTCAAATGAAAGTATAAATTTATACAAAGATAATATTTTAATTAAAACATATCCAAATGTTTTTTATCAAAATAATAAGGGGGTCTTATCATGAAAATAATTAAACGTAATTATAATTCAAAAAATTTAAGTGATTTAATTATTATTTACTTTGAAAAAATGGCAGTGTATAATACATGATATGTGTATATACCAAGAAAAAGGAGGTTAAAATGAACGTTGGTATATATATAAGACTTTCAGAGGAAGATAAAAATAAAAAAGAAAACGAAAGTGAAAGTATAAAAAATCAAAGACTTTTCTTATTAAACTATGCTAAAGAAAAAAAATTTAATATCATAAAAGAATATGTTGATGATGGTTACACTGGACTGGACTATAATAGACCACAATTTAAATTAATGATTAATGATATAAATAATGGACTAATTAATTGTATTATTACAAAAGACTTTTCAAGATTAGGAAGAGAAAACTCACAATTTATTTATTATGTTGAAACTTTTTTTCCTCAAAAAAAAGTTAGGTATATTTCTGTTAATGATAATTATGATAGTGAAATTAATTGCGATAATGATATAGTTCCATTTAAATCTGTAATCAATGATTTTTATAGTAAAGATATTTCTAAAAAAGTACGTTCAACAATATATTCTAAAATGGAATGTGGACTATATGTTGGTTCTAAACCCTGTTATGGATATAAAAAAGATATAAATAATAAAAATAAGTTAGTAATTGATACTTATCCAAGCATAATTGTTAAAAGCATATTTGCAGATTTTGTTAATGGTAAAAATATGTCACAAATAGCACGAGAATTAACAGAAAGAAAAATTGATATCCCATCATTTTATAATCAAAAGTGTGTAGGAAAAAAACCACACTATAATATTTGGAAAGCACAAACTATAAAATACATTTTAACAAATGAAATTTATATAGGAAATATGGTTCAAGGTAAAGTTCAAAATATTTCATATAAGGTAAAGAAAAGAAAAAAAATTAATAAAAAAAATTGGAAAATTGTTGAGGGAACACACGAACCAATAATATCAAAAGAATTATTTTTTCAAGCACAAAAAAAATTAAATTCAAATGTTAAATATAGCAAACATACTGAATTACTTCTTATTGGACTTGTAAAATGTAAAGAATGCGGAACTGCATTAGGTTCAATTAGTACAAGTAATCACAAACACTATTTTAATTGCAAAACATACCTTTTAAACCATAAAATGGCATGCTATAGTCATTCGATAAATTATGAAAAATTAGAAAAAATAGTAATAGATGATTTAAAAACAGAATTAAATAAAAGAATTATAAATTATGAGAAAATTAATAATAATTTAAATAAAAAAAGGGATAAAATAACAAATGATATTTCAAATTCAAAAAAAAGCATTTTAGATTTAAAAAGAAAAAAAGAAATTCTATATAGTGATAGATTAAATAATATTTTATCAGTTGAAGAATATATTGAAACAAAAGAAAAAATTGATAATAAAATTAAAATAGAAAGTGAAAGTATTGAAAAATTAAAAATTGAATTAAATGACTGTGAAAATGATTTTTCGTATAATAGTTTAGTAGATTCATTACTAAAATTGGAAAAACCTAATAAATTATTATTAAGTTTATTAATTGATAAAATAGAAATAAATAAAAATAAAGAAATAGAAATTTCTTATAATTTTTGTTAAAATTTAAATTCTTCGTATCCACCGTAATAGTACATAATATACCTCCTATCTAATATATTTTATTTTATTTTATTAAAAGTGTTTATATATTTTACCTATTTTAATAATAAAGCATTTTAAAAATAAATAAATTATGATATTATATTAATAGAGAGTAGGGGTAAGATGAAAAGAGTTAGAAATATTTTTAATTCAATTGATAAACCTTTGTTTTTTGTAACGCTAATTCTTTTTGTTTTTGGCTTACTTAATATTGTAACAGCTTCTAGTAGTGAATCTGTAAATAGATATGATATGTCATTATTTCATTATTTTTGGCAACATTTAAAAATGTTATCGATAGGGTTGATTTTGGGTTTGTTTATTATAAATTATCCAAGTAAAAAATATACTCCTTTTGCTATTTTTGCTTTTTTAGCGTTACTTATTATTTCTATATTTTTACTTGTTAATGGTGAGGCACATAAAGGAGCAATAAACTGGATTAGTATTGGTGGAGTTAAATTTCAACCTAGTGAATTTAGTAAGATTGTTATTATTGTTTGCTTAGCTTTAATGTTTGAAAAATATAATAAGAAATTACGTACTAAAAATATTAATCATTATGATATAATTGCGCGAATTTTAATTGTTGGTGTTATGATTCCGTTAATTGTATTTTTGCAAAAAGATTTTGGTACAATGCTTATAATGTTGTTTATTTTTGGTGTTATGTTTATAGCAAGTCCTATACTTAAAATTGAAAAGTTTAGGGTTATTGTATTATTATTAATTTTAGCTGTTGTAGGTTCATTTATAATGTTAGGTGTTAAAGGATATATTTTATCTAGTGAACAAATGGAAAGGTTTAATTTTTTAAATCCTTGTTCTAATTATGAAACAGGTGGATATCAGGTTTGTAATGGGTTTATAGCAATTCATGATGGCGGATTACTTGGCCTTGGTATTGGTAATAGTAGACAAAAATATTCTTATATACCTGAACCTCATACTGACTCTGTGTTTGCTATTATTGCAGAAGAAAATGGATTTTTGAAATCATTACTTATATTTATTGCCTATATTTATATTTTAAAACGTATTTTGAATTTGGCAAGTGTGTCTAATTCTATTAGGGGTAGGTATATATGTCTAGGTGTAGCTTGTTATATATTTGCTCATATTTTAATTAATCTAGGTGGTTTATTTGGTGTTATGCCTTTAACTGGTGTACCTCTTCCATTTTTATCTTATGGTGGATCATTTAATGTATCTCTTTTGGTTAGTTTAGCACTAGTACAAAGAATACATATTGAATATAAGAATCAAAAAATTAAAGTGTAATTATGACTATTTTTTAATAGTCATTTTACTTATTTTAAAATAAATGATATAATCTTACATGTGAAACGGGTGACTATATGGAAATATTAGACAAATTAAATATTAAAACTAATAATATAGAATTATATGAAACTGCATTTACTCATACTTCGTTTGCTAATGAAAATAGGGTTGAAAGTTACGAAAGATTAGAGTATTTGGGCGATGCTGTACTTGAGTTATTGATGAGTGAGTATTTATATAAGAATACTTCTAAAGCAGAGGGTGAAATGACTAAGTTAAGGGCACATTATGTTTGTGAGAATGCTTTATATGAATATTCTACTAGTTTAAAGTTAAATGATTATTTAAAACTTGGTAAGGGTGAAGAAGAAAGTGGAGGTAAGTATCGTAAGACGATAGTTGCTGATATTTTTGAGTCATTTATTGGTGCGATGTTTTTAGATCAAGGGATAGATAAGGTTAAGAGTTTTTTATATGAGTATGTTATACCTATTATTGAAAGTGGTAGGGTTGATTATATTTTAGATTATAAATCTGTTTTACAAGAAATGGTTCAAACTGATAAGAGAAGTTTAGAATATAATGTTGTTAATGAAGAGGGACCAGCACATAATAAAACTTTTACTGTAAGTGTTATGATTGATAATATAAATTATGGAATAGGAGTGGCACATTCTAAAAAGGAAGCAGAGCAGTTGGCTGCTAAGGATGCTTTAAAAAAATGTGTAAGATAATATGGAGAGAGATTTAATTGATTATATTGTAAGTAGTGATCGTAAGGGTGAAATTCTTAAAAAAACTTTTGTTAGGGAAAGGTTAATTTATAATATTGATTCTTTGTTGTTTGAAATAGGTGAATCGTATTATAAGTATATTTTAGATTCAGATTTAGCGCTTCTCATTTCTAATAGTGATGATATGATTAAAATTTTAAATAAATTAATTTTCTTTAATAATGAGTATGTTAAAAAGATTATGGTTGATGAGAATATTATTAAAAGATTAGATAAGATTATAAATGAGGAATCTAGGATTAATTTACCGATTGAAACGTTAGAAACTTATTTAAAATATTTACTTGATAATAAGATGTATGATAGGATTTATTTTTTATTATCTAATCCTAAGGTGATTAATATTAATAGAATTCTTGAAAATAATATTGATTGTTTAGTTAAGTATAATCTTATTGATGAGAATAATATTTTGAATTTGGATTCTAGTATAATAGAGAAGATTATTAATTATGATTGCATTAAAAAAGTTATTTTTGATTTTGATATTGTTAAGGAATTAATTATTAGAAAAATAGTTATTCCAGATGAAGTTATTGAAAGTGATTATATTATTGATTCAATATGTAGTATTAGTAATATTGATGAATATAGATTTATAATGAATTTACTTGTATATAGACAAAAGTATTATCAGATTGAGAATATTGAAAAAAGAAGAAAATTATATTATGAAAATATTTTAGAAAGTTATGATTTTAAAACAAAGATGCTTAAAAAGTATAAAAAAATATATGATTATCTTATTTTAGAATTAGATAAAGAAGTTTTAACTGATGCTTATTATTTATTTAATAAATTGACTGGTTTAAGTGATCTTTTAAAACATGATATTTTAGTTATTTTTTATAATTTAAAAAAAGATAAAGAGTTAAAGAAAAAAGATTTAAATAATTTATTTAAAAATACTTCTATTAATGAATATATTTGTACTTTTACAGATTATAAGTTTGAAGATGGTATTTATAATTTCTTTTTAAATTTAAATCAAGTAATTAAATTTTATGAAAAGAGTAATATTTATTGTAATAATATAAATTTTTATAAAAAATTATATGATTGTTATAAAAATAATTATATAGATATAAATTTTTATGAATTTTTTAAGGATAGGGAATTAATAAGTGCTTTTTATGATGATTATAGGAAAAGTAAGAATGTTTCATATAATATGATTAATAAATCATTGTACTCATTTAATGATAGCGATATTAGTAAAATTTTAAGTAAAAAGTATGGATGTACTGTATATGATTTTAACGGTAATTCTTTTTACTTGCTTATACATAATACTGGGGTTAAAAAAGATAGTGTTTTAGATGGTGTTTTTAATGGTAGTATTTTTGATTCAACATCTTTATCATTAATATCTAATAATAGATTAAAATATTATAATGATTATTCTAAGAGTATAGTACTTGGTTTTAATAATATTGATATTAGAAATATAGTTCATGTTTATGAATCTAATTCTTATTCATCTTTTGTTAAAAAGAATGAAGAAATGCTTGCTAGTGAAAGAGTTAATAAATTATATACACCATATGATTTAATAAAAGAGACTAGAGGTTATAATGAAATAGTTTATCAATGTCATCAAAATAATACAAATGAAAATTATTTAAAAAATATATTAATTCCAAGTTATGTGTTAGTATTTGATAAACTAATTACAGATTTAGATGTAAAAGTTTCTAAAAAATATAATATACCAATAATTAATATTAATAAGTCAAAATATAATACATATAAAAAGACTGTTATTGATGTACTTGGAAATAGTGATTCATATATAACTGAATATGATACTGTAAAAAAATTAATAAAATAATTGAAAAATATATATATTTAAAGTAAAATATTTAAAGGAAGTGATTATTAATGGGAAGAGCATATGAAGTAAGAAAAGCTAGTATTCAAAAAACTGGTGCGGCTAAAGCTAAATTATATTCTATGTATGCTAGAGAAATATATCAAGCTGCAAAAAACGGTGGTGTTGAACTTGAATCAAATGCAATGTTAAAAAGATTAGTTGAAAGAGCAAAAAAAGAACAAGTTCCATCAGATATTATTAATAGGGCAATTGATAAAGTAAATAGTGGTGTTGATGAATCATATCAATCAGTTAGATATGAGTTATTTGGACCAGGTGGATTTACCTTACTTGTTGATTGTTTAACTGATAATGTTAATAGATCTGTAAGTAATATTAGAGCTGTTTTAAATAAAACTAATTCTAAAATGGGCGTTAGTGGTAGTGTAGCATTTAATTATGATAATTTATGTATTGTTTCTTTTAAAGGACTTGATAGTGATACTGTAATGGATGCTTTAATTGAAAAAGATATTGATGTAGTTGATATTGAAGATGGTGAAGTAGTTACAGTGTATGGTAATCCACAAGATTTATTTCAAATTAAGGAAGCTATTTTAGGATTAAAATCAGATATTGAGTTTGTTGTTGATGAAATAACTATGATTCCAAAAGATACAATTAGTTTATCTGGTGAAGATTTAGAATACTTTAATAAATTAATTAATATGTTAGATGAAATTGATGATGTTCAACATATCTATCACAATGTTTTATAATTATGCATAAGAAGCTAAAAGAATTAAGATTAAAAAAACATTATACAACTCTATACATGGCTAAAGCTATTGGAATCAGTAAACCTTATTATTGTCAAATTGAAAATGGTAGAAGAGGTTTATCTTATGAGAATGCTGTTAAGATTGCAGCAGTATTTAATAAAAAACCAGATCAAATTTTTTATGATGAATATGAAAAAGAGTAATTTACTCTTTTTTCTTTATATGGTATTATATTTATGGAGAGTGGTAGTATGATTAATAGTATTTTACCTGCAGATACATTTATAGTAATTAATAATACTATTTTAAATGATAATGATAGAAAACTACTTGTTATGTTATATCAACCAATTATTGGGTATAGTGCTACTATGTTTTACTTATCACTTTGGACATATCTTGATAAAAGTGAAATAATTTCAAGAGAATATACACATCATCATTTAATGTCAAATATGAATATGAATTTAGATGAAATACTAGATTCTAGAATAAAACTAGAGGCTATTGGTTTACTTAGAACATATAAAAAGAATGATGAATATATATACGAATTATATTCGCCTTTATCAGCACAAGAATTTTTAGATAGTCCTATGTTATCAACAGTACTAGAAAATAATTTGGGTGAAAGTGAATTTCAAAATATTGTAAATTATTTTAGTATTCCAAAAATTAATAAAAGTGATTATACTGATATAAGTAAAAAATTTCAAGATGTATTTAAAATTGAAAAAATAAATGATAGAGATATATCTAATTTAAAATCAAGAAATACATTAAAAATAAATATTGATATAGATATATCTAATATTATTGCTTTAATACCAGATGATATTTTAAATAAAAAAATTATAACAAATGATACAATTGATACTATAAAAAAATTAATGTATTTATACGATTATAGTGATGAAGAAGTTGATAAAATAATTAGAAATTCTATTAATGAAAAAAAACAAATTGATAAAGCTCTTTTAAAAAATAATTTTAAAAGGTATTATCAATTTGAAAATAATGGATCACTTCCAACAATCGTATATAAAAATCAACCGAAAAATTTAAGAAATACAAGTGAAAAAATAAGTAAAAAATCAAAAATGATTCATCAATTTGAAACTCTATCACCATTTTACTATTTAACTGCTAAAAATAATGGTGTTGAACCTTCTAGAAGTGATATGGCAATACTAGAATATTTACTTACAGATTTATCACTTAATCCTGGGGTAGTTAATGTATTAATTGATTATGTACTAAGAATTAATGATAATAAATTAACTAGAAATTATGTAGAGGTAATAGCTTCTCAATGGGTTAGATATAATGTAACAACTGTAGAACAAGCTATGGAACTTGCTAATAAAGAGTTTAATAAAAAAGGTAAGAAAAAAGTATCAAAAAAGGAAATTAAAGAAATAAAACCGGAATGGTTTGATAAAGATATAAAACAAGAGTTTGCAACTACAGATGAATTATTAGAAATGGATGAATTATTAAGTCAATTTAAGTAGGTGAATTATGAGAAAAGTTAGCGAAGAATTTAGTAAAAAAGAAAATATAAATAAAAGTTTAAAAGAAGAATATCATAAATCTTTAAAAGAAAATGAAGCTTTTAAAAATTTAATTTCTAAATTAAAATTAAAAGAAGAAGAATTAATGAAATATACTTCTACTTTAGAAACAAGCAGTATAGAATATGATCATTGCATGCATTGTGATGGTTTAAATAGTTGTTTAAATCAAATAAATGGATATGCTTATTTACCAAAAATAGTAAATGGAACAATAAATTTTCAATATCAAGCATGTAAGTATCAAGAAAAATATAATAAAAAAAATAACTATACAAAAAATACATATTACTTTAATGTTGATAATTCTAATAAAGAAGCAAGTATGAAAAACATATATAAAGAAGATAAAAAAAGACATATTGTTATAAAGTGGTTAACAAAATTTATCATGGATTATAAAAATGATAAAAATCAAAAAGGATTATTTTTATATGGCAATTTTGGATGTGGTAAAACATATTTAGTAAGTGCTGCATTTAATGAACTTGCTAAAGAAGGTATTAAAAGTGCTGCTATATTTTGGCCTGAATTTTTAAGAGATTTAAAAAGTTCTTTTCAAACAGATTTTAAAGAAAAATATGAATATGTAAAAAAAGTACCTTTATTACTTATAGATGATATAGGTGCTGAAAGTAATACACCATGGAGTAGAGATGATATCTTATGTCCTTTAATTCAGTATAGAATGCAAGAAAATTTACCTACATTTTTTACTTCGAATTTTGACATGAAGAGCTTAGAAGAACATTTCGCATCAACTACTACTGGTATTGAAATTATTAAAGCAAGAAGAATAATGGAAAGAATTAATCAAATGACTTCTAGTATAGAAATGATCAGTAAGAATTTAAGAAATTAAATATAAAGTTACTTTGTAGTTGGCAGAGTAACTTTTTAATATCATAATAAATTTATAAAATATTTTAGAAGTTAGCAAAAATAATATATCAAAAAGGCTTACTTGATACAGCTAGAAATTTACTTTTACAAAATATACCAATTGATGTAATTAGTAAAACAACATGCTTATCTAAAAATAAAATAAATTTATAGAATAATATTGACATTAAATTTAAATAAATGTTACAATTTGTTTGTAACACATTGAATTGAGACAACATTATAAATTGTTATTTTAAAGAGAGTTAGTGGTTGCTGTAAACTAATAAATAAAATTTATAATTACTACTCATGAGTGGTCTAATAAGATCCGGTTAAAACCGTTATATTAATCAAGTAAAAGGTAGGATGGTACCGCGTTTAAACGCTCCTAAAATAGGGGCGTTTTTGCGTATTTTTAGAAGGAGGAAATATGGGATTAAAAGATTTAAATTTAGATGTTAAGTATGTTATTTCAATGGAACGTTTTCTAAGTAATTATTATGGAGTTACAGATTTAAAAATGCTTTTATTTTTATCTAATTTAACTCATTCTGATTTAAAAGAAGATGAATTAATTAAGACAACATGTGTTCCATTTGACAGTATTTTAAAAATGGATATTTATACAGGAGAAATTATTTTAGTAAGGGATACTAACGGTAATATAGCTCCATATAAAAATCCACTTAGATATGGTTATATTGAAGAAAAGAAAGAAGAAGTTGTAGAAGAAAAAATTGTAAAAAAAGAAAAAGTAAAAAAAGAAAAATATATAGATTTAACAAAATTAAGTTATTCAACATTACTTAAATTAAAGGAAGAACATGAAGCAGATGCATTATATTCAGCTATTCTTCATGAAATATATAAACGTGTTGGTGGAAGTGGTATTGATAATCATTCTCAAACCCGCGAAATAAAAACAAGACAAAAAATTAAGTCTAAGGCAAAAAAAGCAAGAAAAATTCCTTATATGTACGCTAAAAGTTATAAATAATAGAAGGAAGTTAATATGAAAAAAGAAAAATTAAAAAGTGAACTTAAATTTAAAAAATATATATTAGAAGTTTTTCTTAAAAATGCAACCGATGATGAAATAAATGATTTGTACAAGTATTGTACTAAAAAATTAATAAAAAGGAGGAAATAAAATGATTAATATAAAAGAAAATAAAGAATTAAATACTTTAAATCATAGTTGTGCTCATTTACTTGCACAAGCAGTATTACATTTATATCCTAATGCATTATTATGGGTAGGGCCAGTTATTGAAGAAGGTTTTTACTATGATATTGATTTAGGGGAAGATGTTATAACAGAAGATGATTTAGCTAGTATTGAAAAAGAAATGAAAAAAATTTCAAAAGATGGTAAAAGAATTACTAGACATGTACTATCTAAAGAAGAGGCTCTTGATACTTTTAAAAATAATCCATATAAGATAGATTTAATAAATAGAATGGATGAAAATGAAGAAATATCTATTTATACACAAGGTGATTTTACTGATTTATGTAGGGGACCACATGTTGAAACTGTAAAACTATTAAAACACTTTAAATTACTTAAAGTAAGTGGAGCTTATTATAAAAATGATTCAAATAATAAAATGTTACAAAGAATATATGGTGTATGCTTTAATACAGAAGAAGATTTAGAAGAACATTTAAAAGAATTAGAAGAAGCAAAAATGCGTGATCATAGAAAAATAGGTAAAGATTTAGAGTTATTTATGACTCATGATTTAGTTGGTAGAGGACTTCCAATGTATTTACCTAACGGGTATATTATATTTGAGCAATTAGAAAGTTATATTAAGAAAAAAGAAAGAAGATTAAATTATAAACATGTTCTTACTCCACCTTTAGGAAATGTAGAGTTATATAAAACTTCTGGTCACTGGGATCATTATAGAGATGATATGTTTCCTAAAATGGAAGTTGATGGTGAAGAGTTTGTTTTAAGACCAATGAACTGTCCACATCACATGATGATTTATTCTTCATCTATTCATTCATATAGAGATTTACCTATTAGAATTGGTGAAATAGCTCGTGATTGTAGATTTGAATCAAGCGGTTCATTAAAAGGAATTGAAAGAAGTAGATCATTTTGTCAAAATGATGCTCACTTATTTGTAACATTAGATCAAGTTGAAAGTGAATTCAAAACTGTTGTAGATTTAATATTAGATTGCTATAAAGATTTAAATATAAAAAATTTCAGATTTGAATTATCTTTAAGAGATAAAGAAGATAAAGTTAAATATTATCAAGATGATGAGATGTGGGATAAAGCAGAAAACATGCTTAGAACTGTTTTAAATGATATTGGTATTGATTATATCGAAAAAACAGGTGAAGCAGCTTTCTACGGGCCAAAACTTGATGTACAAGTTAAACCTGCAGTTGGTAATGAAATAACATTATCTACATGTCAATTAGATTTCTGTTTACCAATGAAGTTTAATTTATCCTATATAGATAAAGATGGAACTAAAAAAACTCCTGTAGTTATTCATAGAGCTGTATTTGGTTCAATTGATAGATTTATCGCATACTATCTTGAAGAAACAAAAGGTAACTTACCAACTTGGTTATCCCCAGTACAAGTTATGATTGTTCCTGTAAATAACAATTATCATTTAGAATATTCTAAAAAGGTAAAAGATTTATTAATATCTAATGATATTAGAGTAGAACTTGACTCAAGAGATGAAAAATTATCATATAAATTAAGAGAAAGTCAAATGAAGAAAATACCTTATACACTAATCCTTGGTGATAATGAATTAGAACAAAATAGTGTTAGTTATAGAAAACATGGTGAAACTAATACTACTTCATTAAAATTAGATGAATTTGTTGATTATATCAATAAGGAAATTAAAAATTATAAATAGTGTTTAAAGATATTGATAATATTATCAAATCATCAGGGGTTATATCTTTAGATGAAACTATGAATGATATTAGAACTTACTTAAGTAATTATAATATTAGATTTACTGAAAAAGATATAGAGAAGATATTTATTACATATCAAAGGTATTCAGCATATAGATATTCATATACATTAGAAGAATTTATAAAAAAACTTGTTCAAAATGAAAGAGATGTTTATATAATTAATAATAATATGAAAAAGAAAATAAAAAACATTCAAAATGAATCTTCTTTTACAGACTATAAATTAAAAATTATTGAAGGTTTAATGGATTATTTAAATAAACTAAATAAATTTAATTCTTCATTTATAGATAATTATTTTATAATAAAAAAACAAATATCTATATTAGTAAAAGAAAATTATAATATGTTTTTAAAAACTTGTTATAAAAAATTATATCAAATTAAATTTGTAGAAAGTAGCTATTAACAGCTACTTTTTTGTAATAAAAAAAATTTAAAAAAATATAATTAAATAGATTACAGGAGGAAATATATGATAAATAAAAAAAACTTGTGGTTCTTAACATTATTTAGTTTGATATTAGTTCTTAGCGTTTATTATGTAACAATGCCAAATGAATTACTTTTAACAAATAATAGTACAACAGTAAATAAAACTGAAGATACTAAAAAAGAAGAAGTAGTAGTTAATGAAAGTGATTTACTTACATCACTTAGAGTAGAAAGCGATGAAGAAGTTTCAAAAGAAATAGAAGATTTAAAAAGTGTCATTGCTGATTCAAAATCAAGTGTTGAAGAAAAAAATAATGCATTTGATAAAATGAAAAGTTTAAATAATATAAAAGCAGAAGAAGAAAATCTACAAAATAAAATTAAAGACGAATTAAAATTATCATCATTTGTTAAAAAAACAGAAGATAATATAAAAGTTGTAATTAAAAGCGGTAAACATGATGTAGAACTTGCTAATAAAATTATGCGTTTAATTCAAAGTGATTACGATAAAAAAATGTATATAAGCGTGGAATTTAAAGAATAATGGATATTAAAATACTTGTAAATAAAGATAATCCAATAAGTAAGGATTATGTTCCTGAAAATTTAATTATTACAGATAATAATGATTTTAATTTTCATAAATATGTTGATCCTAAATTAAAACCAATGGTAAGTAATATAATATATCCATATTTTAAAAAAATGCAAGAAGATGCTTTAAAAGAAAATATTCATATAATAGTAGATAGTGGATATAGAAGTTATGATTATCAAAAAAAGGTATATGATGCACTAGTAGATAAAATAGGATATGATAACGCTATAAGTAGAGTATCAAAACCAGGATGTTCTGAACATCAAACAGGACTTGCAATTGATATAGCATATATTAGAAATAATAAATATATTGATAATTGTAAAGATGATGATTTAGAAATAAAATGGCTTTTAAATAACTCTTATAAGTACGGATTTATATTAAGATATCCTAAAGATAAAGAACATATTACAGGATATATTTATGAGCCATGGCATTATAGATATGTAGGAGATGCTGCTAAGTATATTTATGAAAACAATTTAACTTTAGAAGAATACCTAAATAAGTAGGCTTTTTTCTTTCACGCAAAAATAACTTGTTCATACAATAATATGAGTATAGACCACCCAGAAAGTGAGGGAATAATGAATAAAAGTATTCTAACTAAGCGTGAGAGAGAAGTATTTAATCTACTTATTCTAAATAAAACAACAACAGATATAGCAAATACTTTAAATATAAGTGAGAAAACTGTAAGAAATCATATATCAAATGTAATGCAGAAACTTGGGGTTAAGGGTAGAGCAAGTGCTGTTGTTGAACTTTTAAAACTTGGTGAAATTTCATTATAGACGCATTAATTTGCGTTTATTTCATATTATTAAATGAGGTGTGACATGTTAAAAAAAAGATCTATTAGAAAAATACTAGCTTCATTTTCTGTTTTATTTGCAATGGTTCTAGTGTATTTAGTTCCAAAAGATAAAGAATATTCTCTTGATATTAAAAAAACTGTTTTTTATAGAGATAAAAATGTTATATTAAAAACAGTTTATTTACTTGACCAAAATGATTATGTCGCTCGTAGTAAGATAGTTTCAAATAAAAAAGATTTAGAAGTTATAGATAAAGCAAAAGAATTACTTGATGTTTTAATTATTGGTAGCAAAAGTGAATCGTTAGTTCCTAATGGTTTTAAACAAATAATTCCAAGCGATACTAAAATTCTTGGAATTAAATTTGAAGATGGTCTTTTAAAAGTTAATTTTTCAAAAGAACTTTTAGATGTTAGTTTAGAATATGAAGAAAAGATGTTAGAATCTATTATTTATACTTTAACAAGTATAGATGAGGTAAAAAAAATAATAATATATGTAGATGGCGATATTTTAAGTAAACTACCTAAAAGTAATATTAATTTACCATCAACTTTAGATAGAAATTATGGAGTAAATAAGGATTTTAAATTAACAAAAGTAGATAACTATCAAAAAGTAACAGTATACTATATCAATAAATTTAATGATAATTATTATTATGTTCCAGTTACTAAATATTTAAATGATGATAGAGATAAAATAAAAATAATTGTTGATGAATTATCAAGTAGTTATGTTTATAATACTAACTTAATGAGTTTTTTAAATAATAATACTAAATTACTTTCTTCTTCACTTGAAGGTGATATTCTTAATTTAACTTTTAATAAATATTTATTTAATAACATAGAAGATAAGGATATTTTAGAAGAAGTTATATATACAATTAGTCTATCAATGGCAGATAATTTTAATATAAAAGAGGTTAATTTTATAGTAGAAGATAACGAAATTTATAAAAGTGTAATAAAAACTCTTGAATAATAATAATTTTTGTTGTATAATTTATTTGTCTTTGATGACTGCGTCTCAGTAGCTCAGCTGGATAGAGCAATGCCCTTCTAAGGCAGCGGTCAGGGGTTCGAATCCCTTCTGGGACACCATTTAGTATTTAAAAGAACTTTTTTAAAGT
>Ga0310691_10001346_pt1 | contig 37700 bp, 26 predicted proteins | sample 176DNAGHGlowgp2_FD_203887 | JGI IMG/M metagenome (GOLD analysis project Ga0310691, IMG submission 203887) | Sheep rumen microbial communities from Palmerston North, Manawatu-Wanganui, New Zealand - 1766 DNA GHGlow gp2 (v2) (version 2) | ecosystem: Host-associated > Mammals > Digestive system >... | reverse complement strand
GTACACTATAAAGTTACTGAAAATCAGCGACTTGGCCAAATTTATTTAGTTAAGTAATCATAAGAAAATATTAATTTATGTTATTGATTTATAGGGAGTTAAATATAAAATTAACGTATCAATGATAGTAGCAATTCCCACTAATAATCTTCTTGGAAATAAGTTCGCAAACCATCTTGCTATTTAGAATGAAATGGCATTCTGGAACTCCTGAAATTTTAAAATCCTCTTCACTTGTGATAGTCTTATTCAAGCAGGTTAGAGAAATTTTATGTCGTACATTAGAAGACAAAATCTCAATCAGATTTTTCAACGCATTAATGGCATCGTTATTTCCGTCAATAGCAAAAATGCTGATTGCTTTTGATGTAGAAATATGTTTGGATAGTGCAACAACAAGACCTATCAGTTCTCCTCCAGTGCCACATCCATAGTCTAATATATTGATTGCTGGGACATTTTTTAGCTCTTCCATATATTGATGAGATTTAAAAATGTCATCAAATATACAAAAGGCCTCTGCATAGCTTCGAGGGAAGTAAGTCCCCAAATAAACCTTAACATCCTCAGAATCAATGTTCAAATTGTATTCAAATTTTTTATACTCTGGAGAGTATACAGCACTGAGATGATTGAACAAGGCCAAATCAAGCCAGTGCGGAATTATAGTTTTGGATTTATGAAACTTTATAGCTGGCTTGTTCGAAGTAGAATCAGGAAGTTCATTTGCTTCTTTTAGAAGAGGTTCTTCCTCTTGTGTTTCTTCAATCACATCACCCTCTTGCCAACAAATCACATTAGGACTTATGGCTCTAACATCATGATTAATAAACTTGGCCAATTTAGAGCATGATGCTCCTATTCCGGATGATTCGACTTTGACTAATAGTTTTTTATTTATAGTGATACCATATTTTTCGTATTTCGACTGTGATGAAAATCCATCTAGAACAGATATGATGGCATCAGATATTTTTAATACAGAAGATAGTATCTGCTTTACGAATGCTTTAAGCGCATCACTTTCTTCTGATTCTATTTCAAGTTCTTCATTTATTTCCCTAGAGTCTTGTTTGTCGCTTATTGAATTCGCGCTTTCTTGTAAAGCCGGAGTGCTATTTCTATCAGCATTTTTAATGTCTTCGAATATAGCTAATTGTTCCGGAGAAGTTACCGGCTTTTCATAATTGGCGTTACTATACTCCGCCAGATAGAAGGAATTGAGGTTTAATAATTCAGCCAGATTAATGATTCCCAATGGAGAAAGGTCGGTACGGGGGCAGGTTATATCATCCAACTTTTCTATAAAATGATTGTCGTCTGTTATGTGAAGCCAAGATTTGTTTGTGGCACTTAGTCTGTTATCTAAATTTATCGGTTGATGAAAAACCACTAAATGAGGAACATCTTTAATCTGTTTGTTGTCAACCCCTAAAGCCTTTAGTTCGCGTTTAACTATAGTGTGGTTAATTCGTGCTTGTTGAAACACTGTTTTGCGTGAGCCACCTTTAATAGCCACACCATCAGCAGTCCATTCGCCATTTTCATTGGCAACAACATTACCTCCATAATTCTTGAATTCTATAGAAATAATAGCATCCTTCTTTATAAAGAGAGCATCTAACTCGCATCCAATATTGTAGTTGCCAACAAACACACAGAAATCGCCAGAATCCTCAAAATGAGTCTTCAGCTGTTGACAGAGGAATCTGAATTGTTCTCGCTCTGCAGTATTATCGTAGTTTCCTACTCTGAATGCTAATAAACCACCCATAAAATATTGAGCATAGACTGTATACTGTTTGAACTTTCTTGTTTTGAATTGTCAGATTTTGAATACAAAGGTAATAATAAATAATGTAAAAGCTGCAATGTTATACGAAAAACCATAGTGAATTTTGCAAAATTAACAATAAAAGGCAACTATAGGTGCTCTTTTCTAATCCAAAATCAGTTTCATTGCCAAGAATAATATGTTGGAGCACTTCAAACCGCGTTTGAGACAGTGTATGGAGTGGGCCTCGCCATGCGGATGGGGATTTGCTGATACCATAGGTGATATTTATTATGAGTATTTCCCTGAAGATGATTAATACCTGTAAAAATGCAGAATAGGCGCATAAAAGTAAAATCCCGCATAACTACTTGAGTTATACGGGATTTCTATAATTGCTTGTTGTTTGCTTATCAAACTTACTTCACCTCCTCAAAATTAGCCACTACTGATTATCAGTGACTTACAGAGGCTTTGGTACAAATAAGGAACGCCATAAGCATCCTTAATGTTATCAATCAACAAATATCGAGAAGCATCCGTGTGATGCTCTTCCTATTCTATCTTGTCCTTTTCTATATATTCCTTTCTTTTGTTGGTGCAAAGGTACATCTTTTTTCTAAGTCGGCAAAATTATACGGTACAAATGTAGATTTGTATATCAAGATTCGAATTTGTTGCTTTATTTCCATTATTTGTAATCCCTATTGTATAACAAGAAGAATCTTTATTCAAAAATAAGCATAGGTGTGTCTATGATTTCCAATGCGCTCAGTATAGGAATATATGTTTTTTCTTCGTGTTCAAAGTACCTATATGCTGGTTCATTATAGGTAAGGAAAACTGTTTTTATACTATAGCTTTCATCTACGCTACTACAAATCTTTTTAAATTGAAGGACATTTTCTTTGCACCATTTATCACGCCTTTCGGTTTTCTTAAGATGTTTCTCTGTATTTACATTTTGATCCACCAAGCTATAAACGTCCCTGGCTTCATAATAGTTTTTTGCCTCAAGGCAAACTATTTGTTTTGTATCAGTTCGTATGAGAATTAGATCGATATCACCGATATCCTTTGGACCTGCCAATCTTGCACCTGGTTTTATCTTTTCTTCTGAGTACAATAAAAGATTTGGTGTATTTAATGAAGTGTAGAAATCATATAATCGCTTATTAAAATTTTTACCTTTTTCATCAATAGTACCTTGAATGAATTTCTTCATTTGAGGGCTATTCCCGCGATAAATACCATAAGAGAGTCTATCATGGAAGATTTTTACACTTTCAGCAATAATCTTAGTAGAGTATAGTATTTTATCATTCAACAAGATCCATGGCCTGGTTGAGAACTGAGTTTCTCTATTAAATCGTTGAATGAAGAAATCTCTGCTACTTAAAGCAGACGTATTCTGTTCTGAAGAAAGGACCAAGTTTTTCTTGAAGAATTTATATTCCTCGGCATTTAAAACTTCTGCGATTACCTCCCTTTTGAAAACATCCTCCTCGATCTTGACAACAGGCTCATTTATTCTATCTGAATACTCTATAGATTTTTGAATGACAAGAGTAAACTTCTGATAACTGAATCCGAATTCTGCAATAAATGAACTATCAAAAGTATTAGAACTAGTATCTACAGAATAATCAGGTATTTCATTGTGCAATTTTTGTATTTTGTCAGGATGTACCATCATAAGAAATCTCAGATGCTCAAAATACTTGTTGCTTATGTTAATGGCAGGCCTTGGATAAACAACCCTACCATTGGGAAGCAATACTATCTCTGCACCTTTAACGTTTTTCATAAGGCTATCTAAGCAACTACCGAAATCAACTATATGATGCATCAAAGCAAATAATCGATCTATCATTTCTTCTGTGCCTTTTTCCTTCTTATTGGCTAAAACAGATTGCATAAAGATGTATTCGACAATTCCTTGTGACAAGGTTTTCATTTCAACATACCCATTGATGAATTTCTGCTGATTCTCAAAAACAGCATCAATATATTCATACGCTCGGGAAAGCCCTTGGAATCTTGCATTTGAAATGGCGGACCAATATATCAAAGAGTGATATAATTGCAATAATCTTTCAACTAAGAAATTAGTGTCAAATTGTTTAATTAATTCAATGGCTTCTTGTTGCAAAAAAGAGATCACATCTGTTAGTAAGGTTCTTCCTTCTTCCTTAGAAAGTTTTATCTCATGACCTTTTCTGTTCACGTGTTCTGCAATCTCAGCTAATATCTTATCTGCCCACCTTTCACTAAGTTCATATATAGTTGTATATTTATCTTTGATTGTTCTCGGATCAGAATTATATCCTATTTGTAAGAATCGACCACAACCAACCTCTCCAAACATCTCATCTAACATGCCTTCTGTAACTATTGGATTCATGATATTGAATCCTATTAGTTGACGACAGCATTCTTTCACGAACATTGGCTCTATTCCCGTCACTTCAATGTCTTCAAAGCATTTTAATGCTACATTGATTACACATGCTCGGATTCCTCTCCGTTGTACTTCAATAACCCCATTTTCACACACATCAACAGAAAGCCCCCAATCTGTATTGAACAATTGTATATGATACTTATATTCTATCGCATAAAACCAGTTCATCAAGCAGATTATTAATTCTCTGTGTATGGCGTTATATTTATTATCAACTCCTCCTACAACAAATAATCGAGCATTGGTTAATTCACATATAAGGAAATCACATTTGTTATAAAGATAAGGCGCATAAATAGGAACACCGGTAGGAATATCTGCATAATGAGAAATACGCAAATACCCCATTCCATTGGGCATTGCAATATCATGTATTTTATTTTTTATCGCATGTTCATATTTCAGAACTTGAGCAAAATCGGAATACACCCAATATACAGAAGGCTGTTCATCACGATAAAAAGTGCAGTTTTCATGGAAGTAAAATGCGAGTTTATCTTTGTCTGTACAGAGTGGCGTAAAACTTTGCTTTTCTCTATCAATGCTATAATAGAAGAGATTCATCAAACTAAATTGATGATGACAGGATAGCATTCTTAATTCATCCAGTTTCAAGCATACACAATGTTCTGTTGTTATCAATCCAACTACAGAGTCATCCAAAGGAATATAAATGAGAATATGAAAAGTCTTTCCATTGGAATGCTTATTCTTTATCTTTTCCTCCAGTTTTTTTTGTACATTAGAAATACCCGTATTAGAAGAAAGAGCAGTTATTAATACTACAGCCTTGTCAGAATCAAATTGAAACAACATGTAAGGAATGCCGTCTAACACATCACTTTCAAAACACCTGCCCATTGCCCTTTGGAGTATAGCCCCAGCTTCTTCATTGACAAAGTATATCAAATGTTCAAAAAACATTTTGCCATGCAGCTTTGTCATTGTATTAATTGCTTCACGACACGCAGCATGCAATAAATATGATGGAGAAAGAACTATAAAATTATTATTCGAACAATGATAAAAAGGTTGATTTTCAACAATAGGAGCATAGCCATAATAATCAAGTTCCTTTTGTATATTCTTGCTGTTAGCAGATAATGTTAATCGATTGAAGTCATGCTCTGAAACATTGTATTTATCGCATAATTCTTGAATCTCATTTGCCATCAGCATAATTTTGTTTTTGTTAGCGTCAAAATCTGCAAGTGATGACAGATTCGGGGTTTCGCTATTTGGATTACCATTTTCGTATGCACAATACCCAAAACGTTTACAGATGAAATCCGAACACTCCAATAGAAATAGTGAAACATTGAAAATTGAAGGATTAACCCTTGTTTTCAAACAAGCCGATGTTAAGATAGTAGTCAATAATTCAACATCATCTAAAAACAAACCTGAGAATACTCTTTTTGATTCACTCACTGCAGGATGAACAGAATCCACAAAGAGATTTTCCTGTGGGTCATCACTTTGGAAAATAAATCCATTATTCAAAATGTTTTCCAATCTCTCAAGATCGATACTCTCGTCTTTCTGAAAAGCAACCAACAGTTCGGTTTGTACCCTTTGAATACGATAGATGAAACGAGAATTATCTGGCAAACACTGTAAGTATGCAGTATATGTCAGTATTTCTTCCTTATTTTTTCTGTATCTATTGAAAATGCAGTTCATAACAGTTTCTCAAGTTCCTTTAGTTCATTAACGTGAGTTTTCTGATAGTTTTAACAAATTATATAGCCATATAATACAATGAGAATTCTCAAAGACAATTGGAAGATGCGACCCTATTATATTTGTTGGATGCAGGAATTACGACAGAGATTCTCTCTGTACAATCCTTTCTGCTGTCGCAGTTGATTATATTTCCCCCATTGATTTCAATGAATCTTTTGTTGATGCAAAGGCCTATTATTTCCTTACCTCACACAAAAAAACATTTTCCTTGGTGTTATATGTTACCACCAACTTTGGTATTTGTATTTAGGCATCTTTAATTGTGCTCCTTTTGACTTATTGCATTCCTCACATGTAAGCTGAATATTACAAGGATCATTTGTTCCAAATTGTTTGAGCGGGATAATGTGGTCATAGTTTGACTGTCTAAGAATATTTACCAAACCTGTTAAGTCACGGTTGCAGAAAACGCAATGCCCTTTGTCCCTATGATATACAGCATTTGTGACCCATTTTGGTATTGGTTGACGTTTAATGGTGCCGTCTTCAATAAGACTTTCTTTTGGCCATGGTAGATTGTAATTCTTTTCTTCATCTTTGACTATTTCTTGCACAAGACTATTGAATTTGAAAAGAAATTGTTTGTCATTAAATAATATATGAACCAATTCCGGTGAAATCTTATTGAATAGGTCTTCAAAGTATGCTATGTTTTTTTCAAACCAAACGAGGCTTGCATCATCAGCATCTTCATCATATTCCTCAGCTGGAATAATTTCATACTCTTTCATGATTTCAATCCATCTGTCAATCTCGTCTGACTCTATACAATCACCGTCCTCTTTGAATTTATTGTGATAGTAGTTAAACAAAGTTGTCGTAACATATATATCCAGTAAAGTTGTCTTGTTAAATTTGGTAGCAGCATCAACAAACATTTCTTCGTTGAAATTCCAAAAGGACACATCATATTCTACGGAATCTTGTATAATTGACAAGAATTTATAAATATCTTTATATTTGTATTCTATTAATTGTGAACTCATATTTTGTTGTTTCGTTAATCGTTTATTATTCGGATTTTTCTCTATTTTCTATAGTGTGTGATTTATGCAAGCGTTCCAAATCTGCTTCCACACCATCCTTCGATACCAACGAGTCTTTGGGCAGTACGGAGTAGTTCTTGGCTATGTTCTCTTTTTTGCCACTGAACCATTCGCAGAATGCTGTTTGGAGAAATGACTCGGCATCGAGGTTTCCTTTCCCGTTATACCTTATTATATTGGTAACGAACTGTTTCAACTCGGCATTGCGCAGTTTCTTGTTCAATGGGATGTATAAATCCTTATTGGCAGCCACCTGCCCTGTCTCAATAAATAGTTTGACAATGTCACATACTTTTTCTACATCTTCTACAGACGTGCCAGCCAATGAGAACACCAGCATGGTATATTCTTCTGTTTTAGCCAGTCGCTTCTTTCGTTCATCTTCCTGGCATCGCTTGATATCTGCTTCAAGGTTGAGCAGATATTCTCGTCTTTCCAGCACATCAGAGACATTGGTTCTCATCGCATTGATTTCGTTCAATCGCTTCTCGTTCTCTTGCGCGAGGCGTTTCTTCTCCAGTTCTGCTTGCTGGGTGACCAAATCATGCACAACTTCAGGCAAAAGTTCCATCACCTTGTTTTGGTCTTCCTTTTGATTCAATATAGCATTGTCACCTTCTCCTCCTATGCCTTTAATGGCATCCAAATACTCTTGTCTCTTAGTAATTTGTATTTTGTAGAAAGAGGTAAAGAAGATAACCACAGCCTTGTAGACAGTAAAAAGGAAGGCCGCAAGATACAAGTAAGGTATGACTTTCTGCCATTCCTGCTGGGTGTTGGTTATTATACCGTAGACCATCATAATCACAACAAGGACAATAGCCAATGCTGCAATAACCCAGACTATCTTCTCTATTATTTTGAAAAGCTTTACCATAACTTATACGCTATACAAGAATGATTATAAATCCAGACTGTTCTCTTTGAGTAAGAAGTCGAAGAGACCTATTGTCAGTATGCCTTCTTCATTGCGACGTGGCATGATGTGGTCTTTCACAATGATAACCTTTTTGAAAGAGTCATTGATGTTTGTCAGTGAACGAGACTCTTGTATCTCCTTTTCTCTGTCAGGTATAGACAATGCTGACTGCACATAATACTTCTTGCTGCCAAGACAGGCGATAAAGTCCACCTCAAGTTGGATGCGCACCCACTTGCCATCCTTGTCTTGCTTCTTTATCTCTACCATTCCAACATCCACACTATAGCCGCGTGTGATAAGTTCGTTGTAGATGATGTTCTCCATGATATGCGTCTCTTCCTGTTGGCGCATATCAAGGACAGCATTTCTCAAACCAATGTCCGAGAAATAGTATTTGGATAGCGTGTTGATATATTTCTTACCTTTTATATCGTAACGTATAGCTTTATTTAACAGGAACGACTCAGACAGATAGGTAAGGTAATTAGAGATGGTTTGACTACCAATACTTACATTCTTAACACTTTTGAATGTGTTCGATAATTTAGTAGGATTGCAAGGAGCGCCAATAGATGATGCCAAAATAAGCACCAACTCACGCAGTTCATTATCGTTTTTGATTTTATGCCTTTCGATAATATCTGCCAAATAAACTGTTTCAAACAAACCCTTCAAGTAGTTGATTTTCTTTTCTTCGGTCTCAAAAGACTGTATAAGTGGCAAACCTCCATAGGTGTAATATTCGCGCCATGCATCCTGCTTGTCACCGCCAACGGCAGAATAGAACTCTGCAAAAGATAGCGGATTCACATGGATGGTTTCTCCTCGGCCACGAAACTCCGTTGGGATATCCGAAGATAGGAAGTGAGAGTTGCTGCCTGTCACGTATGTGTCGGCATTATCAATATGACGGAAACTATTCAACACATCCACAAACTCGTCCATCAGTTGTACCTCATCTATGATGATGTAATACAGTTCTTTGTCCTTGATTCTGTCATGAACATAGTGAAGCATAGTGTCTGGATTTCTCAGTTCCTTGTTCATGCGATCTTCAAGGTCTATGCGGATGATGTGGTCATCTGTCACTCCATTATCTAATAGGTAGTGATAGAACAAGACGTTCAACAGATACGACTTGCCACATCTGCGGATTCCTGTTACCACCTTGATAAAGCCATTTTGACGGCTTTCTATCAGCTGCTTTAGATACCTGTCTCTTTTTATCTCCATTGCTTGTATTAATTTTTTGCCAGTATTGGCAACTTTTTACGATGCAAAGATAACATTTTTCATTCTACCGCACAAGTTTTATATTAAAAAACTGCCAATCTTGACATTTTTTTTATGCACAGATAACTACTGAGGTCAAATTACAGTCTTAAATTGAGAAAAAACTTCAAATATGATTGGTGTCAGCGAATAACTTCACAACAATTCCTAAGTCCACTAGTTCACGGCAAGTGAATTCTATGAGGTTACAGAAATAGTCTATAAAATGAAAATAATTCATTAAAAACACAATGATTTGTATCTTTTTCCTTAAAACAGAATCGTTTTTGAGAATAATTTATTATCTTTGCGCCATTAATATAGAATTAAGTATGGAAGAACCAAGAGATTTGAATCGTCTAAAAGTGATTCTGGCCGAGAAAAAGAAAACCAATAAATGGTTAGCTGAACAATTGGGCTGTGCACCGACTACAGTCTCAAAATGGTGTACCAATTCTTCACAACCATCATTGGAATCTATAGAAAAAATAGCTAATCTACTTGATATAGATTATACAGAACTCATTAGAATAGACAGAAAGCCATGAAGACCAAGAACACTTTTACTATACATACAGAGCTTCTTGATGGCAAGCTCGATGGCGCAAGGAATATCTATATGGGTGCCAATTCTACTTGCCACCTCTATGTAATTCCTCGTGAAGAAATCACATTGGCCAATACTATCAATGATATCTCTGGACAGCCAGCCTTCTATATACTTCTTGGTTCTCCAGATGCTCAAAAACCACAAGCGTATATCGGTCAAACAACAGACTTTGCCAATCGCAAGAATGACCATGTTCAAAAGAAAGACTTCTGGAGCATAGCATTAGTGTTTATTTCTGATAATCACAAGATCTATGGCGATGATGTAAAATATCTGGAATATCTTGGTATTGAAGCAGCCCAAAATGCTGGGTCTTATGAACTTTTGAATGGTGCCAACCCCAGAAAACCAAACATTGCTCCTTTTCGAGTCAATGATATGGAAGTTTTCTTCCGCGACATACAGTTACTTAGTAAATTTTATGGATGCGGAATATTTGAGGCTGCGAAACAAGAAACTCGTTCAGAGCACATGTACTTTGTGACGTCTTCTGACCGTCCTGCACAAGGCACTGGCTTCTACGATGAGCAGACTGGGAAATTCATACTTCTTGAAGGAAGTTTGTTGGCGACCGAAGTGGTAAAGAGTTTCAAGTCCTTAGCTTCACGCGACTTGTTCGTAAAAGAACATTGTAAAAATGACAAAGGACAGATAATCCTTCTCCATGATGTGCCATTTAATAGCCCAAGTGGGGCATCAAGTTTTGTACTTGGCCGTCCAAGCAATGGCTGGGATGATTGGAAAGATGCTGATGGAAAGAAATTGAGTGAGATTGTTAAAAGATAGGTCGTTGATTATGAGTACAACAGATAATTCTTCCATGCGTAGGGCTATAGCATATAGCCTTTTGGCACATATAAAAAACTCTGGTAACTTAACAAATGGGCCACTTGATATATTTGTCCCATTGGTAAAGAATATCTTACATAAGAAGAAAGACGTCAAGGGGGCACATGTTTCAGAAATAAGTGAGGCCCTTAAAATGGAATATGGTCTTGATATACCAAGCCCTGTCATGTTACAAATTCTTCGTGTAATAGCCAACGAAGCGAATAAAAATGCTTTGGGGGAGAAAACCGAGATGACTGTAAATATTGATGGCAGTTTCTGGATAGAGAACTACATATTTGACGATTATGTTGATGAAATACAAAAGAGTAAAGAAGATGTCAATCAAATAAAGAGACTATATTCGCAATTCTGCAAGATTGTTGGTGTTGCTGAAGATAATAGTGAGGATGCTATTTTCCACTTTATAGAGCGAAATCGTGCGGAAATTTCTTACTATCTATCTCATAATGACAGATGTAAAGAACAAGAAAGTGTTACTGCTGCCAAATTCGTAGAGATGTTCAAATCACGGCCTGAAGTATATAACAAATTGCGTGATATGTACTTAGGGTCTATATTGACAAGCTACCTAGAGTTTCATCCACAAAATGTAAAGATGGATGTTGAACTCTTATTAGATACCAACTTTATTGTCAGTCTTCTCGATTTGAATACAGAAGAATCTACAAGAACTTGTAATACATTGATATCTGTATGCAAGAATCTTGGATATACATTCACAGTATTACAAGATACTATTGATGAAATACAGTCACTTTTGGCTTATAAGTCTGAAAATCTAAATACCGCTATAATAGCTAAGGCGATTAACAAAGAGGATATATACAATGCCTGTGAACGTCGGCATCTGTCAAGTGTTGATTTAGATCGATTGTCAGACAATTTAGCCGAGACTCTTACACAAACTTATAAGTTTACTATAAAACCACACCCTGAATCTTTAAGGAACAAAGCAAGATTTAGTAAAGAATATGAAACTTTGCGTAAAGTTCGCAATACAGACAAGGCTGCCCTCCATGACGCGATGGCTATCATTTATGTACGAGAAAAAAGGAATAATAAGGCTATAAAAGAGTTTGAGAAGTGTAATTGCTGGTTTGTAAATAATGCTATTAGTCATGATTCTGACACCAATGGCACTCGCCTTAACGAATTACAACTAAACAAAAGTGGGCAGCCAGAGATTATTAAAGTAGATGATTTATTAAACATTATATGGTTGAGCAATCCTCAAATAAATTTATCGAAAGATGAAATTATTGATATGGGTGTAACATCTCTTATTTCATATACGATTAATTCTTCTTTGCCTAAATCTAGAATAATCAAGGAACTTGACGATAATATCCAGAAATATCGTAAAGATTATAATCTAACGGATAAAGATGTTGTCAATCTTTCAACTCGAATTGCAAATCGTCAAATAAAAGATGTTGATTCACTAAACCAGTTAGCGAAAAATGATGCTCATGCATTTGCCATACGTGTAAAAGATGAGTCAAGGAAGGAAGAATTAGCAAAAACTGTTAGTGCAAGGAAGTTCGAAGAATTGTTTAAAACGGCTGGTAATCTAATTAAAGAATTGCAAAGCAATAAAGAAAATCTTCAGAAGAAGCACGAAGAACGTATGGAAGCGTTAGATGCTAAAGAATCTGCTTTGAAAAGTGAGTCAGCAAAGCTTAAAGATAAGGAATCTGAAATGAAACGCGAAAAAGAGTCTCTTTCGGCTCAAATTTCAGAAAAAGATGCGCTCCTTAGAAATTTATACGACAAATATTGTCGAGATATGGAATCTAAAAGAGAGGCTTATTTAAAACATATCGTTAAAAAGAAGAAGCGTAACAGCATTATATGGGTTATAATATTAGGCCTTATCATTCTAATCGCCTTCTTTTTGCAATTTTCTGATAATTCGTTATATTCTCGTTTTATTGCCGTTGTAGGTGGAAGTAAAGGATGGGGATGTTTTTTTTCCATTGTCCTTTTAGTCATAGAGTATTTTGTTATAAGTAAGGCTGCAAAATTCTATGATCCTGTTTACATAGAAGACTATAAGGGAACTGTAAAAATTCCTGATAAGTTGATAACAAAATCATATGAGGAATATATTCGTGAAGCTCAAAAAAATAGTTGAGTATGAAACCAGAAGAAAAAGCAAGAGTCAAGATAGACCAGATGTTTGAAGATGCTGGTTGGAAGGTGGTAGATAGGGATTTCTATTCTCCCACTTTAACCGCTGCGGCTATTCGAGAAGGCCTGCTTGAAGGAAACCGAGAAGCGGATTGTTTCTTGTTCGTAAATGGTATGGCTGTTGGCATACTTGAAGCTAAGCGAAAGGAGGTAGATGTTACTTCTGATATGGTTTGTGAACAAGCAGACCTATATGCTCGTGGTGTACCTGAATGCTACAAAGCCTATTCTCGACCATTGCCAATCATCTACCAATCCAATGGCGAAGAAACAGTCTTCCGCGATTTCCGTGATAAAGATGGTGACCTCATTGAGTTGAACCGAATCCATACACCCAAAGAAATTGTAAAGATGTTGGGAATTGATGATCCCTATGCTGGTTTGCCTACGCTGAAAAAGAAAGGTTTGCGCGATTGCCAATATGAAGCCATTTCAGAACTGGAGAACAGTTTCCGCGCTGGACAGAAAAAAGCTTTGATAGTATTGGCAACAGGAGCTGGCAAGACCTATACTGCTTGTCTGGCAGCCTATCGCTTATTGGCATTCACCCCCATGAAGCGAATACTCTTCCTCGTTGACCGAAACAACCTCGGAAAACAAGCAGAGGGCGAGTTCGGCATGTTCCGCCTAACGGAGAATGGCGATCCATTCAATACCATCTATACGGTCAATCGTTTGAAATCGGCCAAGGTTCCATCCGACAGCAACGTGGTCATCTCGACGATACAACGCCTGTTCTCTCTCCTTACAGGACAGGAAATTGTGGATAATGATGATGACGATGAAGATACCACCACGAGTGAGGTACAATTGTCAGGAACTATGACCTTGCCTCCTGATTTCTTCGACCTGATTATCATTGATGAATGTCACCGTTCCATCTATGGCAACTGGAAGAAAGTGTTGGAATACTTTAATTCAGCCAAACTCATCGGCTTAACGGCAACGCCAGTTCCAGAGACAAAGGCATTCTTCAATAACAATATCGTTGTAAACTATACTCTTGAACAGTCCATCGTGGACGGTGTGAATGTGGATGCCCGTGTCTATCGCATTAAAACCGAAGCTACTGAGAACGGTGGTGCCATAATGAAGGGCGACAAGCTGATGAGGGAAACACGATACACAGGAAAGGTAGAAACGGTTCGCAACGAGGAGACTAAGAACTACACTAAGGAAGAGTTGAACCGTAGCATCATCAATCCGGCTCAAATCAAACTGGTGCTTGAAACATACCGTGATGCCGTCTATACGGAAATGTTTACCGACCCGCAGCGTGAACCGAACATGGACTATCTGCCCAAGACACTTATCTTTGCACTGAATGAAATTCATGCCAACAATATCGTGCATATCGCTAAAGAGGTATTTGGACGGACAGACGACAAGTTCGTGCAGAAGATAACCTATTCTGCAGGTGACAGTAACGAGTTGATACGCCAGTTCCGCAATGACAAGGAGTTTCGTATTGCCGTGACTTGTACGCTTGTGGCTACAGGAACGGACGTCAAGCCGATTGAAGTGCTGATATTTATGCGCGATGTAGCTTCCGAGCCATTGTTTATACAGATGAAGGGACGTGGTGTCCGCACCATCGGCGATGACCAGTTACGCAACGTTACGCCAAATGCTTTTAGTAAAGATTGCTTCTTCATTGTTGATGCCGTAGGTGTGACAGAAAGCCAGAAGACTACAACAAGTCCAGGTGGAGGTGAGCCAGTACATACTATCACGCTCAAACGCCTGCTGGAACTCCTGACACATGGAAATGTCAATGATGACTACCTGCGCTTGATTGCCGCTAAGCTTGCTCGCATCAACAACAAATGTACTGATAAGCAACGAGATGAATTCCAGAAGTTAGCCTTTAGTGGAATGCAGGAAATCTCAGTTGCTATCTTTGAGGCATTGGAGAAGAACGAACTGCCTCCATACGAAAGTATAGACGAGCCGAACCTTAAACGAAAGGGACTGGTGGCTCCACTGACACACCATCCTGAGGCACGCCAATACCTGCTCATTCTTGCCGCTGGTTTCGTCGAGACATTAATGCCAGGAGAAGATAACCTTATTTCTAAAGGTTTCTCTGAGGAAGAAGCAAAGGAAGTGACTTCTGCTTTTGAAAAGTATTGCGACGAGCATCAAGACGAGATAGAGGCTTTGCGCATAATATATAATAATGATGGAGAGCCTCTGACATACGCAACGCTGAAAGATTTGGAAAACAAGTTGAAACTTGCCAATAACAAGTTCCAGACTTCACGACTTTGGAACTGCTACACAATTGTCAATCCACAATCCGTCAAGAAACATACTACCAAGGAGGAGAAGGAGGCTATAACTAATATCATTCAGTTGGTTCGCTTTGCCAACCATCAGATTGAAACTCTGGAGAGCCTGTATCCATCGGCACAGCAGCGTTTCAACCTCTGGTATGGACAGGTACAGCGTACGGTGACGGAATCGCAGATAACCATCATCAGGCAAATTGTAGATTATATTGCGTCCAATGGTGCTTGCACCATCAAGGACATTATTGACGATGACAAGACACGTGCTGCACAACTCATCAAGGCCTTTGGTGGAAAGCCACAGGCAGATGAAGCACTTGCTTCTTTGTCTAAATTCTTATTATATAGAAAAACAGCTTAAATATAAATATGGCAACAAATAAAGAGACATCACTTACAAAGAAAGTATGGACACTGGCTACTACTCTGGCAGGTCAGGGTATTGGCTTTACTGATTATATCACCCAACTTACTTATCTTCTCTTCCTGAAGATGGACGATGAGAACGTAGAGACGTTTGGCGAAGATTCGGCTATTCCTGAAGGATATCGCTGGAAAGACCTCGTTGAACTGGATGGCCTTGAACTTATCAGCCAATACGAAGAGACGCTGAAGAAACTGTCTGCGGAGGACAATCTCATAGGCACTATCTTTGTGAAGGCACAGAATAAGATTGATAAACCTGTCTATCTTCGCAAGGTTATCACACTGATTGACGAGGAACAGTGGCTGGTGATGGACGGTGATGTCAAGGGAGCCATCTATGAAAGTATTCTTGAAAAGAACGGTCAGGACAAGAAGAGCGGTGCGGGACAGTACTTCACACCACGTTCACTTATTCAGGCAATGGTTGATGTAACTCGTCCTCAGATTGGTGAAACAGTATGTGACCCAGCCTGTGGTACAGGTGGCTTCCTTCTTGCCGCCTACGATTATATGAAGAACCAGTCGCAAGACAAAGCCAAGCGTGATTTCCTGCGCGACAAGGCTCTGCATGGTTACGACAACACGGCTCTTGTGGTAACGCTGGCTTCCATGAACCTCTATCTGCATGGCATCGGCACGGACCGAAGCCCAATACTCTGTCAAGACTCGTTGGAGAAACAGCCACAGACTTTGGTTGATGTCATCTTGGCAAATCCTCCGTTCGGAACACGTCCTGCAGGAAGTGTGGATATTGACCGCCCTGATTTCTATGTCGAGACGAAGAACAACCAGCTAAACTTCCTACAACACATGATGGTGATGCTCAAGAATGGCGGTCGTGCCGCCGTGGTGTTGCCGGACAATGTCCTCTTTGAGGGCGGTGCTGGCGAAACCATCCGCAAGGAACTCTTGAAAAACTTCAATCTGCATACCATCCTCCGTCTCCCTACTGGTATCTTCTATGCGCAAGGTGTAAAAGCCAATGTCCTCTTCTTCAAGAAAGGTGAACCGACAAAGGATGTATGGTTCTACGACTACCGTACTGGCATCAAGCACACATTGGCCACAAAGCCGATGATGCGTCATCATCTCAACGACTTCGTTGCCTGCTATCATGCTGAGGACATAGCGCAGCGTAAGGAGACTTACAGCGAGGAGAACCCAAATGGTCGTTGGCGCAAATACCCTGTTGAGGAATTGCTGAAGCGCGACAAGACCAGCCTTGATATTTCGTGGATTAAGCAGAACAACGACGACGAAAACCTGTCGTTGGCTGAACTGATGCAGACCATTCAGCAGAAGAGTGACAACATCAGCAAGGCTGTGGCAAAGCTGCAGGAATTGATGGCTAACATTAAGGAGAATTAAACATGAACGACTTACATATAAGAGAAGACTCATTGTTTGAGCGCATATCCGCTCTGATAGACCTTGCCCACAAGAGGGTAAGAACAGCCATTGACACTACAATGGTCTATACCTATTATGGCATTGGTCATTATATTGTAGAAGACGAGCAACAAGGGGAACAACGGGCACAATATGGAAAAGCCGTTTTGAAGAACCTATCAGCCAAGTTGACAGACAGGTATGGAGATGGCTGGTCGGTCGAGACATTAGATAAATGCCGAAAATTCTATCGCATATATTCAAGGAGTGGAATTTCGTCTACACCGCAGACGAAATTGAAAATCGTCCACAGTGTAGACGAAATTCAAAATGAAAAAGAAAAACAGTGTTTACCGAATTCTCCAGATTTCGTCTGCGGTGCAGACGAAATTCAATCGAGTGTACAAAATAGTACGAATCCTTTCACTCTCTCCTGGTCTCATTATCTGGTGCTAATGCGCATCAAGAATGAGGAGGAACGTCGTTTCTACGAGATTGAATGTCAGAAGCAGGACTGGAGCGTGCGTCAGCTGAAACGCGAATATGGGGCAAGCCTATATGAACGTCTGGCACTGAGCAGAGACCCGAAAGAGGTCATGCAACTGTCGCAGAAAGGACAGACAATAGAAAAGCCAAAAGACATTATCAAAGACCCTCTTACGTTAGAGTTCCTCGGACTGAAACGTAACAGCAGTTTCAGCGAATCTGATTTGGAGTCGGCTATAATCAGCAAATTACAAAGTTTCCTGCTTGAAATGGGAAAGGGGTTCCTGTTTGAGGCAAGGCAGAAGAAGTTCACCTTCAACGAAAAGCATTTCTATGTGGACTTGGTACTATATAACCGTCTGCTTCAGTGCTATGTTCTCGTGGATTTGAAAGCAGACGAACTGTCACACCAAGACCTTGGTCAGATGCAGATGTATGTCAACTACTATGACCGACATGTCAAAGAGGCATTTGAAAAACCAACGATTGGTATTCTCTTGTGTAAGGACAAGGACGATGCACTTGTGGAGTTGACATTGCCCGAAGATGCCAACATCTATGCTTCTGCATACGAACTTTGTCTGCCCGACAAGGCTCTGTTGCAAGCAAAAGTAAAGGAATGGATTTTAGAGTTTGAGGAGCAGAGAGAGGAAAGCAAAGAGGAGTAAGAATGGATACAAAGAAATTACGTCAAAAGATACTCGACCTTGCCATTCATGGTAAGCTCGTGCCACAAGACCCGAATGATGAACCAGCATCTGTATTGCTGGAGCGCATTCGTGCCGAAAAAGAAAGACTTATCAAAGAAGGAAAGATTAAGCAGAGCAAGAGGTCTGCTAAATCTTCCGATACGCCCCATTATAAGAATGAGGTGCCATTTGAGATGCCTGAGGGATGGGTGTGGACAACAATCAATGATATATGTTCAAAAATTGGTTCAGGAAGTACTCCAAGGGGTAGCAATTATGCAGAAAAAGGCATTCCTTTTTTTCGCTCTCAAAATGTATATAATGATGGACTTGTATATGACGATATTAAATACATAACTGAGGATGTTCACAAAATGATGATTGGTACGGAAGTTCGAGCCAATGATTTACTTCTCAATATTACGGGAGGATCTCTTGGCAGATGCGCTATTGTTCCAAATGAATTCTGTAAAGGGAATGTCAGTCAGCATGTTTGTATTCTGAGAACTATTATTGCTTTGCCTGCTTATTTGCATCTGTTTATCATATCAGACTATTTCGCAGCTACGATGATTTTATCAGGAAGCGGTCGAGAAGGATTGCCTAAATATAGCTTGGAGATAATGCAATTTCCTCTTCCACCTCTGACAGAACAACACCGAATAGTTGCAGCTGTGGAACAGTGGTTCTCTTTGATAGACACTCTGGAATCAGCAAAAGAAGATTTGCAGACATCCATTGTTCAGGCTAAATCCAAGATTCTTGACCTCGCCATACACGGTAAACTAGTTCCACAAGACCCAAGTGACGAGCCTGCCATTGGGTTCCTGAAGCGCATAAATCCCAAGTTTGTTCCTTGTGATAACGCGCATTATGAGAATATACCATTTGATATACCCGAAAGCTGGGTGTGGACTTGTATGGCAGAAGTCAATGAGTATAAATCAGCATCTGTAGATCCATCAAAATATCCAGATAATGATTTTGAGTTATACAGCGTACCTGCGTATGAGACAGGTATGCCCGAATTTGTAAAAGGAAAGTATATTTCCTCATCTAAAAAGTCGGTTTCAAGAAACGACGTGCTTTTATGTAAGATAAATCCTCATCTTAATAGAGTTTGGATAGTTTCTCATCACAAAGAAGATATACCATGTTTGGCATCTTCTGAATGGATAATCTTTAGGAATAGTACAATTCTTCCTCAATACTTATCATACTGTTTTACATCACTTTATTTCAAAGAGCTAATGCTCAGTAATGTAAGTGGTGTAGGAGGCTCTTTGATGCGTGCTCAACCTACAATTGTTAGTAAATATCTATTCCCATTACCTCCGGAAAACGAACAACGAAAGATTGTGGAAGCAATTCAACAATACTATAATGTATTAGATAACATCAGAGCCAACCTATAGTTCGGCACTGATGTTATCAAGGATCTGGAATAATTCGTTAACCTTATTTATAATACGGTGTTGTTCTACCAAAGGGGGAAGTTCAATCGTAATAGCCAGGAATTGGTCAAAGATTAAATTGTGAATGCCTGTCGTTTGAGTCTGCATCCTCTTTGTTATGCCTGTTTGATAAACTGCTTGAAGATACATATTGAGGTATTCTGGAAGTGCTGGATAACCATCATAAATTCTCAATACAGAAGTAAAATTGCTGAACGAATAATCTCCCTCAGTCTTCTCGAATAGAATAGTTCTTCCTACTGGCTGGTTGTCACTACCTCCAGATTTTTCCACAATAATATCACCATATTGAAGTTTGCGCTTCTCATATTGTTTTGCTTCTACTTCAAGATAAGCAATATTGGAATAGTCCAGCTTACAATCTTTCGTAAAATTTGCATTACGAATAACTCCTACATTAACAAATGGAGGTTTCTTCCCTTTCCATAATCCGTTTATAGTAAAGCATAGATCACCGAGGAGAATTGCAGTCCAATTTGATGGCACATTCTCATAATGCGCGTTAGGTGCAGCGCTTATATTGTTACTGTTTTATTCTAAAGCAGAAATAACATGGTAACAAAATTTGAGAAGCAACTTAGCAAGTCAGACTTGGCTAAGAATACCGTCACTTCGTATGTGTGGACGGTGAAGTATTTCCTTGCTCACTACAAGGAATTCAACAGAAAGAACCTGTTGGCTTACAAGGGTTATCTGATGGAGAACTTCAAACCGCAGACTGTCAACCTTCGTTTGCAGGGCATCAACAAGTATCTTGAGTTCATCAAGAAGGATAAACTGAAGATGAAGTTCGTGAAGGTTCAGCAGAAGAACTTCTTGGAGAATGTCATCAGCAACGAGGATTACAAGTTCCTAAAGACTCAGTTGAAGGCTGACGGTTATATGGAATGGTACTTTGTTGTATGGTTCATGGCAGCAACTGGCGCTCGTGTTAGCGAGTTATTGCAGATCAAGGCAGAACATGTGGTTGTGGGACATCTTGACATTTATAGCAAGGGGGGTAAGCTTCGTCGTCTCTATATCCCTAAAAACTTACAGGGAGAAGCTAAGCAATGGCTGGCTGATAGAGGAGTTTCAAGTGGTTATATCTTCCTCAACCGCTATGGCGAGCGTATCACTACACGAGGCATTGCAATTCAGTTAAAGCACTTCGCAGACAAGTATGGTCTGAATCGTGAAGTGGTCTATCCTCACTCCTTCCGCCATCGCTTTGCCAAGAACTTCCTTGACAAGTTTAACGATTTAGCTTTGCTTGCCGACCTTATGGGACATGAGAGTATCGAGACAACACGCATTTATCTACGTCGCACCGCTACCGAACAACGACAGATAGTCGATAAAGTAGTAACATGGTAAAAACAAAGAAATCCTTGGAGGCTATTATGCTTCCAAGGATTTCTTTATTTCTTCATCAAGAACGGCAAAGAGTTCTTCGATTTTGGCTACGATACGCTTTTGCTCAGAAAGTGGAGGAAAGGGAATCTTATAGGAATTCGCCTTTTCTATAGTTATAGTATCAACCGTAGTTCCTTTAGATTGGGCGAACATTTGTTCTTGAAGAAAATTGCTTGATAATAATATACTTATATATGGAGAATATAATTCATTAGTGTTCTGCAAACAAATCACGCTAGCATCTTTATAATAAAAGACATCATCTGCTTTTACAATATATGTTTTACCAATAGTTCCAACTGCTGACATCATTATATCTGTTGGTTTGGGTACTCCATATTTCTTTTTCAAGTCATTGTAGTGTTCCTCTGTTATAAAGAGTTCATTATCTACTTCCCCCTCGTCTGATAGTTTAACAATTTCTCTTGCTCTATAAAAGGGAATGCCGTAGTGTTGCCATTCGTATTTATGAACACGTTTGGCTGAAACAATATTGTATAAATCGCCTAATTCACATAAAATCCAATTACATGGGACTTCATACGGATACTGCGCGTTATCACAAGGAGTAAACTTGGGATTAATGCGCTTTAGGAGCTCAATGGCTGGCTCATCATTCGGGTCTTGTGGTACAAGTTTACCGTGGATGGCGAGGTCAAGAATTTTGGACTTGGCTTGTGTAATGGACGCTTGCAAATCTTCTTTTGCAGATTCCAGAGTATCAATTAAAGAGAACCATTTATCTACTGCTGTAACTATGCGAAGTTGTTCCTCGTGCGGTGGTAATGGGAACTGCATATTATCTAATACACCAATGTATAACTCTTTTTGATTTGTAGAGCCTGCAAGATTATCTTCGATGTATGTTTGTCCATAATCCGAAGAAAGAAAAGCCAACACGAACTTAGATTCTATTCCTTTAAGTGTCCGGACAACTGATACATGAGAATCGGGAACAACAAAAGGATAATCTCCAAGAACATCACTATGGAATAATCTCGTTCTTCCCACGGTTCCTGTTCCTGTTGAATTCACAAGGATATCACCATCAATTAATTTGTATTCATCACTCCATTTACTAATCGTTTCAGGATCTAAAAATCGAGCCTTCTCCAATGAAATATCTCCATCATACAAATTACATTTTTGAGCAAACACAGGATATTTTCTTTCCTCTGAATATTTTGGAGATTTTCCTCGAGAAAGAAACGAACAAAGTTCGCCTATTGTTGTCCATTCCCAGTTTTCTGGTACTTCAAACGGTGCCTCATTCTCATAATGGGGCGTATCGGAAACCATGATACCCAAAGTGATACTCAAAGTGATACCCAAGATAACACTCAAAATGACACTCAAGATGTTACTCAAGGTGTTACTCAAGAAGATACTCTCGATGAAAAAATAGAGAAGGCTATTAAAGATAATCTTAATATTACCACAGAAGAATTGGCGAAACAATTTGGGGTTACCTCAATGACCATCAAGCGCCACCTTGCCAAAATGCCACATATTCGTTATGTAGGTAGTGGCTATAGTGGTCACTGGGAAGTACTTGACAAATAATAAAACCACCGTCGCGATTTGCGACGGTGGTTCCAATGATTTGCGACAATCAATAAAATGCGACTTGTGAAAATGTGAGACGTTGTCTCACATTTTTTTTTTGTTCTATATAAGATACGTTTAGCACTTCAACCACTGACGGAGCAACTGCAATAGACACCAAAATGAATTCAATGAAGTGACATACGAGATGCCTACCCACCACCAGAACACCTTTGATGACAGGTACACTCCTTTACCTGACTTTATGAAGGATTGCATTTCTTCATTCTGATTACGAAGTTCTTGTATCATCATTCTCCTATGGCTGGCAAGAAGTGTGGTCTCTGCCTTGATCAACTCCTCTCTTGCTGATTTGATGGCATTCTGGCATTCATCGGTCATTTCAACCTTTAGCACTGTTGATTCGGCTCGTGTAACAGTTCGACAGAAAGCGGAAACAGCAGTATTCATACTGTCTTTGGCTGCATTCAATGCCTTCAACATGTCCGTTCCATCTTTGGACGCTTTCTTAACTTTTTGAATGCTATCGTGCAAGTTGCGTATGGCTTGCTTAAGAAGTTGAAGTTCATTGTCAAGGTTAGCCTTTTGTTCCTTGACCTCTTCCTGTTTGTTGATTTCCTCAACAAGACTACTATACTTATTTGACATAATGGTTTTGTTTTAACGGTGTATTCCTTTGGGTTTTCTTACAGACCTGCTCATTGGCTTACATAGCCAGTTAGCATGTTGGGCGCAGCGTCGTGCCCATTCACGTTCATCCTCGTCCTTGTCCTTGCTCCAATTTGAGGGCGTACTTCCACCGCCACCACAGGATTCAGAAATGGTTGTGGCAGCATCGACGTAGTTCATGAATAGCAGCAAAGCCACATTCAAGACGTTTTCAAATGGCACAGATTCGTCGGGGGATTCAATGGTCTCCTTCATAGCCGTGTAAGCATCTACTGGCATTGCGATGGAATAATTCTTATCACCAACAGACAATATCTTCCTGAAGACAGATGGCGTTTCTGGCTTGGATTGGGCGACGCTTTGAGATGCAGAATTGTGTTCAGTGAGAGGCATCCTTTCTGTCGTCTGAGTGGTGCCAATAGTATAACCCGGCTTGTAAACACTTGGAGCTACAGGATGAAGCTTCTTCCATGTGGCTTCAAGTTTAGGAACGGTCAAGTTACGACCTTTGCCCAGCGTGGAAGATTTGAAACGGGAGTTACCACGAAGTATGGTATATCCATGTAATACTCCTTGCTTGTCACATTGCTCATGGACTTTGTAACCACGACTTTCAAGCCCGTGCTTATAAGTGTCCCAGTCATAACTCGCCATTCCACGGAGTATGTTGTAACAAGCTTCCGTTATCTCCTTCTCGTGTGCCTCGTGAATATCCTCGGGCAACTCCCATCCACGTTCAACGTTGATGGTATGGGCAGCCTTGACTGCACTATCGCCAATAAAAGAGTCGTTCATCAGGTTCCCGTCAAGGTCGATGCGGTTGATGAGGATATGAAGGTGAGGGATGCCGGACTTCGCATCAAAGTGAAGACAAGCGAAAGTCTGCGCTCTGTCCAGATTGAACTTGCCCTTTCCTCGCTTATTTCCCTCTTTGGCTTGGACTTCTTTCTTGAACTCTTCAAGAAACCGAATCGCATAGTCGTACCAGTCTTTGAGTGTCCATCCCTTTGTCTCTTCAAGGGATGGGGAAACCTCCATCCGAAGGGTCGGCTTGGTGACAGGCTTGCGTCTGAATTTCGGTTCGTACTTCTGATGGATGGTTTCCATCGCTCCCCACATGGCGAGAGGAGTAAGCCCCTCGTCAAGATTACGAGTCAGCACGATGTCTGCACGATTATGCTTGGTGGCATAGTTCGTCATGGCTGAGCCATGCGATATAGACATTGCTTTTGCAATCATACGTTTTATCTTTTGAACATACTTTCAATTTCTACTAATCTGCGGATAAGGCTGTTAACGCCTTCAATCCATTGGCGCATGAACTGCTCGTTGCGGAAGTACTTCTTACGCTGTTCCTGGGTAGTGCCATGAAGGGCATTCTTAATCAGAATGAGTTCGCCACGGGCAGCTTTTAGCGACATCAGGGCTTCTGCCTCCCTGTCGCTCATCATCACCTTTGGTTCCAGCCCAAGAGAGGTGTCGTGGATATACTGGCTTTTCTTCAGCCCACAGGCAGAAGCCACCTTTATAATTCTCTGGTTCTCGTCGGGCGTATAGCACACTGTAATACGTGGATTGCGCCCATTATGCTTTATATTTTGTTTCATTACTAAATACTTTAACTTGTTAGTTATAATAGGTTTGGTCACCCCGATGCGAGCCTGCGAGTATTGCAAGAGGTCAAACAGTCTGGCAAGTAGCGAAGCGGATTGTCGGACATTGACACTTCTTGTTTAGAGAGTACGAAAATTCAGGCTACTCTCGGGTTGTTACGAAAGCATAATAAAGTTATACGCTATCGTCGGTATTCTCCTCGACTAAGGAAGAAGTGGTAGCATCCGTCCTTTCCTTTTCCCTTTCATTATTCTCATTTAAAGAAAGAGATAAAGAACCATTACCATTGACATCATTGGTATCATTGCCTACAACAGCATCCGTGTTTTTGTGGTTAGCCTTGATGCGTTGCTCGACCTGATGATGACGTGAGTAATGTGAGTTTCGTATTGCCTGATTACCAATGTACCAACTGGCGACACAATGGACCGTGAAGACAGTTGTTCGGCAGTTCGGTATAGATGATACCAGTCCTACCTCATGGAACATATCAACAATCTTGGACGCAGTCTTGCGGTTGCACTTCCATAGTTTGGCAAGTTCCACTTCCGATATGGCAAACTGCCCTGGGGTTAGGTCAATTGAATACTCTTTCTTCTCATAGTGCGTCGGTTCCTTGACTGCCAGTTGCAAGAATGTGGCAAAGCACTTCATTCGGTCAAATCCTTGTGGATAGTTAGACAGGAAATCCAACTGTCGGTCTGATAGAAACAGACCATAAGATAAATCTTCTTGATACATAGTTTCTTTCTTTAATTTGTTATGGGTATGGACCCCCTTCGTTTTTATAAATCATTTGTAGGTTTACTCATCTTTGAGTCTGCAACTTGTAGATATTAGTTTCTTCTTGTATGCATCCTACCTATATAGATATTCTATTGATAATTACTATTGTAGATAATGTAGAAGATGTATGTAGGTATCACGAATTGTGAATTAAGTCGAATGCCATGTAATCGGAGTATAGACTGATTCCATAGGCAGCTTCTACAGCATCAAAATCAAGGCAGAATGCCTGTACTGGCTTTTCACTCAGCCGCGGCTGACATTGATAACACTTGGATTCGAACTGCCGTGGCCAGTCCTTCACATTCTCAACAGAGGCAAACCTTACGCTATTCACCTTACCTATATACTCTGGAGAGTTTTCAAGATAGTATTTCAGTGTATTTTCGGGAATGACCTTTTCACGAGTCTTTTGAAGATGCAGAGCATAAAGGGCAAACATACGGCTATTGGTGGGAATCATGAGAATCTTCTTTGCATTGCTATATTCTCGGGTGACGGTTTGTCGTCTGCCATCCATCTTGATGTCAACTTTCAAACTGGTGTATTCGTGGATGCGGTAATCACAAAGTCCGTATATCTGATTGTCATGTTTCAGATAGTCAGTGGTCTTCCAGAAAATACTCAGTTCATTGCTATGCAGACACTCTTCATTCTGATATTCTACACCATTGAGCACTGTCTTGAAAACTTCCTCATAGGTAAAAGGGAACTGAATATGATGCTGCACGGCCATATAGGAGGCCAACACGACAGACCAATTATGAAGTATTCGCTCATCAATACTGAATGTCAAAGAAGTGCAGATATTCTTGACAGCCTGCTCGTAGCAATCTTTGTAGGACTGTTCAAACCATGTCCGTAACTTCAGCAATTCCAGAACGACATAGGAAGTTCCTTCGTACTCCCAATCTTTCAGGACACGGAAGTTCTCTTTTTCCTCTGCTGTATGTGTGTCCTTGTGGAAAGGTAATACACATTGGCGAGAATACAAGGCAATATCGACTGTCGGTTTCTCCTGCCCACTGACAATCACACCACTAAGCACTTTCGATTGTTCACGCTTGCGAGTCTCAACGTCGAGCTTACTACGTCCTTGGCAATCCCAGAGTCCTTTCAGCAGTTCAATCTTCTCTACATCGATGTCATTCTTGTACTCGTCAAGGTGCATGATGGCATCCTCTGCCTGTGACAATACAGTAGCAAGACTCGGCATGGTAGATGTACGAAGATTCGGATGGTCACCGTTGTGGACAAACACGCTCTGCAACAATTCTCCGAAGGCAGTCTTTCCTGTACCCTTGGGCCCAAATAAAAATAGAGTCGGAAACTCACGGCGATGTCGGATGATGATGTCTCGAAACAGACATACTACAATGAAACAAATACCGATGATGGCATTATCGTCATAGACCAACCGCATTTGTGTGGCAAATTGAAAGAACCGGACTCTGCTTTCTGGTAAATGAATGAACTTCTGCTCAAACAGAAACTTCTCACTATTATCCTCGTTCATCTTAGAGAAGGCAGGGAGGTAGAATGAACCCAGAGGATTGCCCAATCTCACTATACCTTCTTCGTTCACTGGATGCCATTCGCCATTAAACACAATACCATTACCAAAGGCAAAGAAACCCGTCTTTTGCCAACCAAGTGTAGAAATCTTTGTTATTACCTCCATACTATTATAGAGGATGCCACGTAACTTGTTAAACTTTGCCGATGTACCGTACCACATGAAGTTTACTTCACGTTCAATACGATTGCGGAACTTTTGGAGGACAGTCATTTCTTCAATGCTGAACTCAATACGAACTTCAAAGCCCATTACGTTTCGAAGAATGAATACACGTGATGCTGAAGCACCATCTCGAATCAGATAGAGTGGAATCATGATGAAGTTAGAGATCTCCTTCTCGCCTTCCTTGCTATAACCATAGTAGCAGTTGTTACCAACCTTAATCTCCGAGCCCTTGAAAAGACCAGCATATTCTTCTTCGTCCATAGAGGTGTTTATTACTGGCGTAGGAAGGGACTGTATTCCCATGATTTCACGTTTCCACATTTCTTCACGGCCATAGACATTGACAAGGCTATCTGCATACGACTCCTGAAGGACTTTATCGGGAATTGTCTTCACCAGATTAATAACCTCATGGATGCTTTTTGCCTGTTGTTGGATGTTTTCTCCATCGGCATTTATAACTTTCGAGGCATACCACATCACAAAATCCTGTTTAGGCAAGTTGTCCAGTTTGTCTTTTGTCGTCAAGTAAGAATCAGGATCACACTTTACGTCAGAAGCTGGAATTTCTTGAACGGAAACGGCAAAGCCAAGAGATAAGGCAAGTTTTCCTGTGCGCATGGCACTAGTGAATCCAACTCCGATGTGTTCTCCTTCTTTTGGGACATCGCAATCAGGAATGATGTTGAGGTTACTTGTTATGCGTTTCAAAACAGACAATTGAGCCTCAGTCCATGAAGAACCGAGAGGTGCAACAGTATTAGTAGCACCAATAACCTGCAAACGCATCACATCCGGCGCACCTTCTACCAAGTTCATAACTCCATTTTTTGATGCGGCACTCCAGGCTACATCAATACCGAATAGGCTATTGCTCTTATCATATATAAGAGATGTGGAAGAGTTGATATATTTGGGCGCATTAGTGTCATTGGCCAGAATATCAGGAAGAATCCTTGCGGTAAAAGCAATGATCCGACGTTGCTTGTCCCGAATAGGAATCATTATGCGACCACGAAAAGTATCATATATATCATCGCTCATCCTTTTTGTCTTAACAAGTCCTAATTCAAGAAGAAGGTCTTTATCAAGCCCTTTTCCCTTAGCCCACAGAGAAAAATTGTCCCAACTATTATTGGCATAGCCGATACCAACCATACGGATATACTCCTTTGGCCAACGACTGCTGGCATAAGCCAAAGCTTTGTTTGACTCCTCTGTTTCGTTAAAAAGGTTCTCAGCAAAGTACTTGGCTGCATAGTCATTGATAATCAACATCGATTCTCGCTTGCGTTGGTCTGCGTCATCGGCCATAGAACAAGAATCATCAGGAATCTCAATGCCATATTTATTTGCCAACATTTTAACGGCTTCAACAAAAGAGATTTTAAGATGTTCCTGCAAGAAGTTGATTACATCGCCAGAGGCATCACAGGCGAAACACTTGTAGATGCCCTTAGATGGACTGACAGTTAATGAGGGGGTACTATCACTATGAAATGGGCATAGTCCTATATAGTTCTGTCCCTTTGGGGTCAAGTGAACATATTCACTGATGACCTCAACGATATCGGCTTTGGCCTTTATCGAATCAATGATGTTAGACGCGATTCTCATAGTTCATTACAATGTAGGTTGTTTTCTTTGATTGTTCACATATTCCTCTGCTTCTTTACGTAAGTTCTCCTGAGACTTGTGCTGCTCCTTTGAGAGCCAAGCGTCAAGTTCAGATTTTACGAAATAGATGCGCTTTCCAACTTTATGATAAGGTATCATGTTGTTGGAGGTCCAACCATAGATGGTCTGAACGGCTGGATGACCAGGGATGTACTTCTGTGCTTCGCTTACATCCATGCGCTGGTCATCGTCCTTACTATTACCTACAGATGCCGAAATTTTTCTGTTGAGGGCATCAATCTTTGCTGACAGAATCTTGTTGTCTTCGAGAAGATTCGCCATCAGCATGGGAATCATGTCAAAGGTGGGAACGCCATTCGACGTATGTTTTCTTTCTTCCATTTTAAATGAAGTTTTGGTGTTAATACTTTGCGACTGCGCAGTCAGCATTTGTTTGAATTCGGTTGCAAAGTTAGTGTGAGAAAAAGACCTTTGCAAGGGCAGGAAATGGACCAAAAACTTCCCGTATGCAGTTCCGTATTAACAAGTATCAATAAAAATCCGAAACCGCTTGGAATCAAGCGGTTTCAGAAACATTATTTAACAATAAAAATCGAAAATAATTGAGATACGGAATGACCCACGGGGTGCTTCCGTAGGCTATTCCGTATGAATGGAAGTTAAAAACAAGCCAAACTACCTAAGTGGCATTATAGGTAGCTTGGCTAACAATTAACGAAAGGTTTATATCACATCGCTTTTCAAGTCGAGCTTGATGGCATCGGCAGCTTGTTCTTTCTTCGGGTCAACGACCTTGGTATAGATTTGAGTGGTGCGGATATCTGTATGTCCCATCATCTTTGAGATTATGTAGAGATCTGTTCCTTCTGTAAGTTGATTGGTGGCAAACGAATGGCGGAAACAGTGGAACGTGATGTGTTTCTTGATGCCAGCAGCTTCAACCCATACCTTGACAGACCGATTGATGTAAGACGGGTCTTGTAATCCCTCGAATACGAGTCTGTCAGGTTCCTGAGGTTCTCCACAGATGAGATAGGCTTGCTCTGATATAGGCATATACTCAACACCTCCTGTCTTCTTTTGAGTGAAGTTGATGCGGTAGTGGTCTCCTTCTTTTGACAACTCCTGCCATGTCATCTTACGGATGTCGCAATGTCGAAGTCCCGTCAACGCACTGAAAAAGGCTGCTTTCTTAAGCATAGGATGGTTACAAGGTGTAGCAGCAAGAAGATTTAGTTCTTCAATAGTCAAATATTCTCGACGACTTTCTTCTTCAGGTACACCCTTCACTTTTGCAGCAAGGTCAACATCAAGATAGCCGTCAATAAACGCTTGATGTACTGCTGCCTTGAAAATGGAGAAATAGGTGGATGCCGTGTTTTGAGAAATGATACCAGACTTACCACCTCCTTGTGGAGCTGTTAGCAAGAACGTCTTGAAACTATCAATTAGTCGTAGGTCAATTTTTGAGAATGGAAGCGGTTTGCCTTCCGTGTAGATCTTCATGAGTTCCTGCACTCTATTCCAATTGACGATGATAGACTTAGAACTTTTCTTGTGTCTGGTTTCAGTGACTTTTGCAAAATAATCGATGAAGTTTACCTGTCCTTTGGCCTTCTTCTCAACCATTTCTTGGTCTGTGTCGGTGTAGAGTTCTGCACTATCGTATTCATGTTGACGGAGATTACGCACATTGTCAGCAAAGATACATGTCTCACGGTCAGTCTTTGAACGACAGATGATGATACCATTCATATCCCGTTTGGGTTTATAGGTCTGGACACCATACTTATCTATACGGGCAGGACGAGTCTTATCCCACATAGGAGTGGTGATAATACGGTTTAGGTACTCGCGTTCGCGACAAGGCTTGTCATGGCCTGGTTTGAACACAGGATAGGCTTCAAGGTAAAGATACCATTCGTCGCGTAACTCTGATTTGCGGAGCTTGACGGAAACCTTGGTGTGGAGCATTGCTTTCTTCATTTTACGTCTGATTTATAGAGGTTATCAATTTCTTCTTTAGGTATATAGACAAAGTTGCCTATCTGTCTTGATGGGATAGAGTATTTACGAACATGGGCCCATACGGAACTGTCATTGATGTGATACTTCTCACAGACTTCTCCGATGGTGTAGCAATTCTCAGGTTCGAGATTGTATAGTTTGGGTATGGGCTTCTTTTTCTCTTCTTTCGCCTCTTTCCGAGGTAGGATGTTTGCTTCTAGTTCCGAACGCTTGATACGGATTAGGTGCTTTCCCAAATTAATAGCGGGAATACGACCGAGTCGTATCAATCGGTAAAGGGTACCCCGTTCAATATTGAACATGGCTACTGCTTCTTTTACCGAGATGTACTCTCTGATTTCTGGAACTTGGGCTGCAATCTTATCAAGATGAGCCTCCCTTGCTTCCGCATCACGACGACGCTTTAGGTCGATGCTACTACAACGACCTGAGCAGAACTGCGAATCCAATTTCTTCACAAGGAATACTTTACCGCAGACCTTGCATTTTCTTCTGATTTCTAATGCTATACCAGGCATAATTTTCTGTTTTAAATTAGACTTTGTATGTATTTGTATGTATTTGTTCAAAAACTTCTACTTTTTTGTTAAGATACAGATATGGTACAAGTAAAAAACAGAAATCGATAAGAATTGATAACGAAATCCAAACCCCTTAAAATGGCAAATCCGTGTAACTCGTTGAGCTACACGGATTTGGTTTTCGATAATTATTGTTGATTATCTAAGTTTACTTCACCTCCTCGAAGTCGGCGTCCTGAGCGTCTTGCTGGGCGTTTGAAGAACCACCTTGCTGTGCGCCTCCTTGGGCTCCGGCGCCGTTGAAACCTGCGCCACCCATGTCTGGACCAGCCTGTGCGCCTGCCTGTGCTCCGGCACCTGCTGCGTACATCTTCTGAGCTACGTTGTTTACCTCGGCGATGGCTGCGTCGATGGCTGCAAGGTCCTGTGCCTTGTGGGCATCCTTCAACTTCTGAAGGGCTGCCTCCATCTCGCTCTTCACGTCGGCTGGGAGCTTGTCACCCTGCTCCTTGAGCATGTTCTCAGTGGTGAATATCATTGAGTCAGCCTGGTTCAGCTTGTCAATCTTCTCACGCTCCTTCTTATCGTTCTCAGCGTTGGCCTCTGCCTCTGCCTTCATACGGTTGATCTCTTCCTCTGACAGGCCGCTTGATGCCTCGATGCGGATCTGCTGCTCCTTGCCTGTAGCCTTATCCTTCGCACTTACGTTGAGGATACCGTTGGCGTCGATGTCGAATGTTACCTCAATCTGTGGCACACCGCGACGTGCTGGTGCAATGCCCTCAAGGTTGAACTGACCGATAGACTTATTCTGTGCAGCCATTGGGCGCTCACCCTGCAGTACGTGTACTGTTACGGCTGTCTGGTTGTCAACGGCTGTTGAGAATACCTCAGACTTCTTACATGGTATTGTAGTGTTAGCGTCGATGAGCTTTGTCATTACACCGCCCATGGTCTCGATACCGAGGGTAAGAGGTGTCACGTCGAGCAGTACGATGTCGCCTACGCCTGACTCCTTGTTGAGGATGGCACCCTGTATTGAAGCACCTACGGCTACCACCTCGTCAGGGTTAACGCCCTTTGAAGGCTCCTTGCCGAAGTAGTTCTTCACGAGTGTCTGTACGGCAGGGATACGGCTTGAGCCACCTACGAGGATAACCTCGTCAATCTCGTTGTTAGAGAGACCTGCGTCGCGCATAGCGTTCTGGCATGGTACGAGACAAGCCTGTATCAGGTCGTGTGCCAACTGCTCAAACTGAGCACGTGTCAGAGTCTTTACGAGGTGCTTTGGCACGCCGCCCTCTGCTGAGATGTAAGGCAGGTTGATTTCAGTAGATGTAGAGCTTGAGAGCTCAATCTTTGCCTTTTCGGCAGCCTCCTTCAGGCGCTGCATAGCCATTGGGTCCTTTGTAAGGTCGATGCCCTCGTCTGCCTTGAAGCCGTTAGCCAGCCAGTCGATGATAACCTGGTCGAAGTCATCACCGCCGAGGTGTGTGTCACCGTTTGTTGACAGTACCTCGAACACGCCGCCGCCGAACTCCAGTATTGAGATATCGAATGTACCACCACCGAGGTCGAACACAGCTATCTTCATATCCTTGTTAGCCTTGTCCACGCCGTAAGCCAGGGCAGCAGCCGTAGGCTCGTTGACGATACGCTGCACGTTGAGGCCTGCAATCTGTCCAGCCTCCTTAGTAGCCTGACGCTGTGAGTCAGAGAAGTAAGCCGGTACGGTGATGACAGCGTCTGTCACCTCCTGTCCGAGGTAATCCTCGGCGGTTTTCTTCATCTTCTGCAGCACCATGGCAGAAATCTCCTGTGGAGTATATTTCCTACCGTCGATGTCAACGCGTGGGTAGCCGTTCTCGTTTACTACCTTATAAGGTACGCGTGTAGCCTCTTTAGCAGACTGGTCGTAGGTCTCACCCATGAAGCGCTTGATAGAGAACACTGTGTTCTGTGGGTTTGTGATGGCCTGACGCTTTGCAGGGTCACCTACCTTACGCTCGCCGTCCTTTACGAAGCCTACTACTGACGGAGTGGTGCGCTTACCTTCAGAGTTAGCTATTACCACTGGTTCGTTGCCCTCAAAAACGGCAACACATGAGTTTGTTGTACCAAGGTCGATACCAATAATCTTTCCCATAGTTTTTTTCCTTTCTTTATTTTTTTTGTTTTTTTTATTCGTTTGAGATTCTCTCGTCTCTCGCCGTTATATTTTGCAACCACCGTGCCACAGTTCCCTCTTGCCATGTTGATGATGCCAACAGTGACATAGTGGCAGTCGGCAGTCACTCTTTCGTGTCAATATGTGACAAGAAGGAAAGTTCTTTCGTGTTCAGCACCAGGGTTTTTACAATAAATCCCGAATGGGAATGGTTGTGTTACTCCTGTAAATGCAATAGTGTCACTTTTTTTGATGTTTTCCTTACACTTTGATTTTTGCAACCTCGATTTTCTTGCGATATTTGCAAACTTTTTCCGTCTGGTCACGAAAAAGCCGAAAATTTTGCGTTTTGCAAGTTCTTGATAATCAGACTTTAATTTTTTCAGGCAAAATTCGTTTCCTGTAAAAGCTATCATTTTGCGCTATAAAAGCATTCGTTTCTCGTTGTTAAAGCATAGCTTTTACACTGTGAAAGCTATCATATTACATCGTAAAAGCTATGCTTTGACACCTCAATAGCTGTTTTACCCCTGAAAAAGACCTATGAAAGTGCCGCCGGAAGCTCTATTTTGAGTTTTCTGACGGCACTTTCCATTTTGACACTTTGTAAAGTAAAGAAGGAAAATACCTGTCAAAGTGTCAAAACAAAAAGAATGTAATTTTCGATGCATAATGCATAATTTTACAATAAATCCTCGTTTCTGTATTCAAAAATTCTCTAATATTAACACAACGATGAAAAAATAGTAAAACAAAAAACAGTTAAACTGACTTAATTATTACAAGTTTCGACATAATTTGTATGGAGTTTCAAAAGAAAATGTGTATCTTTGCACTAAAACTCCCCCCAAAAATGTGTGGAACAAACTAAAAACTCCCCCAGAAAATGTGTGGAACAAACTAAAAACTCCCTCCGAAAATGTGTGAAACGAACTAAAAAACGCCAAAAGGAACAATATGTATAAGCGAAAGATTGAGAACAGACTGGAATCATGGTTGAACGATGCTTCACACAGGCCATTGGTAGTGAAAGGTGTACGTCAGTGCGGAAAAACCAGCAGCGTAGTTGACTTTGCACGTAAACATTTCAAGCATGTGGTATATCTGGATTTTCGTGAGCATCCTGACTACAAGAAATTCTTCACTCCGAATCTGGATGTGGACTCTATCATCATGCGTATAACTGCATCTATGCCTAACGCAGAAATAATACCCGGCGAAACATGTTTCATATTCGATGAGATACAGGACTGTCCGAAAGCACGAGGCTCTCTTAAATATTTTCATCAGGACGGCCGATATGAAATCATGTGCACAGGTTCCTTGCTTGGTGTGAATGGCTACAAAACCCCAAAAGAAAGAGAGGAAGAGGAAGAGGCATCAATTCCTGTAGGCTTTGAGGATATCATGGAGATGTATCCTATGGACTTTGAAGAATGGCTATGGGCGAATGGCATCCAGGACATTCACTTTGAATACCTGAAAAAATGCCTGACTAACGAAACACCTATGGAAGAAGCCTTGCATGACCGTTTTCGTGAACTGTTGCACCAGTATGTGGTGGTGGGTGGCATGCCGGAGGCGGTAACTGCTTTCTTTGAAACGAAACAAATAGGCAAGGTACTTAATGTGCAAAGACGCATAGTGGACGAGTATAAGTCGGACATGATGAAATATGCCTCGGCTGCTGACAAATCACGTATCAGGGAATGTTTTGAGTCAATACCTGCGCAGTTGGCTCGCGAATACAAAAAATTCAATTACACCGTGGTGCGTCCGGGAGGCCGGGGCCGTGACTATGCAGGAAGCCTGCAGTGGATAGAAGATGCAGGCATAATACGCAGATGTTACAATACGGAGATTACGGAACTTCCACTTGACGGTCATCGGATACGAAATGAATTCAAGGTGTATATGGCAGACATAGGCTTACTGATTTCCATGCTGGAAGATGGCACGCAATCGAGTATTCTGCAGGGGGATATGCTCAGCTATCATGGTGCGATAATAGAGAATCTCATGGCAGACATTCTGGGCAAGATGGGACGTAAACTCTATTATTTTCATAAAGATGGAGGTTTGGAACTCGACTTTCTGATGCGTTACAAAGGAAAATGCACACCTATTGAATGCAAGGCTACCACAGGCAATGCAAAATCTATGCGCACTGTTCTGAACCATCCGGAGAAATACCATGTCACAAACGCCATTAAAGTGGGTGACTATAACATCGGACGCAAGGAGCACTTGCTGACGTTGCCTATATACATGGCGTTTCTTCTTACAGAGGTATAAGACAAACGAAATCGGACGTAATCAAAAAGAAATAACATTGGCGGCCACTCATTTGGATTGTTCAAATGAATGACCGCCAATGTTATTTTATGTAAGGCACAATGGGGATTCTCGCTTCTCTGCGTTAATACCATTAATGCGTCGCGTCAGGATTATTGTTACTCCTCCTCATCCTCCTCTTCTTCCCATAGGCTGTTGCTTCTCTTTCCCTCCAACCAGTCGTCGTAGTCGGGGATTTCATTGGGTGGCGTGCCACTTGCCTGAAGCAGGTGGTTCATGACGTCCACATTTAATACTTCCATTGAGGGATATTTATATTCTTTTTTCATTTCAAACTTTCTTTTTGACCACAGATTGCGCGGATTACCCTGATTATTGTCTGCGCAATGCCTGAACATCTTATTGACTATTCTCTGATTTCGCTGATGATAAGCTTTCATAATCAGTGTAATCACAAAGCAATCATACAAAGCAATCAGTTTAATCTGCGCAATCAGTGGTCGTTAAAATCTATTCAATCATTACTTTCTTACCATTGTTTATATACATGCCAGACTTCGCTGGTTTGCCGTCAAGGCGTATGCCGTCTATGGTGTACCAAGCCTCGCTGTCAAATGATACCTCACCCGTTTTGGTGTCAATCTCGCCGATGCCGGTAGTCTCGCCGTTGGCATCTACAAGTCTTACGGTGATGGTCTGTGGCAACTCCTGCATTGTTGCCATGCTGCTACTTGCAGCAGCCTTGGCTCCATTAGAGTCTGTGGTCTCGGGCTCGCTGCCAGCCCACATCAGGTAGCACGATGTTGGGCGAATCTTTGCGCCGATCTTTGCCCTTACGAATTCGCCAGCCTGGACAATTTTTTCGTCCACATCCTTGGTATTCCCTGCGAAGCCATACACCTTGCCGATTTCCTCAGGGTTCTCGCTGTCGCTCCAATAGCGCGGCTGGTAGGTGCCTTTGAAGTTCCATTTGTTCCAGGAATATGTGCCATCGCTGCCGTCATACGGGGTTACCTTCTCGCCGCCTTCGTTGCCCTCGGTGAAGATGGAGAAGCCGCCACTAACATACATTGCCCAATGCTCCGTGCTCTCGCCGGGCACGTAGAGGTACGGATGGTTGGCCTGCAGCGTGTTCTCAACCACCTCGTTCGATAATGTCTCGCCTGCTTCTATCATCACGGCCACCCACTTGTGATCCTGATCCTCCTCGATGCCCTTGAACTCGTAGAACTTTCCCGACGGATTTTCGTTGGATCCAGCCAGCGTGATGCGGTTCCTCGTGAAGTTGAACGGCAGCATGACGGTCACGGGCTTTCCAGCGGTGAACGAGCGGTTATAGCGCAGCCCCTCCGTCCATAGTGGCGACGTGATGTCGGGGATGCCGAGGGGCGCGTCGTCGTACTCTATGATGTAACTCTTCACCCCGCTGTCGTCGTACGTCTCCACCAGGTCGCCGTATGGCGGCGTGTAGTACTTGTCGTCGAAGACCATGGTGTGGCCATAGACCTTCAGGAAGCGGTGGTCGGTCGGTGTGTCGAAGTGGGCGAAGTTGGCGGGGGCTGTGGCCGATTTCACGGCGGGCGAGCCCTGCTTCAAGCCGCGCGTGCTGACGTAGAAGCAGTTGGTCAACGTGCCCCCGCAATAG
>Ga0310691_10001345_pt1 | contig 37711 bp, 52 predicted proteins | sample 176DNAGHGlowgp2_FD_203887 | JGI IMG/M metagenome (GOLD analysis project Ga0310691, IMG submission 203887) | Sheep rumen microbial communities from Palmerston North, Manawatu-Wanganui, New Zealand - 1766 DNA GHGlow gp2 (v2) (version 2) | ecosystem: Host-associated > Mammals > Digestive system >... | reverse complement strand
AGGTGGGGCACGCGGCCCTCGCGCTCGGCCTGCGGTATCTCCAGCGCGTCGAACTCGTCCTGCAGCTCCTTGATGGCGGTCGTGGTGGTGATGTTGTCCACCATGTCGAGCACCAGCGGTTTCTCGGCGTTGGCGGCTGTCAGACAGCGGCCCATCTGCTGCAGGTAGATGATACGGCTGCTGGTGGTACGCAGCATCAGCACGGCATTGACGTTGGGCACGTGGATGCCTTCGTTGAGCATGTTGACGGAGAACATCAGGCGGATGCCCTCGTCCTTGTTGCTCTCAAACTGGCGCATCTGCTCGCGCTGCTCGCCGTCGGTCAGGTCGCTGTGCATGATGCAAGTGCTGGCAACGGTGAAGCCAGCCTCGCGGAACCATCCGATGACCTCATGCTGCATCTGCTCCAGGCTCTCGATGTTGCCGCAGAACACGATGACACGGCGGGCGTCGCGGTCAAGGTGCTTGCGCAGGATGGCGGGCATACCGTAGGAGAGTTCCCAGTGCAGGTGGGCGTTGGTGAGCCGGAAGATGCGCTGACGCTTCTCTTTGTCGCTCAGACTGCGGCTGCGGTTGATGCGCTCCTCGGCCTCGCCTATGGTCTTGTCCCAGCGGAACAGTCCGCTCACGTAGCGTGGGATGGGCAGTATGTTGCGGTTCCACGCTTCGGCAATGGTAATCTCCGAGGCTACGTTGCCGCCAAACAGCTCTTCGGCCATATTGCGCTCGTTGTCGAGATAGCGGATGGGCGTGGCGGTGGTGCCAAAGACCTTCGCCTGCTTGTTGGCCTCCAACAGCCTGGCGACAGTCGCTCCCCACTCCTGAGCCCCGGCGCGGTGGAACTCGTCGAGACATACGAGGTCGTAGTCCGTGTGCGGGTTCTCCGTCATGTTCAGTGTCTGATAGGTCATGTACTCCACACCTCGCTTGCGCCAGCGCAGCACCTGACGCACCTGGTCGAGCACGAAGGTATTGGGGCCGAGTATCAGCACCCGGCTGTACCCTTCGCTCACGGCGGCAATGAGGTACGACTTACCCGTTCCCGTGGGGTGGACGACGCAGGTGCGGTCGCTCACGGCGAGCGCCTTCGTGACCTTCTCGTAGGCTGTCTTGTTATGTGGGAGTAATTGCGTGCGCATTTTGCTATTCCTTCGTTTCGTTTGTTTTAGGGCTGCGATGGCATCGCAGCATACGGGACATTCGGTTACATCAAGATGCCTTTGTCTTTGAGGACTTGATGCACGACGTCGGGCTTGCATTGAGCTATGGAGGCGATGTTGGCTATCTGCCAGCCTTCCTTGTGGAGCCGGAGGATTTGGCGTTGGAGGGCTTTTTCGCAGTGGATGTGTGTAGATTGCTGCATAGTTGTGACAAGTTGGTTGATACCAATCGTAATTGGTTGTTGAATTGATGATTATCCGCAATCGTACCACTAACTTATGCCTGTGGCTTGACTGCTATTAACATGCTGTTTCTTTTCCTTGAAATAAATCTTACTGTCTTGGCATTGACCGATGGCGTAGGTGCTACGGTGTTTCCGTCAATGTCGCGTAGTATAGGTCTGCCGTTGGTGCTGCCGAAGATGAAGCAGCGAACTCCGTTCCACTCCACGCTGTCGAACCGCTGCATACGCGATTTGCCTATCCAGTGGCTCGCCACCGCACTACGACGGATGCCGCCACGCTTGGGGTTGCATACGTGTAAGGCTCTTGTGTGGCGAGGCAGACATCGGCACAGCAGATACGATTCCGAGCGGAGGGCCTTCACATTGCGGCTGATGCAGAAAGCATCCGCGCAATGGGTCTTTTCGATGCCGTTCTCAATGCGGGTGTGCTTGGTGATGTAGCCGTAGGTCATGCGGACGTTTCCGAACTCGGCCTTTGCCTGATTATACACCGCCCAACGCAGGATGTTCATCACGGCTGCATCGCGGAGTGACGTGTTGCGCTTTATCTTCAATTCAAACTCGCCGCGATGGTAAGCCTTGTGGCAGGTCTCACAGAGGGTAATGAGGTTGCCAGGGGCGTTGCCGCCCGTCTTTCGGCTCTCCAGATGATGCACGTTCAGAACCTTGTCGCCGCTCTTGCCCTTGCAGTGCTGGCACTTGTGGCCGTCGCGGGCAAGGACGTATTCGCGGACGTTCCAGAAGCCCATCTGATTGCCCTGCTGATAGTCCGTGCCTTGAATCAGGTCGTTCTCCATCTTCTGCTGATCGAACTGAGCCACCTCAATCGTGGTCTTGCTGACGGGCAATAAGGAGTGAACCGTTCGGATGACTTTCAAGTGGCTCTCGGCCTTGGTGCGGATGCTTGGCGGCAACCAGTCTTCTGCTCGCCGTCTGTTGTCGAACCTCGGCTTGCGGTAGCGGGTCTTGCGATGTCGGCGGGTGCGTCGCAACTCCAATCGGCTTGCGAGTTTGTTCACTACGTCCGTCCGAAGAACGACCTCCGCAGCGAACAACTCCTTCTTCTCCGTGGTGGCAGATACTCCGATGTGAACGCTGCCTGCGTCAATGCCTAAACTAACTTCCTGCTTGTAGGTGGTGCTCTCATAATCCAACTGAATTGTGAAGGGTTGTAGCCTTATGACATGGGCCAGCCCGTCGCAGAGAAGTCGCCTGACCTTTCCGTGTCGCTCCGTCGGCATCAACGGCCTGCCCTCTATGTCCAGTACATATACCATTTTTGTTACATTTACTTGTTAAACAACTTTTGTTGTAATTCAGCATTTCTGCTGTTGTGCGCCCATCGCCAATGTTATGGGGAGGTTTCTTGCCAGCAACACCGATACTTTCGTCTCTGTTTAATCACTGGCCGCAGGGTTCGGGACTTGGGCGACCATCCCGAAGTGCCTATACATTCGCCCCTAACGTAGTTCTGCCAAACCAGACTTAGGCTAATCCACTATCCGCGCCGTGTTTGGTGGTATTGTTGCGGATAACCAAATTGAATTGTATAATCATGATGATTCTTGGTCAGAAAGCCCCGCTGTCGTGTATCTTTTCATGGAAAGCAGTGGGCAAATGGTTAATCTTGCTGATCTTGTTGATTTGTGGGCTCTTCATGCTCGCGTATAACGCTGATGATTGACTGTGTGGCAGTGCTCCACTGAAAGGCATAGGTCACTTGACGGTCGCGGACAGTCACTAAAGCCATGAAGTGTTCGTAGGTGATATTCGTTTCTTTGTCAGTACAACGGTCGTTGGACGGCATGATGGCGTCGAGACGCACACTGGCAGTATTCTCGGTTGTCATTACCTCGTAGAGAATGAGCTTCTGCAGGGTAAGCAGTGGTAGGTGTTTGTAGCTGTTCATGTTCGTTTAATTTTGCTAAAAGTCTTTTTTTTCTTGGATAATTCACATATAAATCGTAAATTTGTGGCAAAGATACATCAAAATAATTGAAATATATTGAATTGATATGTTAAAACGATAATATTTAACCTATATTTACATTTTATGTACAGCTACAAGAAAGAGTTTTTTAAAAACTGGTTTGAAAAGAAAAACAAAACGTTGACGAAGGCAAAGTTAGGAAATGTCCTGGGCACGTCGTCCATGAACAGCTTGCAATACTGGCTGCTGGAAAAAGAGTTGCCACCGCTGAAAGACCCGTCGAAGGACACAGGTGACAGAGACTGGTTGCCGCTGCGGTGCATCCTACGGCTTTGTAACTATTTTCCTGATTTAAAGTTGAGCGACTTCATTGAGAATGCGGAGGATGTTGTTATTAAGCGCAAGGCCAATACTCAGGAAAAGGGCGACAAAGCCACGCGATTAGAGCTACTGGAAGAGAAGCTGGCCCACCAACAGGACATGAACGCATTGCAACAGAAGATGCTTGAGCGGGAAAAGGAGTTGCAAGATAGTTATGAACGGCGTATGACTGAATTGCGTCAGACGATGCAACAGACTATTGATGCCCAGCTGCAGACCATTAACATGCTGAAGCATCGCGCCATAACGGATGATAGGCGCGATGCTGTTTCCCCCTTATAGCAAGCGGAAGGAATCAAAATGTAAATGGACATACCTGTACTATGCCCATCCACGGCTTGTCTGCAGTTTAGCTTTCTGTAGATACAACTTGTATATCTGGGGGGTGATAGGCTCCAAATCGTGGTTAGACGAGCAGTCCTGATCGGTGCCGATGACGTAGCGGGAGCAGAAGGGGAAGAAGGTGGGGGTGACGCCCGACGGAGAACCGTCGGGCACGTTGGCGGTCGCGGCAACGGTGGTGTCGGCAAGGATAGCCAGCAGCTGTTTGGTGTGCATGACCGGGAGCCTGCGGCGCATGATTTCGGCCTTGATGGCCTTACGCAAGGAGCGGGTGCCCTGCTCACCGAAGAACTCGACGTATGGCACATAGAGCTTGCCGTCGCGCTCCACGATGCGTTGGCGGTTGTAGATGCGGTCGGCAGAGTCCTTCAGGGCATAGTCGCGGTTGGGAATCTCCTGGAGGTCGGTGCGCGACTGAACGGCAGGCTCGTAATAGGTCATGCCGTCGCTACGGTCGATGCCCGCCGTGCGCCACACCTTTTTGTCGATACGCTGTCCCTCGGCAAAGGCAATGCAGACGACGCCTCCGGCAAAGTAGCGGGGATCGCTGTAATAATACGTTGCGCCCATCTTCTTGGCATAATCCTCGGCGGCCTGCTCGCATTTGCTGCACTGGTGCCAGAAGCGGCTGATACGCTCGCCCGTCGGCGAGTCGATAGGAGTCTGATAATAATACTTACTCATGGTTATTGTTCGTTTTAGTTCGTTGTAAAATCAAGGATCGTAGAGATACACGCGCCGCTGACCATACTCGTCGGGCAGGGTGATATACAGGTCACACTCTATGCGGTCTTGGATGGCCAACAAATCTTCGAGGGTGTTGACAACGCTCTCGCCTTCGTGCAACCGACGGTAGGCGCGGGTGGGTGTCGGGGTGATGAGGAACATTGCGATTACCGATTAAAAATCTTCACCCACCATTTTCTTGTTGCCCACAAGGCTGCGGCAAGGATGGCGACGATAGCCGCAAACTGAATTTTTCCCCAAGTGCGCTGCCACCATGATTGCTGCTGTGGTTTTGTCTGTTCCTGACGCTGTTGCTCCAGTGCCTGCTCGTAGTGTGTCTGCAACTGCGTGAGGCGTTGCTGCCAGGCAGAGTCGTAGCTGCTGATACGGCGGGAGAGTTCCTGCCACAGCTGTTGCTCGATGGCCTCGCGGTGTTCCTGCTCCTGACGAGACAGCGTGCGCTCAGTGGTGCGCTGCTGCTGACGGATGACGCGGCCCAGCGAGTCGATGGTCTCGGTGAGCGTCTCGGTGGTCACTTCGCGCTCCTGACTCTGCGCCACAAAATCGTGCATCCACTGGCTCAACGTGGCCCGCATGATGGAGTCCGACTGCTGTTGTTCAACGTGGCTGTGGCCGTCGGTCTGGACGTTGGTTGCCAACGTGTCGGCCTGCTGGTAGTGGTGGATGTGTTCATAGACTATGCGCTCCTTCGTGTTGCAACTGGTGCAGGTCGTCAGCAGGATGATGGCAAGCAGCCATACCGTTGCGGGCCATACCACCCAACACAGTAGCGACGCCCACTTGATTTTCAGTCCTGATTGTTTCATATCTCCTTTGCGATTTAATTTTTGGCAAAGGAAATAAAAAAGAAATAATAATTGTGACTAACTTTAGCAAGAGGCAACAAAAAAGTGGTCGAAATTGACCACTTTAACAAAACGTCGCCATAACTCTAAGTTGGTTGACCTTGCGGCTTCGGATTGTCAGCCTCCATCAGCCTGTATTTCAGCGTTACGTCTTTGCCGAAATGTTTTGTGAGCGTTGGCGAGAGCACACTCTGCACCACCTCTGGTCGCTCTAAGAACTTATATACATCGCTACTTTGTACTTGTATAATCAGCGTATAGGTGGTTTCGTTGAACGACTCAAAGACCAGCTTCCCGACGATGGCACGGCTGTAGTCGTTGGTAGTCTGGCGCAGCAGGTCGGCGTGGCACTGCTGCCATACGGCGGTCCAGTGTTCGCGCCGTTGCTGTTCGGCAAACAAATCCTCACGTTGCGCCTGTCGCTGCCGCTGGACTTTTCGCTTGCGGAGCCAGTCGGCCATCAGCGAGAGTATGTAGGCACTGGCATCGTCAGGCTGGCGCTTCTCCACAAGCGGTCGCAGCTCACGGTAGCAGTAGTCCTTGAAGTCGTCGAAGTCGGCTGCAGGCACACCGTCCACCACATCGCGCAGCGCCTCCGGGCGCAGACCGTATGGCCACTTACACATCTTCTCCACGAGGTCGCGGCGGGAGTCGCGGTTTTTGCGCTCGTTATCAAACTCGTTTGCCAGGTCGCCCTTCAGCAGCCGGAAGTGTATCTTATCTGGATTGCCCCGCTTTCGGTCGTTCTCATAAACCGGCTCGTATGTGAACGAAAAGTCTATCTCACCACGCCGCACCAGCTCGTCGAGTTCCTTGCGCGACGGTTCCAATATGAGCGACTTCACTTTGGTAAACTTGCGGTAGGGGTTTTCCCATTTCTCCAGCCGCTCGTTGCGCTCACGCTTAGTGATACCCTTCCGCTTTTCAGGTTCCACACCGTCACGCTGTTCCTGTTCGTACAGTTTCACCAGTTCGTCGAGCCGCATAATGAGGTCGGCACGAGCCGTGTCCTCGTCGATGCCCAGAAACTTACAGAAGTCGTCGTAGTTCACGGGGCGTTCTCCGTCCTTACGGAATCCCGACAGGAAGATATAGATGCGCGGCGTGCGCTTCTTCTGGCACAGCTGCGCCACCTTGGCCATGTGGATGGCATAGCCCATTGAGAGGTCGAAGAAGTCCTTGACATTCTCCTTTAGCATCGTCACACGCACCTTTCCCAACCGCTTGTCCTTATAGACGGGCATTTCGGCCCGTGCAAACAACGGCATCGTCACATAGACATCTTTCGTCTTGCCCTTCTTCATAAAAGCGACGCGGATTTTCGACAGCTCGTCGAGTGCTTCCTGAAGATAGCCGTAATTGGCAGGGATGATGCCCAGCGAGCGCGGATCAATCTCCAGCACGTAGTTGTCGCGCAGCTCATCGTCATCGAAGAGCGACGGCCAGATGTGCGTCTGCTTCTGATAGCTGATGCCCTTCTTGATGCGCTCCTGCAGTTTCTCCAGTATGCCCACCAGCACGCGCTGCTGCATCAACGAGAAGTCGCCAGAGATTTGCGAATACACCAGCGGATTGTAGAGCCACTCCTGCGGTATCAGCGCAGCCTCTCCCCCACCCAACTGACTTTCGTCCTTGCCTGGCAATGGCGGTGTCATCTTCCTCTCGTCGTTCTCGGCCTGAGTGTCCTCAGACTGCTTTTTCTTTTTCTCGTCCATATCGTTTAATTATATGTTTTTACCCTTCAACTACTTCTTATAAACCTTTACCCCAAACGGAGCGGCGAGGTTCGCGTTATAGGTTTTTACCCCCTTTTCTGATTACCGTCTACAACCAACCTTTAGTTATAGGTTTTTGCCCCTTTCTTGTCATGTTACCTTCAGCGGGCACTATGTTAGTCTCTGCGGTCACTATGTTATAGGTTTCAGCCCCTGTCTTATATAAAATTACCCCTGCAATCGCTGGAAACGCCTGTATTTGCGGTACTTTCAGCCATCTCCTATATAATATATAATATTCAATCCGTAACAGAAAATCTTTCATTGCTATTACTATTTATAAAGAGGTTTCTTCGTTTAGGGGTAAAATCATATAACTTAGTGCCACTAATTTCTAACTTATCGACTCCAGTGATTTCTCGGCATGGTTTGTCGCAAGGGGTAAATGTCTATAACTCCGCTTTCAGGTGCCCCATACCTTCACGCTCCATCCACTCGTTGTAGTGGCGCACAGCATCGTCGCCTGTCAGCCCGAGGCGCAGGCGCTCGTTTCGCTCTTGCATATAGACTTGGCTTTCGCGCTTCATTTCTTGACCGATGTTGTTCATGCGTCTTTCTATATCGGCCAACTTGGATAAAGTATTTCCCATAATTCTGTGATTTTGGATGACTACTCTAATAGGGGTAAAACTATATAACTACGCCTGCTCCTGCTCTGCCCTCTCAACATACTCCCTGATGGCAAGCACCACGAGGTCTTTCATGTTCTGCCGCGTCTTGGCCTTGATAATAGCCAGGCGCGAGTGCAGGGTGATAGGGATTGGCACATTGATGTTCTGCGTCGGCTCACCCTGGGCTATCATCGCCGTGGTGGGGATGGTCTGAGGAACCATGCGTGCCTGACGTAATGCAGCAAGTTTCTCGAAGTCGAAACTGCTGCGCTTTGCTCCTTTTCTTTTCATACGTTACCAGATATTACTGCTTTTCCTTCTTCAACATCAAGAAACAACTCCATTGCCCGCTGAAAGATAGACTGGAAGCTCTCGTCGGTTTCAAACTTCCGTCTTTTCATGCGGTTGTAGAGTGACAGAGGTAAATTGGCTTGTACGGCCTTTGTCGGTTCAACCTTTGCGGTCGGCGTACTGGCAGCTTGAACAACCTTCCGTGACTGACATAATGCAGCAAGTTTCTCGAAGTCGAAACTACTGCGCTTTGCTCCTTTTCTTTTCATACGCCTACATGATTTTTTTCTTTCCTTCCTGCACGTCGAGCCAGAGGGCGATAGCCTCGTTGAAGAGGTTACCGAGTGTCTCATTGCGCTCTATCTTCTGTGCGTTCATTCTCTTATACTGCGACATGGGTATATACGTCTGTACGCCCTTTGTCTGTTCCTGTACTGCCACAGTCTTTTGTGGTGCAGGCTCCTGCTCTGTCTGCTGGACTGGTGCAGCTGGTCTTTGCTCCTGTTCGTTGTCGCCGTCGGCCAACTGCTGATAGCCACGGCTTATTGTCTGCTCGGTGTCCTTTACAAGCGTGGCTTGCATTTCCGAGAAATCCCAATTATTTTTCTTTGCCATAATAGAATGAGTTTTAGATTTGTTATTCAAAAAGTTCTTTCACTAATTCGTCGTAGGCATTGGCGGCGGGGCTCCACTGCTTCCATTGGAAGATGTCGAGTTTCTGCGTCTGTGCCTCGTTGACCTTGATAGAGCGTGGAATATGTGTCTTGCACACATTGTCGCCGTATGACTGCTTCAGATAGTCAATAAACGACCGCACGATGGTTGGCCGGGCATCGACCATCACGGGCAACAGACCTCGCAGCTGCAGGTTGGGGTTCAGCTCTTGTTGCACCCTCGCCATTTCCACGAGCACGGTGCCGAGACCTGTTACGCTCAGTCCTTCCATCTGTACGGGGATGAGCAGTCCGCTGGCCACGGCCATCGCGTTGTAGGTGCATTTAGACAGCGCAGGTGGTGTGTCTATCAGCACATAGTCAAACGACTCGGGGATAGTGGTCAGCCCGTCGCCGGTATGGTCGTCGATGTTCTGGAAGAAGCACCTGCGTAGCACCAACAGCGGCTGCATCTGATTCAGCAGTGAGGGGTCTATGCCCTGTAGCTCGCGTGACGATGGCACATAACAGATGCCTTTCTCGTTCTTATACACTGGCAGGCCGCTCACGTCGCGCAGGGCATCGGTCACGGTACGTCCGTCACTCTCCCACCCCAACAGCTTAGACAGGTCGCCCTGCGGGTCGAGGTCTATCACCAGCACGCGCCAGTCCTTGTGGCGGCGTATCATAGCTGCCGATAGGCTCTGTGTGGTAGTTGTCTTCCCTACCCCACCCTTGTGGTTAAGGATGGCAATCACTTCTTTCAATCTTGTTTCCATCATTCGTTTCTATTTTCGTTGTAATTGAACATGTTTTCTGAAAAAGCCCCCGCCCCTTGATGCGGGGGCAACAACAAAGGCGGCGCCTTGTCATGTCGTTTCTTCGACATTGGCTGTTGTACTACAGGAAAGGCTCAATGCTCTCTGTCCGTTGGCAGTGCTTCTTATCGCCATCCCGTTTTCTCCAGCCCTTTACGCCCAATCCTACCGGGTAGGATGCACGGTCGCAGGCGGACAAAACCTTTTTTCTCTCTTCTCATAGTCCTACAAATGGTCGCTCTAATTGACAAAACTTTCTGTAGTCGTATCTCATTCTGTCTATATCGTATTGTTTCAGTCGCTCTTTCCAGAACATCAGGTGCTGCAGGTTGAAGGCAGCCAGCAAGTCTCTGTTGTGAGGTATGCCGTCAGATGTTGTTATCACTCGTTCCCTGGTGTGGTGTCTCGTGAATTTTCCGTTTGTAAAGTCAAACTGCGACGCAGCGTTCTTGGTGTTCACTTCTACCAGTATGCCGCCAGCCGACTTCGCCTTGTATTCGAGTGTCCTGAAGAACGACGCAGGAGCAAACACCTCAATGGTCTTGCCCCATCGGTGTTTCGTTCTCATGCGGCCTGTGCGCTTGCTGTAGGTGTTCTTGCTCGATTTCTTGGCCCATGCCATGTAGTTATTATCTTCCACTACAAAGACGTTTGCCATCGTGAGTAGCAGGGAGGCCAGCCGGCATTGCTCGTATTTTCGCTTTGCCGTGCGCTTGCGGTACAACTCTTTCAGTCGTCCTCTCATGGCAAACCATCTATTAGATCTCGCCCATGTTCTTTCTTTCAGGTCTTGCCGATAGGTTGTGCCGTCGGCCTCGAAGTTCTGTGGGTTTGTGCTTCTGCTGCTGCGCTCCATTGCCCTTTGCAGTCGGGCAATCTTTTTGTCGATGTCGCCTCCTGATGGCAGCTGCGTGAAATACGCGAAGTCCTCGGCACTGAAAGCCACGTTTGACGGTCCGATGTCTATACCCATGAAGCCATAGCCAATATTCGGATATTTGAGCGGTATGGTAACGTCGGCGATAGAAAGGTGTAGATAGTATTTTCTGCGGCCTCTTATCATCTTGCGCACAATCATTAACTTTTTCACCGTGGTCTCACCGCCTTTGAGCATGTTGTATTCGTATTCAACCTGCCGCTTGTTGGTCAGTATGGGCATGGTGATGTATTCGGCATTGCCTTTCTGTCTTCCGTTGATTTTCATGGAAACCGTCATATCGGCGAAGTTCAACACGAAGCCTCCGGCATACATCTTCCCATCTACGTTGTCACAAAAGCTGCCTATCACGTTCTGCTCACCGGGCTTCCTCAGTAGCACGTTCTTTCCGTTGCCATAGAAATATCTATTCCATGCGAACCATGCGCTATAACCTAAAAAATTGGCGATGTTGTAACTGATGCCGATGTCTCTGTAAGTCTTACCGCTGCCCACCTGCTGCTCGTAGGCTGCAGACATCATTTTGATAATATCGCTCTTGCAAAACGAGTAAGGCGACTGGTGCCCAATAATAAACTGCAACTTGTCAACGCCGTTTCTGGCTTCTCTGAAAGACTTAAACCGCTCCAAGTAGCGGCAGTATTTGATGAGTTTTCCCTGCACGTTGTTGTAAATATGGCGCAAGCATTCCAGCCGACGGTCAATGACGTCAGCCTCCCATTCCTCTACATACAGCGGAAATGTGATGGTGAAGATGTTCCTATCCTCTAACTCCATGATTCTAATAATGCTTTCTAATATGTGTAATTGAACAAATGCTTTCTTTGCGGGCGAGTCGCCTCCCTACCCTATCAGCTTTAATTAGTTTTCGCCTACAAAGATAGATAAATTTTAATATTATCGCTAATTTTTCTTGATGTTTTTGTTGTTTTACACCAAAATTGCTTGTTTTCTCGTTTTCTTTCTTGATATTTTGCCTTCTTTCCATCTTTCTTTGTTTGTTGTTTTGTACGTTGATGTCCTTATTGCTTGATGCTTTGTTTTGTTTGTTACTTTGCGCTTTGCTTTCCTTGTTTCAAACCACTTTGTTTTGTGGCAAACAACTCGCTTTGTTTTACGCTTTGAATGTTTGTTTGAAAAGTTGTTTGAAACACGTCTTGTTTGTTTGAAGCCATTGCGCGTTTGTTGTTTTCTTTTTTGCTTGTTTGTTTTCTTGCTTTTTTGTTTTCTTGTTCTCTTGAAATCAAGAATAATAATCTTTCAAGTTGAATCCGAAGTGCTGCGCCTTCTGTTCCATGTGTTGCAGGTTGGCGTATGGATTGAGATGGATGGCGTGGTGGCACTCATCGCACACCATTTCCAGGTTGTCGGGATGGGTGGCATACTGCGGGAACTCGGCCATTGGCAGCACGTGGTGCATCTGCGCATTGTCCTTGTCTAAGGAGCATCCGCACAGCTCGCAACAGCCACCCGTCAGCTTGTAGCGGCGGCGGCGTATGGCCATGATGGCAGGGTAGTAGCTCTTACTGCCACGGCGCACGCCGGAGGGGTTCATCTTCTTTAGTCGGCAGTTGGCGAGGTAGAGTCGCCAACTGCCTATCTTCAGACGGTAGATACGATGCTTTTTCATTCGTGCAGGTGGCAATAAAGTTCGCTCTCGCTCCATTCTCGCAGTTCGAGCTCGTTGTAGTTGATTTCGCGGTTGGAGAGGTCTTGGTCGTAGAGACGGGCCTCACTCCAGTCGCTCAGCGTGATATAGTCGCCATCAGTGGTCTTTACCAGAATTTTGTTGCCTTGGTCGTCCTTGCCGCACCAAGCGTATTCATATATCTCGCTCAGACGGGCCGAGTCGCTGATGAAGCGTTTCACCGTGGCAAACTCCACTTCGGGCATGAGCTTCTGCAATTCCTTGCGAAACTGTGCGCTCGTCTTGTAGTCCATGTACTCAATCTGCATTACGGGCTTGTCGCCGTAGAACATACATTCGTAGCCGTGCAGCCGGTGTCCGAGCAGCAACTTCACCTTGGTAAAGTATTCGTCGAGCTTGTGTCTCTTTTCTTTTTCGCTCATGGCTTCAGGCATTAAAGAAAACTTCAATCATAAAGGCGATTCCCATAGCCCAGGGGCAAGCGTTAGAGAGGGTGGTGTGGTGGTCGATGGCCTGCGCCATGTGGCGGGCCACCTTCAGCTCCTGGCGGTAGATGCGGGAGGGGGTGAGTGTGCGCAGCGTCTGGCGCATGTTGCGGTGTTTCCTGGCTATGGTCGCAAAGATGCGGTTGATAGCCTGCTCGCGTTGCTCTGTAGCAGTGTGTGGGTACATCGGCTGACAAGTCTCGATGTCGCTCCAGTTGATAGCGGTTGTGTTCATTTACTTATGATTTAACAAAAAAGAAACTGCACTACGGGCTGTCAGGTTCATAAGTGCTGAGACCTTGGAGTCGTTGTCCGATACTCCACCCGGTGCAGTTTGGGTTTATACTGAGGTCAGTAACCTCTTTGCTTGGTGGCACAAAAAATGCCGCTTTTGTAGCGGCTCTCGTTGTTTCTCGTGCCGCACTCATGATTTGACGTTGCAAAGATAGTCATTATTTCTGATACGACCAAATATTTTAGCGATAATTCTTCAATTTAGCTGTAAATTAGTCGCTGTAGGGTAGGGCGGGGCAGTGATTTCGCAGGTATATCATAACAAGAGCTGAGTCACCGTCTGTTTTTCTGCTCATACTTCCTAATCGTCTGCTCCCAGTCCGGCAGCCAGCCTTTCAGTGTAAGGGCATCGTCGTGGTTGGTGATGATGGCCACCACCCACCACTCGCAGCCGCGCTTTTCCTCTGGGTTGTCAATCACCAGCATAATATGTGATGTTGCATTCTCCTGAAACGAGAAGCACACCTCGCCGCCACAGCTCACGGCACTCTTGATCAGTTCGCACTCCATCAGTTCCTCGCGGCTGTTCACCTCGTAGAACTCGTCCTCAAAGCCCTCGAAAAACGCAGGGCGGTATTTCTTGATCCTCATAGTTTCATCCGTTTTGTTCACACTTCTTGATAATTTCGTCAATATACTCGCTTTTGTTCGGGTGGCGGGCCATGATGTCGGCGGCCTCCTGGGTGATGCGCACGTTCAGCGGAACCTTATAGGGCGTCACCTTGCGCCCTGCGTTCTGACGCGCCCCGCCGCGCTGTTTCTTCTGGTCCTGTTCCATTACTTCACTTCCTCTTCATAGGCAACTTCCTCAGTCTCGTTGCACACAATCTGGACTGTGCCACCCTTGTAGTCCTCAAAGTACGACTCGTTGGTGCCGTTATACATGCGGATGTAGTCTTTGCAGTAATCGAAAGTGCTGTCGAAGCCCTTGGAGTTGCTGTCTGTGTCGTCGTTGAACACGACATCGTAGGTGTATTCATCGCCGTCCATCGAGAACAGGCATCCGCCAGCCTGATAAACGATGCGCTGTGAATCGGCTGGAAGGTCGAGCTTGGCCAGTGCCACCTCACGGTCATCTGTGTCTGTCACCATCGTTGCTCCATTGGCTTCAATTTCGGTCATAATTTCTGCCACCTGCTCATCATCTTCCACGCAATAGGGGTCGGCATTGAAAGTTGCCACTGCGTACAGGATGTCACTCTCGGTAAAATTGCGTCTTGTTGCCATAATCTTTTTGCCCTTCCGGGACTTGGGTTTTAATTCGTTGTTTTGATTTATCTGCTGCAAAGGTAAGCATTATTTTTGAAACCTGCAAGCGAAAACCAAATTATTTTGCTATTGAAAGCCGAATATTAACACCTTTTATGATTTGAAAGACGTTTGCGACAATCAAAGGGGATTTTTGCGACAAAACAAGGGCACGACAGCACCATCGCTGCCGCGCCCTGTGGTTGGTCAGAAGGTGTAGGTGATGGTGCCGTCCCATTCCGTGTCGAGGGTGATAGTGATGCCGCCGGAGGAGGATGTGCCGCTATCGCCGCCTGTGCCGGAGCCGAAGAGGGTGCCCTGCCAGGTGGTGATCTTGTTGCGCGTCACGGGGATGTTCTCCATCGTGACCTCGCCCACCTCGGAGCCTGATGCGTCGAGGGCGGTGACGGTGAGCTTCAGCACGTCCTGCTGCTCATGGGGCATGGTGTAGAGTTCATAGACTGTGACGGGCATGTCCTGGTCGTTGGTGGTGTAGCGGTACTCTGTCTGCTTCGAGTTCACGCAACCGTAGCCCGTGGCGGGGTTGAAGGTCGAGGAACCGCCAGTGTAGTAGAACTTCAGGCGGGTGATGTTGTCGGGCAGCGGCTCGGTGAGCGTGAGGCGTAGCATGGCCACGCAGCGGGTCATCTGCAGCGTTTCCTCGATGGGGTCGGTGCCGACGGTGAGGATGCCATAATAATAAAAGGTGTCGGTGAGTTTGTTATTGGCGAATGTCACTTTCTCCGTGCTGGTGATGGTGGCGTTGCCCTCGGTCGAGCTGTGGGCGATGGCCACTATCTTATAGGTTCCTGCCTGGAGGGTGAGGGCAGCGGTGCCGAAGCCCGCGTCCGTCTGCTTCTGGGTGATGGCCTTCGCCTTGGTGCCGTCGGCGGTGAAGATGGCGACGGAGAGACGGGTGCAGACATCGGCGACGGCGGCGCGGGTGAAGCTGATCTGCTCGTAGGGGGAGAAATGGAGGGTGACGTTGGCTTGGGTGTCAGCGGCAGAACCGCTGGCCGCTCTTTCATCGTCGAAAATGGGCTTCTCGCAGGAGGCTGCGAGGAGAGCCAGGATGAAGATGGAAATGTAGTGTTTCATTGTCTTATTGTTTTTTTAAGCGCTTCGCGCAGAAATCTAACGGAAAATCTTTCTTGAAAATCTAACTAAAAATGTTTTTCAGATGATTTTTTGCCAGATTTTTCAGTTAGATTTCTTTGCGCAGCAAATAGTAAATAATTAGAATAACCGAACACGCTCTATTTTCCCTGTGTCAGGATAGCGTTGATACCACTCTGTAAACAGTCTTTTTTGTCCGCCAAAATTTATCAAAATACCGTAAGGTAGGTGTGTCAGGTGCATATAGTTCCATAGCTGATGTCGTTGTTCGTCACTGACAAACTTTATGGCTTTTAGCTCACAAATGATTTTGTCGTTGATGACAAGATCCATGCGGTACGTCTGTTCCAGTTGTATGTCATCCCAATAGATAGGCAGAAACACCTGTCGCTCCACTTTGAAATTCCGCTGTTCCAACAAGTATTTTAAGGCTGATTCATAGGCAGATTCCAACAGGCCAGCATGGAACTTGTTATATACCTTCATTGCCTCGCCCGTGATGTCGGCAAAGAAATGAAACTTCTTGTTATGTTCGTTGATAAGATTCATACTCTTTCTTTTGATGCGCTTCGCGCAGAAATCTAACTGAAAAATCTTTCTTGAAAATCTAACTAAAAATATTTTTCAGATGATTTTTTGCCAGATTTTTCAGTTAGATTTCTTCGCGGAGCGAATAAACATGACTTACCACTCCCCGCTATATTCCTCGTCCCACGCACCATCGAGGGCAAGCGTGAAGCCGCTGTCGATGTTGAAGAGGTTGCCCTTGTAGGCCGTCACGCGGTTGGCCTTGAATGGCGCGTTGCGGATGACCGTCTGCCCCAGGATGTTGTCGTCGCTGTCGGTGGCCGTCACGGTGATGTCGGCCTGCCACTCGTCGGTGCTGGAGAGGCCGAAGAACGACACGCTCTGGTTTTTCTGTCCGGCGCAGGACGACGGCACACTGATGGGCACCGCCTGCTGCTGTGCGCCCGTGGGTGAGCCTGCGGTGTAGTCGAGGGCGTAGAACCAATTCGTTGGTTCCAACGAAATGGTGGCGATGTCGGTGGGTAGCGCGTCCTGAATGGTGATGGATAGCTTGGTGGTCACGCGGTGCAGGGTGACGGTCTGCGTGGCGGCGGTGTTCTCGTCAACGGTGAGCGTCACGGCCTGCCAGAAAGTGTCTGAGGGTGTGCCCCAGGTAATCGTGTGCTCGGCGGTGGAGAGCACCGGCTGCTTGCCACGAGAGGCCACGAAGTAGAGCGTGTGGCTGCCCTGCGGGAGGGAGAGCGAGGGTGTGCCGAAGTCCGGGTCGGCGGTCTGCTGGTGCAGCTGCTGTTTCAGGATGCCGTCCTGATAGTCGAGCAGCCAGAGGTCGGTCATGTCCTTGCCGTCGGCGGCGAGGGCGGAGCGGGTTGTCCCGCTGGGAAAACCAACGGGCACATTACCGGCGCGGGTAGTGGCGGCATCGGAATGGAAGTCGCCATTGACGGTGAAGGTGATGCGGGTGCGGTCGGAGCCGTCGTAGGTGGTCATGTCCTCGTCGGTGAGGATGGTCTTCTCACAGGCTGTGAGCACCGCTGCGATGCCCATCAGCAGAAAAAAGTTTTTCTTCATAGTTGTACTTTGTTTTTAGTTGTTAATAATGTAGCCCTTGCGGGCGTTGTTTTGTTTTCTTTGTTTTGGATGCGCTTCGCGCAGAAATCTAACTGGAAAATCTTTCTTGAAAATCTAACTAAAAATATATTTCAGGTGATTTTTTGCCGGATTTTTCAGTTAGATTTCTTTGCGGAGCAAATCGTCTGTCACTTCACCAGTCCGCTCGTGGCCAGTCCTATCAGTCCCATCGGGATGAGCAGGCCCGTCTCGTAGATGACGATGCAAGCCACGATCGAGGCTGCGGCAACGGCCAGCGGCTTTAGAAATGAAGAATGAAGAATGAAGAGTGAAGAATTTGCTACCGCTCTCCTATTGCGCCTTGCCGTCGCGGGCTGTGCAGGTTCGTCGGTTGGGCGGTCTATGTCGTAGCTGCGGTGCTCGTCGGAAACACGACAGGAACTGCTGCGGTGCAGCTGGCGGTGCAACTCGCGCTCTACGAGGGCTTGCAGCTCCTGGTTGCGCCGCTGGCCTTCCTGCTCCTGTTCGCGCTGGTGCTGCAGGGCTTCGGCCTCGCGCTCCGCTTGCAGTCGGGCGTTTTCCTGGCGCAGGGCTTCCAGCTCGGCCTGCATCTGGGCAAGGGGCGATGGGGTAGGGACTGCTGCCTCGGTAATGGCGGGAGCTTCGGCTTCGACTTTGGTTTCGACCTCGGCCTCTGATTTCGCAGGTGTGTTATCTTCGGGCCGCTGTGCGGTAGCAAATTCTTCATTCTTCATTCTTAATTCTTCATTTTCCAACAGGTGCATGTCTTTCGGGAAGAGAGCTATCCAGCCCTCCTCAGTGCGAGTAATCTTGCAGGGCGGCACCACGGCGGGCAGCACGTCGCCCAAGCGCAGGCCACGGCGCCAGTAGTCGCCAGCCTTGTGCCATACCTCCATGAGCGCTGGGTGCTTCTCGCCATTCTTGTTAGGGTAGAGGGCGGCATTGCCACGGGTGTTGCGCTCGCCGAGCGTAGCATCCCACTGTCGGCGCAGGGCCTCGCGGGTCTCGCGGAAGCCGACGGTTTCGCACGTCTGCCACTTCTGGAAGACGCTCTCGATGAATGCGTCCACGTCGAAGGGATGCTGCATGGCGTAGTCGCTTGTCATGCGATCCACGAAGAACACCTCGCCCGTCGTAGGCATCCGCTTCTCAATATTGGTTGTGAAGTTGAAAGTCTGTGTCATAGTCGTATCTCCTTATATATATTATATGCGTGTCGTGAAGTCGTAGGTCAGCACCACCCAGCAGAGGGCCACGATGCCAAGGCCGATTATCACGTTGGCCACCATCGGGTGACGTTCTATCCAGCCCGCAAAGGGCACTACCATGCGCACGTCCGTCGGAATCTCGCGGCTCGCCTCCTGCCTGCAGGTCTCAGCATCGCACTCTGAAAAAGTAATCTTCTGTATCATAATCTTCTGTTTTATTGAATTATGGTGCAAAGATAACAAATATCTGTTATATACGCAAGAAAATAACAAAGAAATGTTATCTTATTAACAATTATTATACCTTTTATCTATTATTTTCTGCTAAAAAGAAACAAATATCAGTTATTTTGCGTACCTTTGCAGCCGAATAGATAACAAATAAATAGTATTACGATATGGATATAAAGTCACACATTGAAGCCCGCATCCGTGAAGCGGGCATGACGAAGAAGGAGTTTGCCGCAAAGATGGGTGCTCATGCCGGCAGTCTTAACTCCATGCTCGAAGCACCATCCTGGCCTACGCTGGAGCGCGTGGCAAAGGCTTTGGGTTGCGACGTGCCGCAGCTGTTCAGCGATGCCAACACGTCGGCGATTATCTGCCCGCAGTGCGGCCACGAAATCAAAATCAAAGTAGAGCAGTAAAAAAAGGCCATCCGCACACTTGACAAAAATTTGGTTATCCGCAACAATACCACCAAACACGGCGCGGATAGTGGATTAGCCTAAGTCTGGTTTGGCAGAACTACGTTAAGGGCGAATGTATAGGCACTTCGGGATGGTCGCCCAAGTCCCGGACCCTGCGGCCAGTGATTAAACAGAGACGAAAGTATCGGTGTTGCTGGCAAGAAACCGCCCCATAACATTGGCGATGGGCGCATAACAGCAGAATGCTGAATTACAACAAAAGTTGTTTAACAAGTAAAAGTAACAAGAATGGTATATGTACTGGACATAGAGGGCAGGCCATTGATGCCGACGGAGCGACACGGAAAGGTCAGGCGACTTCTCCGCGACGGGCTGGCTCATGCCGTAAGGCTACAGCCGTTCACAATTCAGTTGGATTATAAGAGCACCACCTACAAGCAGGAAGTTAGTTTAGGCATTGATGCAGGTAGCGTTCACATCGGAGTATCTGCCACCACGGAGAAGAAGGAGTTGTTCGCTTCAGAGGTCGTTCTTCGGACGGACGTAGTGAACAAGCTGGCAAGCCGACTGGAGTTGCGACACACCCGACGGCATCGCAAGACCCGCTACCGCAAACCGAGATTCAACAACAGGCGGCGAGCAGAGGGCTGGTTGCCGCCAAGCGTCCGCGCCAAGGCCGAGAGCCACCTGAAAGCCATCCGAATGGTTCACTCCATATTGCCCGTCAGCAAGACCACTATCGAGGTGGCACAGTTCGACCAGCAAAAGATGGAGAACGACCTGATTCAAGGCACGGACTATCAGCAAGGGAATCAGATGGGCTTCTGGAACGTCCGAGAATACGTCCTTGCAAGAGACGGTCATAAATGCCAGCATTGCAAGGGCAAGAGCGGCGACAAGGTCCTGAACGTGCATCATCTGGAGAGCCGAAAGACGGGCGGCGACGCGCCTGGCAACCTCATTACCCTCTGTGAGACCTGTCACAAGGCTTACCATCGCGGCGAGTTTGAATTGAAGATAAAGCGCAACACGTCACTCCGCGACGCAGCCGTGATGAACATCCTGCGTTGGGCGGTGTATAATCAGGCAAAGGCCGAGTTCGGAAACGTCCGCATGACCTACGGCTACATCACCAAGCACACCCGCATTGAGAACGGCATCGCAAAGACCCATTGCGCGGATGCTTTCTGCATCAGCCACAATGTGAAGGCCATCCGCTCGGAATCGTATCTGCTGTGCCGATGCTTGCCTCGCCACACAAGAGCCCTGCACGTATGCAATCCGAAGAAAGGCGGCATCCGTCGTAGTGCGGTGGCGAGCCACTGGATAGGCAAATCGCGTATGCAGCGGTTTGACAGCGTGGAGTGGAACGGAGTGCGCTGCTTCATCTTCGGCAGCACCAACGGCAGACCTATACTACGCGACATTGACGGAAACACCGTAGCACCTACGCCATCGGTCAATGCCAAGACAGTGAAATTTATTTCAAGGAAACGAAACAACATGTTAATAGCAGTCAAGCCACAGGCATAAGTTAGTGGTACGATTGCGGATAATCATGAAATTGAAAGGAGTGTGTCGTTTTCTTACCCAGCCACCACGCGGAAACCGTCAATCTGCATTACCAGCAGGTCGTTGACGATGCGCACCTGGCCAGACTCCACGAACTTCACCATGCGCTGGTGACGAGCCGTTGACGTCACCTTGCAGGTGATGACCATGCCCTGCTCCACGTGGCCGTTCTTTGTGATGTACTTGATGAAGAAGGGGTGCTGACGCTTCCCCTTGGCCCCCTTGGGCGGGTTGTGGCCGGTGGCGGTGGTGGCGCAACCTTGGCGGTCGGTCACGGTCCAGTCCCAACGCTCGGCGAGGGTGCGGATTTGCTGCCAGCTGATACTCGGAGTGTTGCGCATACGCTAAATAATAAATAATAAATGATAAATGATAAATAATTTCTGGCCGTAAGGCCCCATAATTTTGAATATAATTTTTGATAAATTTCTCGGCGAAGCAGATTAAAAACATTCCACTCATACAAACTGCCTCTTCAGCACCGCCGCCACGGCCTCGTGGTCGCGGTGGTCAATGAGGGGCTTCAGTCGGAGCTTGGCCACGGCGGCGTCAGCCGCCTGGCGCACGGTGTCGTTGCTCGTGGTCAGACAGGCGACGTACTGGCACAGCGAGGGGTCTGAGTGGGAGAGTATTGGCCCTTGCAGGATGAGAGCTTTCCTCTTCTCGCCACCCTGTGCGCCAGCCAAATCTTCACTCTTCACTCTTAACTGTTCACTCGCTACGACACACAGCCCGTCAAGCACCATCGGATCGGCGGCGTAATGGACAGCCGGGAGATACGGCTGCAGCTCGGTTTCCACGAGTTCCTTTTGCGCCGTCTGTGTCAGCAGCAGCAGGGCGCGTAGCCACGAGCGGCGAAAGGCGTAGGCCAGGAACCGCAGCAGCTGTAGGTCGGCTTCTGGCACGACGAGCAGCATTGCCTTCGGGTCGTTGCTTACCAGCGATGCGGTGGCCTGAAAGAGCTTTTCTATGGTCACGTCGCCGGCGGTCTGGAAGAAGCACAGTCCTCGGCTCTCGCGTATCAATACTGGCAACTGGCGCTCCGCACAACAGGGTTCGATATAAGCCATGATGAGTTACGATTTACGGATTTTCGATTTTTCGATTTCTGGCCGCCTACCACACGATGACCTTTCCGCCGTTGCAGGTCAGCGATGTGTAGTTGATGGCCGCAAGGCGTCGCAGCCAGCCCTTGAGGAACTTGCGGTTCTGCGGGCGACTCTTGCAGATGTCGTAGAGGTACTGCTCGCGGCGGGCTTTCAGCCGTTTGAAGAAGGCGGCGGGGTCCTGACGACCCAGGGCTTGCAGCGTCTTGGGGCCTACCACGCCGTCGGCCTTCACGCCGAGCATGTCCTGCGGAATCTTGATGCCCCACACGCCGCTGCCCCACACCCAGTCGACGAGGATGTTGGCCAGCGGCTGCGACCCTATCTTGTCGGCCTGCCAGCGGTCCCAGTAGTTGCGTTTCATAATCTTGAGCGCGTCGTCGTCGGTGATGAGCTTCAGGTCGGCCACGTTGATCACGCCGTCGTGGTTCTTGTCGTAGCCCTGCGCCTTCCACGTCGAGAGGGTCACGCCCTTGTTGGTAGCTCCGCCACGGTCGGCGGGGTCGTTCACGAAGCCGCCCTCCCAGGAGAGGATGAAGCGGCCTAAAGGTTTAATGTCTGCCATAGTCGGTTGGTGTTGTTTTGTTTTTAATTGGTCGGGCTTCGCCCTCGAAATTTTATTTAAAATTTGTATTTATAATTTTATTTAAAATGGCTTGCGCCGTCCCGTTAGGAAAATTCTAAATCAAATTTTAAATACAAATTTTAAATCACATTTCAAGCATGAGCGTCCCATTCTTCTTAACATAATTTTTAACCTTAATTTTTAACTTCATTTCAAGCGCAAGCGCCCCATCGTGCTGAAAATTCTAAATCAAATTTTAAATATCAATTCTAAATATAATTTCAAGCGTCAGCGCATCCTAATTATCACTTTGCGCTCTGCATGAGCCGCTGCACGTCCTCCCATGTGGCCATGTCTATCTGGTCGGTGTCGGGGTCGAAGTGGCCGACGAAGACCACTTGGGCCTCTTTGTTCTTGGTGTCGCGCACGCAGAAGAACTCGAAGGGCTGCACCTTCGGAGCCGGCATGTCGCTCTCTGCGATTTCAGCACGACGGGCGCGACGGATGCGGTCGATGTCCTCTCTTGAAAGTGAAGAGTGAAGAGTGAAGAGTGAAGCGCTCGACCTCTGGTCGCTTGCTACCGAAGGGACGCAAGAATTTCTTTCAGCCGCTACGCTTTGTGAAAGCGTCCCTGCGGGCCGAGCGGCTTCCGCCGTTCCATCCGCAGACGAGGGTGCAGCCTCCTGTGTGGCGGCATTGTGCGCAGCCTTCTGCCCGGTAGGCAATTCTTCATTCTTCATTCTTAATTCATCATTTTTAAGCGCGTCGCGCACGGCCTTCAGTTCCTCGCGCTCGAAGAATTTCTCCCACGCCTCCTGACACTGCTGGTAGTACGTCCAGCGGTAGAGGTTCTGAATAAAGGCTTGCCACTTCTCCGCCGTCTGCATGAAGATGGTGGCCAGCGGCTCTGCGATGAGCATCTGGCGCGTCTTGGGTTGCCAGGACAGCAGGCCGGAGGCCATGAGGCGGTCGAGGGTGGCGAAGGTGCTGCTGACGGTGGCCAGCTCGCGGAGCTTTCTTTTCTGGGCGCGGCGGTCGCGCCATTTCTGCAGGATATTCATTTTTCTTATTATTTTTTTGGTCGCTTCGCTCAAAATTTGGTTAAAAATTATGGTTAAAAATTCTGTTAAAAATTATCTTTTTTCTTTTGGGGTCGGGCTTCGCCCTCGAAATTTTATTTATAATTTTTATTTATAATTTTATTTAAAATGGCTTGCGCCGTTCCGTGAGGATAATTCTAAATCAAATTTTAAGCATCAGCGCCCCATCGTGCGGGAAATTCTAAATCAAATTTTAAATACAAATTTTAAATCACATTTCAAGCGCAAGCGCCCCATTCTTCTTAACATAATTTTTAACCTTAATTTTTAACTTAATTTCAAGCGCAAGCGCCCCTTGTTCAGTCTCTCACCTCGACCATTCTTGTCTTGGTGCGCTTGCTCTTCAGCGAGCTCTCGAAGCGCTGGGCCGAGGTCTTGTCGATGCCTCGGAAGACCTCTACCCAGTCGCCCCATGAGTCTTGCTTCTGTACGATGTAAATCATTTGAGCGGTAGCAATTTTTCACTTATCACTTCTCAGCCAGGCGTAGTGCCTGCGGTGGCGGACGTAAAACTGCACGGCCTCGTTCTGGTACGCCTCGCGCTCGAAGGCCACGGAGCGGTAGGCCCGCTTCCACAGGCTGCGCTTCCGCCATTGCGGTGTGCCGTCGGGCAGCTGGCCGCGCCGGGGCTGCAGCGTGCAGCGCAGCAGCTCCCACACGAACAGCAGCACGTAGAGCAGGTAGAAGCCGATGATGAGCAGCTCCTTCTGTTGACACCAGTGGATTTCCTCGTGCTGGATGTCCTGGGCTGTCAGCTCAGTGCCCCACTTGACGAATATCCACGGCCCCACGGCCATCGCCTTGTAGGAGCCGAGGGGCAGCACGGAGTTATAGACTATTCGCATCATAGGCCGTTTAGAGTTTGTTGTGCAGATAGTGGATGCCGTAGAGCAGCAGCGTGAGAGGCCAAATGAGGCAGAAGTTCAGTTTCTCATACCAGGGGTGCTTCCACCCCTTTGTCACGCGGACGGTCACGAAGAAGCCCACCACGTAGACGATAATCAGGATAATAGCCAGTGTACTCATTGTCGTTCAAGTTTTATTTTTTATTCTTCATTCTTCACTTAAATTGCGGTAGCCGCTCGACCTCTGGTCGCTTGCTACCAACGGGACGCAAGAAATTCTTCATTCTTCATTCTTCATTCTTCATTTAAACGAAGGGTCGCTGTTGCGTACCTCTCCCGTCACTGCGTCGATGAACAGCACGTCGCCAATGTCGCCAAACGTCCACTGCGGGTTGCAGTCCTTTGGGCCTACGGGCAGGCGCAGGATGATGAAGTCGCAGTCCTTGGGCAGGATGCCGTTCCATTCTTTTAACCGCAAAAGAGCATCTTCAGCCGAGAGCCTGATGGGCGCGTCGCTCATGTCCGTGTCCTCAATCCATACGTCGGTGATAGGGTAGGGAATCTGCGTGCCGTCCTTTACATGGTCGGTGATGTATTGCACCTGCGGCCCGCGCTGGTTGTCCCAGTAGAAGAATACGTCCCTGACGCTGACCACGTGCAGGTCGTCGATATTCTCCTGCGTCACGGTGTCGTTCAGGATGACCAGCGAGTTGCGCCACTGGTACTTGCCGTCGGGGACAATCGTGCGCCCCTCGTCCTGCAGGTGCTGGATAATGCCGTACATCGTCTGGCGGTGCAGCGCCTGGATGTGGCTGGTGCCGGCGGTGAAGTCCTGCACCACGCCGTCGTAGTCGTGCCAGGGGGCTACGGGCTGGATGCTCTCGGTGTCGGGGGCGGTAGCAAATTCTTCACTCTTCACTTTTAACTCTTCACTCTTTGCGCAGCCGTTGCAGCTGGCAAAGGCCATGCCCACGGTGAGCACTGCGATGACGAGTGCCAGCATGAGCTTTCCGATAGTTGTCTTTTTCATTGTTGCTTGTTGTTTGGTCGGGCTTGTAGCCCTTGAAATTTTATTTATAATTTTTATTTAGAATTTTATTTAGAATTGGGCTGCGCCTCGCCTGAAATAATAATTTTAAATCAAATTTTAAGTACCAATTTTAAATCAAATTTCAAGCAAAGCGCCCCTTATTCCTTACGGCTCCATCTCACCACCGCCCTGCGTGTTGTCACCCGTCGGGGTGGTCGGTTCGGTCGTCTCGCCGCTGGGCGTCGTCGCGCTGTCGGCGTCTTTCTGTCCTTCGCTGGTAGGGGTTGTCACCAGCTTGAACTCGGCCTCCGTTTCCAGGCGTGCTGCCAGCTCGGCGTCCGGCTCGAAGACGATGCTGGCCTTGGCCCCGCGTGTCGTCACCTTCTCAGGGTCGCTGTCGGCCTTGGCCTGCACCCTCAGCTTAAACTCACCCAGCCCGGCCACCTTCACTGCGTTGCCGTTCAGCAGCTCGTCGGCGATAAACTGCGGGAAGTCGAGCATCACGCCGCTGGCTTCACCCACCGAGTACGTGCCGCCGCGTGCCATGCGCTTGGCCAGCGTAGTCTCGATAACGGTTGACACTCGCGTCCACTGAATCCAGTGGAGCACCTGCTTAGTCACAGGGTTAATACCCTTTTTCTTAATCACGTTAATCATAATTGATACACGAATTAAAATTGTTAAACGATATGTTAATTACAGTTCAATGCTTTCGCGCACCCCGCTTGAATGCTTTCGCACACCCCGCGTCAATGCTTTCGATGCTCCAAAGGTAGCCATTCGCTCCCGATTGGAGGGTACAGCACAAAGGTAGGGAAACGCCCGCGAAAGTTGTGACTTTGTTCTCCGTACAATAATTCTAAATAAAATTTTAAATCATAATTCTAAATAAAATTTCAAGGCGAAGCCGCCCTGCTCTCCCATGCCGCTTGAAATAATGGGCGCGTTGCTTGAAATGGTATTTAAAATGAGTATTTAAAATTCTATTTATAATGGCTGCGCCCTGCTCTTCCTGGGATTATTCTAAATACCCATTCTAAATAAAATTTCAAGGCGAAGCCGCCCAACAAAAAAAGAGCCTGCCCGCATCGTCACGACGCAGACAGGCCCAAAACTCAAAAGATAAATGAAATTATGATTGTGGCCTGCGGGGGTATCGCTCCCCGTCGATTGCTCTAATCTCGCAGGCCCCGTGTAATATTATGGCAGCTCAAACGTCACCATCCGCTCGCCGTAGCGTCGCTGAAATACCTGTCGTGCCACTGCTGCCTGTCCGCGTCCGTCGGCAGCGGGCTCACTCCCGTGGCCTCCCTTGCTGTGATGGTCTCGTGCAGCCGTCGGATTTCCGCCTCGTGCCGCTGCTGCTCCAGCCATTGCGCCCTCAGTTCGGCGGCTGTCGGCGCCTTCCGTCCGAACCGCATCATCCTGAGCGTCATGTGCAGCCGTCGGATTTCCTCCTGTAGCTCCTGATTGCCCGCCCACTGCCTGCGATGCACGTCCACAATCATTGCCGTGCGCATCTGTGCCAGGGCCTCCTGGTTGTTGCCCAGCCTTTGGAGTTTCATGTTCAGCCGTGCCAGTTCCTCCCGGCTTGGCTTCATTTTCTCGCACCATGCCCGCCACTCGCTGCGGGTCATCCATTCCCTTCCGTTCCATACTCTGTCGGTCTCTTCGATGTTCAATTCTTTTTTCATAATGCCGTTGTCTGTTTGATTACACCGGCAAAGTTACATAAAGTCTATAATAAGAGTGAGACAAGTTTTGCAATCCTAATCTCCCATCGACCCTATAATATAGCGGCTCATTCCCCAACGGTCAGGCGGAGCATGGTCAGGAAGACCTTGTAAACCTTGTCCTTGGCCTTCTGGATGGCGTGGCGGGCGTTCTCGTCGGTCACGAGGTCGAGTGCCTTGTTGTATCGCTCCATTTCGTGCAGCAGCGCGTCGACGATAATTGTCACTTCCTGGTCGCTGATGTGCTCAGCCTGTGCGGGGTTCTGCCTTGTCAAGTGTACCATAATCGTATCTCGTTTTAATCGGTGATTGAAAAGTGATGGTATAATGTAGGGGCGATATTATGCGGCCTTGTGGCTCATCAGTTCGCCGTATTTGCGCTTGATGCTGTCCTGGTCGTATTCGTCGTTGTCGAGCATGGGTTCGTAGAACTTGCGCTCTTCTTCCCACGGCTCATCGTTGCCGATGCTGACCTCTTCCCAGCCTTCATCGTAGATACGGCGGAAGGCACGGATGATGGCGTCGCGCTCCTCGTACTCGTTGTAGCCCTCGAAGCAAAGCTCTTTCGTCCAATAGTCGAAGGAGAAGTCTATCTGGTGGCGGTAGTCCATATCTGCCACGTTTACGCTCACATAGTCACGGGTACCAGATTGCAGGGTGACGCGGTGGCCATAATACTCAAAGTAGTCATTATTGGGCTGTTCGCTCTTGGTGATGCGGTCTATCAGTCGTGCCAGCCAGTTATATTTCTTCGTCTTCATAATCTTCTGAGTTTGTTTGAAATTTGTTTGATTGGTGATATATTGTATAATGTATAATAGAGAGGGTGGCACTTAGTCCACCCAGATATGCTCCAGGGCTGTGTAGTCTGGATCGCCGTCGGTGGTGTCGCAGTCCTGGCGGTAGAACAGAGCCTTCAGCAGGGCCTCTGGCGTGTCGCAGGTGATGGTGCCGTAGTCGTCGATGTCGTTGCTCTCGTCCATGCAGTGCTGCCAGCAATACTCGAAGCCGCCGTTGCAGAGCGGATAGACGAACACGTTCCAGTAGTCGTTTTCGGGGTCGGTGGCGTCAGGGTAGCGGAGCACGGCCTGGAAGTCCAGTCGGCAGTCATCGTCGCGGTCGGCCTCGTTGAAACGGCGTGTCAGCTCGTCCATCATGTCGCGCACGGCCTGCTTCTTCTGCTCCTTGCTGGTGCCGGTCAGGTCGCGGTCGAAGCCGTCGTAGTGTCTGTAATACGAGTGGAAGCGAAGCCGTGCGGCCAGTCGCAGGTAGCGGTGGTAGAGGTGGCTCTTGGGGTCGGTGCCCTCGCTGATGCGCTCAAAGAAGGTGTCGAGCCAGGGCTGGTGGCTGTCCTGTCGATAGTCCTGCCAGTTGGGGGTCTCGCCACGGAAAGCTATTGCGGCCAGTTCCTCCTTGTCGCAGCCGTCGTGCAGATAGTGGCGGCAATATTCCATGACGGCCTGTCGCTTCATGCGTGCTGCTTCCTTGGCGGTGATGGTGGTGCTCCAATCCGAGTTCACCTTGTCGCCCCACGACCGGAACTCTGCTATGCCCGTCTGCTTGCTGATGGCCATTGCCGACTGCTTGGCCTGCTCCAGATTGTCGGCCACTACCTGAACGGTCATTCTCATGTTTCGCTGGATCTCGATGTTGTACTGCTTCATAATTCTTTTCTCCTATACTTTAATTGTTGTTACTATTTTGTTATTTGTTTGATTTATGCCCTTTTGGCTTACGCCGCTTTCCCGATTGACGGGAAAAGCTCAAATGTTTGATTTACGATGCAAAGGTAAGCAATATTATTGTAACTGCCAAACTTTTGAGCAAGAAAAATGCTTGCATTAAGGATTTTTTAGGATTGTAGTGCAAGATTGTGGCTTTTGTTTACAGATTTTAAGGAAAGCGACTTTCTTGCAGGCTCATGGGGCTTGGAAAGTAAAGGGGCCTCCTATCTTCACAGACGGGAGGCTCCAAATCAAACAAATTTTCAAGTTTAGTAACAAACTCGAAAAATCGACGGGCAGGGCTATAGGAGTGTCCCCACTCGCCGATGGGTTCGCCTGATGTGGTTCAGACTTGTTTCTTATGGCTCTGGAGCGTCGTTCTCCTCGTCCGTGGGTTCTTGGTCGGGCAGCAGGGCGTAGCGGCGTGTGCGGCCCGTGTGGCGGTCTACGAGTATCATGTCAGGTCGGTCGGCCAGTCGGCGGGCTGCTGTCAGCTCTGCCACTTGGCGGTCGTGCTCCTCGCGGGTGACGTATTCGTCGGCTGGTGCGAAGAGCTGCCACAGTTTCACGCCCAGGATGTTGGCTATGCGCTCATATTGTGCCAGGGTGGCTCCGGCCTCGCCACGGACGAGTTGGCCTGCGTATTGTGCCGATGATCCCAGCTGGTCGCCCAGCCACTGATGGGTGCGTCCCTGCTGCTGCATGATGCGTTTCAGTTGAAGTTCCATTGTTGTTCCTATTTTAAATTACCGTTGTTACTAAATCTGTTTGCGGTTGCAAAGATAATTATTATTTTCCGATGAAAAGCAATTTACTTTCAATATTTACGATTTCTTCACTTTTCACTTCCAAAGAGGTGCCACCATCGTGCTGCCTGGTCTTGCCGTTGGCAGATGCGCTCGTACACCTCGCGGTGGTTCTCCTGCGTGATGTCCTGTCCGTCCTTGCTGCCGATGAAGAGCACCATGAAGTCTGTGCGCCCCTCGATGTAGCTTGGCGGCTCGTGCATGCCCAGGAGCTTGCCCAGGTGGTCGTCGAACTGCTCCTCTCCCTGCGGGGTCAGGATGAGCTGGAACTGCATCCTCGGTGCAGCCGTCTCTACGATGATGTGTGCCTGTCCCATGCCGGGCACGTCCTGAATGGTCTCCAGCGTGAAATCCTGTCGTGCGGGCATTTGCTCGCGGTCGTCGCAGCGTAGCCCTGCCAGTTGTGTGCGGGGGAAGAGCACCTTGGCTCCCAGCCGCTCTTTGCTTATCTTCTTTACTTCCATATCTGATATTAAAACGTGTTATGATGGGGGATTATTGCATCCCCCAGGGGATTGTTTACTTACTCAACTCCTGCGCCGTTACCATCATGGCCAGCAGGCCGGCGGTGGCGGTGTCGGAGGCTGATGCCGTGACGCTGTTTATCTTATTGATGAACGGGTCGCCCTCGCCGTGCTCCAGCATGGGCTGGATGGTGACGGCCTCCGGGATGAGCACCTCAATCATCTGCTCAAAGCGTCCCACGTCGTTGATGTCGCCCCTGCGCTCGGCTATGCGGTTTGCCTCGGCCACGGCTCGCTCGCCGTCCAGGGCTGAGAAATAACGCTCGCGGCTGATGTTCTCGTTGTACCATTCCTCGACAAACAGCCCTGTGCCGCCATGATTGTGGCCCAGCCCGAAGGTGTTGATGACGTAGCGTGGCTCTCCCGTCTGCTGCCACAGCTCGCCCTCGATGACCAGATAACGCTCGGCCTCCTTGCGGTACTTCTTGGTGCAAAGCTCGCGGCTCCGTGCGTGTCCGTAGGGCAGCGACGGGTTCAGGCGTAGCTGGTCGGGGGTGATGCTGTCGTTGCCGCCACGGCTCTCGAAGTCGCCCTTTGTGCATCGCTTCCATAGCCGTCCGTCGTACCATCGTATCTCGGTTTTACCCTTTTCCGTGTGGCTGTAGTCTGTCAGACGGAAAGCCACTGGAGCCTCCTGACTGCTCACTGATGGGATGCTCACCTTAATCTCGCCCTCCACCTCGTCGAACTGGAATTTCTGACTGCGTGCGCTCGGAATGTAGGCGCAGTAATATCTCTCGTTGATTGTAACATTGTATTTCGTTGCCATAACTTGTTTCTCCTTATATATATTAGTGATGGATTGATGATGATTTCTATTTCTGCTTCTTCGTGGGGAAGGTGACGATATAAGAGTCTGAGCGGTCGGTCCATCCTGTATGCTCCATCTTGCCACCCAGCCACTCGGCTATGCGGTAGTAGCAGTTCACGCCTACGCCTCCTGAGAAATGGGGAAACCACGTATCTTTCACGCGCAGTCCGTAGGGTGCTTCTTTCTTGCTGTTGCGCTTGCGCCAGAGCATCCCACTGAGGCAGGCTGCAAATATCTCGGACATGCAGGTTGATTCCTTGTCGTAGCCGCAGCCGCCTACGCTCTCGTTGCCGCTCTTATAGGTGCCGTCGGCAAAGTGGCACGACCAGCTGATGTGCGGACAGTTGCCCCAGGTGCTGCTCCTGCGCCATTCGGTGTTCATTACCAGCTTCACCACGTCGGGTTGCTCGGCACGCTGGCGGTAGCCCTCGTTCTTCTTCCGTTCCTGCTCCAGGAACTTCTCCAGCTTTACCCATTCGTTCTCGTTGCAGTCGCGTTCCAGTTCGTCCTGGCTCATGTAGGGGAACATCTTTGCCAGCTCCTTCATGCTGATTTGCGGGCGATTGCTCACGTATTGCTTTTTTGTCTCGTTCATAACTCTTGTCTCCTATACTTTAAGTTGTTGTTACTATTTTGTTATTTGTTTGATTTATGCCCTTTTGGCTTACGCCGCTTTCCCGATTGACGGGAAAAGCTCAAATGTTTGATTTCTGATTTCTGCTATAACTTATAACGTAGTTACTTGATGTAGTGCAGTATCTCGTAACTTGTAACGTAGATAACACCTTTGTTTCTGGTCTTCAGATAGTCGATGCGGATGTCACACAGGTTAGACGTGGCATAGGTATCTCCATTCGTGAAGTACATGCAGAAGTCGTAAGGCTCTGTATCGTCGCTCTCGTCGCCGTCTTCAAAGTGGTTCTTCGTGTTCAGGAGGTCTTGCAGCTCTTTCTGCAAATCGGCCTTCTTGATGGCGTGGCCCACTTTTTCGTTCAGGGCATTCTGGATGTATTCTTTCGATTTCATGTTGCTGTGATTACTGATGATTCCTATAACTTATAACGTAGCGGCCTGCTGGTGCTCCTGCTGCCAGCGCAGCTCTATCTGGTGGTTCTCCTCGTCCCAGGCCTGCTTCCACGTCTCGAAGTCCACTGCCATCGGCTCGGCCTGCTCCAGGTGGTAGTCGGCAGGGTCGGTCTGGAATGGCATGTAGGGCTTGCTGACGCGCCGGAACTCATAACGCTTGCGCTCGCCTGTCAGTGGGTGGCTCATGTCGTTGATCCACGTACCACGGGCCACAGCTTCCTCCAGCGAGCGGCAGAGATGGTCGCAGCCGTCGGCGTGGCAGTTCCACTCGTTGCTGCCCTCAAACCATGTGCCGGGGTAGTCTATCGAGAAACATGACTCCAGTATGCGCTTCTTGCCCCTGCTGTCGCGCCAGTCCTTGCGCAGCTCCGTCACCCATGCCAGGCAGCGGCCATCGGTGCGCGTCCTGTCCGGCTCATGCACGTAGATGATCACGGGGTCGTTCAGGTAGGGAGGTTCACTGCTCATGATGGAGCCAATCTTCCACGAGCCCAGATGTGCGGGGTAGTTGCTGCTGACGTAGCGGCGCAGCGTCTCCACGGCCTTGATCTGCATGTCGTGTGTAGTGTTGATGTTCAGCACTCGGTGCTGCTGGCCCATGCGGTCGGTCTCGTCCATGATGCGGCCTCCGAATATGCGCTGCATCTTCTCCAGCACTTCCTGTGTGGGGCCTGATACCTGAATGTAATAGAATGTCGTTGTTGCCATAACTCTTTTCTCCTATACTTTAATTGTTACTAAATTTATTTGTTTGACGATGCAAAGGTAAGCATTATTATTGATACTACCAAACATTTTGCAAGAAAAACGCTTTCTTTTAATACTTTTTTAGGGTTGAGCGACAAACAATAGCCATTTCTAAACAGATTTTAAGAAAAAGTCTTTCGCTTGTCGCTCCTGATGGTGGAAAAGGGTGACGGTTTGTTTATGCCGCCTCGCGTTCCTCGCAGAGTCGCTTGCTGTAGTGCTCATAGCCAGCCTCGCCGTAGAATGGCCCATACTGGCATACCCAGTCCATATAAAGCTCATCCTGACAACAGTGGGAGAAAATAAGTTCCAGTTCACTGATGGCCGTTGCCAGCTCCTTATTGAGCCGTCGGACGATGTTCTTAGCCTGCAGTTTGGTCAGTCCGGGGTTGCCGCAGCAGTCGGCCTCGATAATCATGTCCTCGTCCAGGATGGTCTCGTCGGTGTAGTCGTCACACAGGTCGAAGTCGCCGTTCTCCCAATTATCGCCGCTGATGGTGATGTCGTAGTCCAGGCAAGAGCCGGAGTAATAGCCGCCGTTCTCGCGGACGTTGATGCCGATATAGAAGTTGGCACCTGCATACTGAATGTCGATGCGCGTCTTGGCCAAAAATGCGCTGCCGTAGCTCGTCTCGTAGGCCAGTCGGTCGCAGTTGTAGCGTGACGTGGTGTCAGGTTTCCAGTAGCCTGCCTTCTCCAGCTCGGCCACAAGGTGTTCGCGTGCCCAGAGGTAGTTCAGGTGGGTTGCTTCCTCGTCCAGGGTGTCCAGTAGTTCTTGATCCCAGCCGTTAGCGTCGATGTCTTCCTGAGTGACGTAGATGTTTCTGCCCATGCAGAAATAGCGTGATGCGTTGCGCTTGTAAAAATTCGGTGCTGCCATATCCTATAATTGTTTTTAATCTGTGAATAATCTGTGATGCTATAAAGTGTCTATAATAGAGCGGTTACTTGGCTGAGAAACGCTTATTGAAAATCTCGTAGGTCGCTGCAAAGGAAGCCAGCTCGCGGTCGCTCGTCAGCAAGTCCTGGCGGCAGTGTGCCAGAGCCTCCATAAGAGGCTTGTTCTCCTTGTCCTGAAAAAGCGATATGCCCTTCCATATCATGTTTGTATATTCCTCGCCGTAGTCGCCGCTGTTATAGTAAACGCTGTAGATGCCTGCCAGCACCTGTGCAAAAAGTTCGATGTCGAAGTTCTTGCTGCTGAAGAAAGTCTCAGACTTCTTGGGCTCCACTGGCTTGCCGTTTATCTGAGTCACCAGGGCCTCGCCGTCGCCCTGCTGAGTGAAGTCGTTCAGGCTGTCCTCGCTCGATGCCTCCAGGGCCTGCTCGATGGCCTCCTGCTCGTTCTTGGCCTCGATGGTGTAATAGTCGTAAACCTTGTAACTAACTCTTACTGTATATTGCTTTTTCTGTGTCATATCGTTGTATCTCCTATAATTAAAAATTATTGTTTGTTACTTGCCAAAAATCTTGGTCATATTGTCTCTAAACTCGCAGAGCTGTGCAAACTCCCTGATGCCCTTCTCCAGTCGCTTGTCGGCCTCTTGGAACTCCTTCTTGGTCATTGTCTTGAACATAGTCTATATCGCGTTTTAATCTGTGAATAATCTGTGATGCTATAAAGGGTCTATAATAGAGCCACGATGGTGGCGAAGAGCGTCCGCAGGGTCTGGCGGAAGGTGCGGGGACGTGGTACCGGGTGTAGGTCGGCCATTGTCACGGTCTGCGGCTCGATGTCGCAAAGATAGAGGCGTGTTGCTGTCGGTTGCATAGTCGTATATGTTTGATGTTTGAAAAATCGTTGTTCTCGTTGTCGCTGTTCGCTTAAATTCTCGTTGGTGGTATAGCTGGCCGTCCGAAGGTCTGGAAGCCTCCAGACGGCCTCTATTTGCCCTGATTACGCTGCCATGCTATAAAGGTCGCTCACGGTGTGCCCGTTCTTCACTGCCCAGAAGAGCATCCGCTTGCCGTCGCTGTCGGCCTGCCAGACGTAGCCGCAGTCCTCCTTGCCGCTGAGTCGCTCGCAGTCCTTATCGTGCCGCCAGGGACTACCGATCTTGTCGCGCAAGTTCCAGTATAGGTCGTTCCAGCGTAGGTCGTCCTGCCAAAGCTCGATCATGCGGTCTGCCTCGTCGGAGTCGTCCAGATATTCGCTGATAACGTTCACGCGGTCGTAGCCTGAAAAATCGTCCATCCTATAATAAAGGTCTTCCATGATGTCGCCAGCGTCCTGAAGGGTTCCCTCGGCCACAAGTGCAAGGGTAAGGTAGGCGGCCAGCTGTCTCTCTTCGTCGTCCTCGGTCAACACCTCGTCCAGACTCTCCGGCATGAAGTTTACATAGCCGCTATAACTGCGCCAGTATTTTTTGATGTAGTCTATAACGTCCTGACGGCCTCGCCACTCGTCGATCTTTGCAGCCATGATGTCCTGCCAGCCCTGCTGCATAGTCACGTCCATAACAAGCTCGTCCTGGCTGTAGTTATAGTATTTAGGGCTCCAGATTTCCACGGCCTCTATATTGATAAGTCCATAGTTCTTCAGCACGTCTATAATAGAGTCGTCCAGGTATTCCTGTGCGGCCTCGGTCAGCGACTTTTTCCAGTCGTCGGTCCTTACTGTGTCGTAATAAAATTCTTCCTCGCCGTCGTTCATAGAGTCCTCGAACACTTGCGGACTGAGCACTGTCTCGTACATAGCCACGCAGACGCACGAAAACAGGCCACTGGTCATGTTATATACTTCCGGCTCCCCGGCCTCGCTGTTGGCCTCGTGGGTGTCCTTCTGAGCCTGATTTTTCACGCTGGTTGTAATAGCCTGTCCTGCCTGTAACATGATGGCAGATGCTGCTGCCATGCTGTTTGCTGCTGAAAAATTGCTGTTTGTCATAACTGAAAATCTCCTATACTTTTTGTTTGTTACTTGCTGTTTTATTTGCTTGATTTTTCAGTGAAGTCCCAGAGGCCCTATAAAGAGCCCCCAGAGGCTCGATGGTGGATGTTTTTACTCGTCGCTGTCGTCGCCGTCCTCGTCGGTCCAGAAGAGCTTGATAAGGTCGTCGGCCATGAAGTTCAGAAGGTGCCGCTGTTTGTCGGTCAGCTCGTCGCCGTTCCTGATGGCTCGTAACAGTGGAAGGTAGTGCTGTCTGTAATAGTACATGAAGTCCTGGAAGGTCTGAAAATTGCCAGCCTTGATCTCGCTGTCCGTCTGCTCGTTGATGATGTCGGCTGCCTGAGCCAGTGTTATAATATTCTTTGCCATAGTCGTATATTGTTTTAATTGTTGTTACTTGATTTGCTTTTCACTTTGTTCTGTGATGTCCCAGAGGCCCTATAATAGAGCCTCCGGGCTCACTTCAAACAAACTTTATTTATAGGTGATTTTTATGCTGCCTTCTTGCTGCCACGATAGGGCCAGCCGTAAATCTTTGCTATATAGGGGTACAGGCTCTTTGTGCGACTGATGATGTCGGCATTGTCCAGCTTGCCATAATAGGCCAAATCCTGTAATTTCTCGGCCTCGCTATAATCTTTGCAGACGCGGTACACAATATGCCAGCTGCCGTCGTGATCGGCTGTCCTGCCGTTGATGTCGTAGTCCTCGGCCCACCAGTCGGCGTCGTCGCCGTTGCTGTTCAGGATGTCGGCTATATTGTGGCCTATAATCTTTGTGCCTTCGCGTCCGTTGCCACAGATGGCCCCGTAATGACTGGAACGGTAGCCCAGGGCTATAATTACGCCGTCGATGTCCTCGTTTAAGTTCGTCCGCTCACAGTCCAAGTTGAAGTCGTTGTCGTCGTACCACAGGCGGGCCAGTCGGTCCTCGTCCAGTTCGTCCTCGTCGCAGTCCAGGGCCTCGGCCATGTCGCGCTTATATTGTGTCTGTACTTCGTCGTTCTGCTCATAATACGACTCACTGCTCCAGATGGTACGCTTTACGCCGTAGATGCTCTTAAAAATATTCTTTGTTGCCATAATAAAATCTCCTATAAATTTTGTTTGTTGTTTGATTTGGTGAAAAATTAGTGAAGCTATAAAGGGCCTATAAAGGTCTGCCAGTATAGGCCCCTCTGTGGCTGTTACTCCTCGTCCTCGTCGTCTGAGTCCTCGTCGTCGTCCTCGTCCTCGGTCTCTACCTCGTCCAGTGCCTCGCTGATGGCCTGGCCCAGCAGGTAGCAGCGGATCGTCACGTCGCACGCCTCGGCCCCCTTCTCCAGATAGTCTGCACCGTCGCCGAACTCCTTCAGGGCCTCGCCCAGCAGGTCTAAATTGTGGCAAATGTTCTCCTCGGCCTGCCATGTGTTGAAGGTATAGCTGCCGGAGGCGTTACCCGTCACTGAGTCGTTGCAAAACAGGTCATCGTTGAGCTGCTGCTCGATGTCGTCGCGGTTGCTCGTTGTCACCTTGATCTCGTTCTCGTTGATGTAGTCCAGAACGTCGGCCTTCACTGCCTCTAAATAATTGTACTTCTCCATGATTAAATCTCCTATAATTTTTGTTTGTTACTATTATTATTTGTTTGATGTTGCAAAGGTAAGCATTATTCTTGTAACTGCCAAACATTTTGCAAGAAAAATGCTTTCTATTAACTTTCTTTTAAGTTTTCGCTACAATCTGCTGTATTTCTAAACAGATTTTAACGAAAAGCCCCTTTCTTGCTGTCGCCGGTGCCTGCAAAGTTTTCCGCTTTTCCCCGTGCCCCTTTTCCTTTGCCCTGGTGCCCTCTCCAGCACCTTATATATATAATTATAGTATAAAGCCCCCACGAAGCCCCCAGCACGCCCAGAACTGCCCCGGCAGCCCTGATTTTGCCGCCAGTCTCTAATATCTCTAATATCTCATAACGTCTATAATGTAGGCACAAAAAAAGAGCCTCCCGGCCCTTGATCGTCTCTAATATCTCTAATATCTCATAACGTGTATAACGTAACAGCATGGAGGCTCGTTTGCTCCCACTGGCTGCAATTGTACCCACTGACTACCTTTGCAGCATCATGGAGGCTCGTTTGCTCCCACTGGCTGCAATTGTACCCACTGACTACCTTTGCAGCATCATGGAGGCTC
>Ga0310691_10001343_pt1 | contig 37758 bp, 36 predicted proteins | sample 176DNAGHGlowgp2_FD_203887 | JGI IMG/M metagenome (GOLD analysis project Ga0310691, IMG submission 203887) | Sheep rumen microbial communities from Palmerston North, Manawatu-Wanganui, New Zealand - 1766 DNA GHGlow gp2 (v2) (version 2) | ecosystem: Host-associated > Mammals > Digestive system >... | reverse complement strand
GCGGCCTCATCATATCGACGATGAAGTATTATGTTTTATCCGACACACACGGTTTCTATTCGCTGATGCAGCGTACCCTCCTTGACGCCGGGTATTTCGATGACCGGGAGGAGAAAAAGCTTATTCTGCTGGGTGATCTGTTCGACCGGGGCTCCGAAGCACTGGCCATGCAGGAGTATGTGCTGGAGCTGATGGAGCGGAACGAGGCGATCCTGATTCGCGGTAACCACGAGGATCTGTTTCAGGACCTTGTGACCACCGACCGCGGCAGACCGCTGCAGCACCACATCCACAACGGCACCTACGATACGCTCGAACAATTGACCGGCATGACGGCGGGCTACAACTGGAGCGCAAATCTGCAGCTCGCCAGTGCCGGACGGGAGACGCCCCTCTATACCCGCATCATCCCGTCCATGCTGGATTATTACGAGACAAGGCACTATGTCTTCACCCACGCCTGGGTCCCCTGCCAGAGCTGGTACGGCGGGCTGGCCTACGATCCCGACTGGCGCCAGGCCGACAGCGCCGCCTGGCGGGAAGCGCGCTGGACCAATCCCATGGATGCCGTTCGCACGGCCCGGCCAGAGGAGAAGACCGTGGTGTGCGGACACTTCCACTGCTCTTACGGGCATGCCAGGTTTGAGGGGAAAGGAACAGAATTTGGCCCGGATGCGGATTTCAGCCCCTACAAGGCGCCGGGCATTATCGCCATTGATGCCTGCACGGCCTACAGCGGGCGCATGAATTGCGTCGTGCTGCGCGACTGACGGAGGAAAGAGTTTGACTGTCGTTGTTTTGCTGATCCTTGCGGTGCTGCTCATCCTGTCCGTACAGGCAGCGCGGCGAAAAAGGCTCCGGCTTCTGGTTCTGTATATTCTGCTGATCCTGCCCTGCGCCATGCTTTTCTACTTCTCTGTCTATTACCGGGCGGGGGAGGAGGCGCGGCGTGCGCTGCCTGACAGAGAGGCGGTCCCGATCAGCTTTGCTGCGAGCGCCCGCTTTTTCGACGGGCCCGGCGAGGACACCGCGCTCATCTTCTATCCCGGTGCAAAGGTGGAGGCCGCAGCCTATGCGCCGCTGCTGTCCAAAATCGCGGCGGGCGGCGTTGACTGCTTTCTCGTTGAAATGCCGCTTCACTTTGCCTTTCTCGGCGTGAATGCCGCCGATCAAATCATTGAAACCCAGCGCTTCGACCGCTGGATCCTTGCAGGCCATTCCCTCGGCGGCGTTGCGGCTTCAAGCTATGCAGCCGCGCACACAGACGCCGTCGCGGGAATCGTGCTGCTGGCGTCCTACCCGGCGGGTGAACAGGGGAGTATGCCGTTTCTCAGCATCTACGGGGATCGGGACACTGTCCTCAATCGTGAAAGCTACGAAAAAAGCCGTGCCTTTTGGCCGAAGGATGCCGAAGAACTGGTGATCCCCGGTGGCAATCACGCGCAGTTCGGCGATTACGGACCGCAGCGCGGCGACGGCGAAGCGGTGATCACACCGGATGAGCAGCAGACACAGACGGCGCAGACGATCCTGCACTGGATTCAAACGCGTATTTCAGAAGGGGGGAAGGCCGCGTGAAGAGAGGCGTGGAAACGCTGCTGTCAGCGCTGCTCATTCTGCTGCTGTGCGGCTGCGCGAGAGAGACGGCCCGGGTCGACACACCGGAAGCCACCCCTTTTCCGGCTGCGCAGGGCCTGCGCGTGGCCGTGGGATCGGATCTGCACCTTGACCCGGATAACCGGGTAAACGGCGCGGCGCTGTCGGCGGCGGGCTATAATCTGGAACTGGTGGACGCTCTGCTGTGGGACGCGCGTCAGCAGGGGGCAAAGCTCATCCTGCTGACCGGCGATCTGGTAAACGGCGGCAAACCGCACCGCCACGAGACGCTTGCGGAGAAATTGAGCGAAGCCGAGAAAACGGGTCTCGATGTCTATGTCCTGCCCGGAAACCACGATCTTGCGCCCATCGGGCAGACGGAATTTGCCGAATTCTATGCAGACTTCGGCTTCCGGGAAGCATACAGCCGTGACGAAGCGTCCCTGAGCTACTGCGTCATGCGGGACGATCTGACGCTGCTGATGATGGATCTGGGCGGCTACAGCGCCGGGGCCATTGACCTGTCGGGCGCCGGAAAGCGGTACAACAACGAAGCCTTCGTCTCCGAAAAGACGCTCGCCTGGACGGAAGAGATGCTGAAAGAGGCGGCGGAGAGAGCTGTGCCCATCCTCTGCGCGGGGCACTTCAACCTGCTGACTGCCGAGAGCCGCAACCCCGATAACAGCGGCTACTTCGTTGAAAACGGGGAGCGCCTTGCCGCGCTTCTTCGTAAATACGGCGTGCCGCTCTACCTGAGCGGACACACCCATGTGCGCGCAGTGCACCAGGAGCAGGGGCTGACCGAACAGGTGACGGAGTATCTGCTGTCTTATCCGACGGGGTATACGGTCCTGGATCTCACGGACGATTCCCTGCGCTGCCTGCCGCGCCGCGTGTACGTGGACGGTTGGGCGGCTGAGACCGGACAGAGCGACAATAATCTGCTGCATTTTGCTGACTGGCAGCAGGAGGAACTGATGCGTTATTCCACCGAGAATGTGGAATACATGGCAAAGCGAAACCCCATCAGCAGCCGCGAGAAAAAGAATGCCTCCGCGTTTTTCTATGCCGTGATGGACGCCTTCTGGCGCGGCGAGCTCTATGACAGACGCGAGGAAATGAAGGCCATGCCCGGCATGGATCCCTTCTTCCGCTGTGCCGAGGGCTACGCCTACGGCTGGTGGCTGCTTGATCTGTTGGACAATGTGAGCCCGCTGCTGAACGGCTACACACTGAAAACGAAATGAAAAGATCCTGTTATCCCCAAAATTTCGGGATAACAGGATCTTTTTATTCAAATCATCATACAGGCTCTCCGCCGATATAGACCGCCTTGGCCTTGAGACCATCATCGCAGACCACAAAGTCGGCAAGCTTGCCTTTTTCGATGGAACCGATCTCCTCCGCGCGCCCGATCTCCCTTGCGGGGCGGAGCGTGGCGGCGGTGATTGCCTCGTCACGCGGGATGCCGAAGGATATCGCATTCAACATATCCTTATAGAGGTCCGAGGCTGCGCCCGCGATCGTGCCGTCTGCCAGGCGGGCGACGCCGCCGGAGAGGAACACCTGCTGGCCGCCAAGCTCGTATTCGCCGTCCGGCATGCCGCAGCAGCGCAGAGAATCGGAAATCAGGCAGATGCGCCCGGGGAAGAGCTTGAAGGCCATGCGAACGGAACTCGGGTGCACATGGAGCCCGTCGCAGATGAGCTCCGCGACCACGTTCTCGCACTCCGAGGCCGCGCCGATGACGCCGGGCTTGCGGTGATGGATGGAGGGCATCGCGTTATACAGATGGGTCAGGTGGGTTGCGCCCGCCTCATAGACGGCCTTTGCTTCCTCATAATTTGCGTCCGTGTGGGCGACCGATACGGTGCACAGCTCCTTCGCGCCTTTCGTAAATTCGACCGCGCCCGCAAGCTCCGGCGCCACGTCGATGATGCGCACGAGCCCCAAGCTGCCCTCATAGAGCCCACGGAAGCCCTCCGGATCCGGAAGCTTCAGATATGCGCCGTTCTGCGCGCCCTTTTTCTTTTCGGAGAAATAGGGCCCCTCCATGTGGATGCCCATGACGCGCGCGCAGCCCGCGGGGCGGTGCTCCCGCACCTCGACCGCCGTCTGAAATGCAGCGGCGAGGGTCTCGTAGGGAAGCGTCATGGAGGTGGGGGCAAAGCTCGTCACCCCGCATTTGGCCAGGTGCGCCGCCATGCGCTTTAAGCCCTCGGCATCCCCGTCGGAGAAATCCGCGCCCGCCGCCCCGTGGGTATGGATATCCACAAGGCCCGGGATCACACAGGCGCCTTTCAGATCGGTGCCGCCGCTTCTGTCGCCGCTGAATACCTCAGCGAAACGCCCGTTCTCAACCGTGAAGCCGCCGCGGACGAAGCCTGTCGGGGTAAACACATTCGCGTTGGTATACAGCATCTCACACCTCCGGAAGGCTCGCCGCGGCGATGCTCTGGCCGACACGGCGGGCCTTCTCGTCCGGCAGCATGACCGTGAGCTTTTCGGCAAGCTCTGGGTATTCCTCCTTGAGGATGCGGTTGCACTCTTCGATCAGCAGATCGCCGCCGACGCCGGAGGCTACGCGCCCCAGCACCAGCAGGTAGCGCAGATCATAGAAGGAGGCATAGAGCGACAGCGTGTGCCCGAGGTAGGCGCCGATGGTGACGAAGATCTTCCTTGCTCCCTCGTGCCCTTCCTCTGCCAGCTTCTGCACGGCCTTGAGCTTGTCGGCAAGGCTCAGTTCGGGGTCAAGCTCAATGCCCACCCGGGGGGCCAGGCGGATCACCGCGTCCTGGGAGAAATATTTGCAGCCCACACCGAAGTCGGTGGACCACTCATCCTGCGGCGCGTCGGGCTGGAGATCGACCGGGGCGAAGGCCAGTTCGTTGAACCATCCGAGGATCTTGCCGTCGGGTGTGACGTAACCTGCGGCCTCGCTGGTGCCCATGGCAATGCCCATCACCGCGCCGGAGCCGAGACTCATGGCACCCGCAAGCGCGGTCACGTCGCCGTCGTTTGCCACGACAATGGGCACGTCGCCGATCTCTTTCGCGGCGCGGTCATAGACGGTTTTCACTTCCTCGCGCCGCTCGCGGGGGACCTTGATGAAAAGGGAAGAGACCATGGGGGCATTGCCCACAAAGGTGCCGGCCGAGGACACGCCGATGGCATCGACCCGCGGCATTTTGGACGCGGCAGTCTTGAAGGCCTCGACAATGCCGTTATACTGATAGCTGGGGTCGGCCGACTGCTTGGGGAACCACACGACCTCCTCGGAATAGACGCTCACCCCGTCGATCACGGCGGAGACCTTGCGGTCCGAGCCGCCCGCGTCGAAGCCGATGCGGCAGCCCTCAAGGTGCCCGCCGATGGACTTGGCCTGCTCGTTGGCGGCGGGGAAGTCCTGCTCGGTGCAGATCACCAGCTCAAAGGGCCGCTCAAAAATGTCATACTCGAAATGCACGTCGAAGTCGCGCGCGCCGCCCTCGCGGTAGTGCTCCCTGAGCTTTTCCGCCGTCTCCTCGCAGCCGCAGATCGTGACCTTCCAGCCGCCCACGCTCCAGAGCAGAAACTTCACATAGCGCTCCATGTAGCGGAGGTTTGCCTCCGCGTATTCCGTGCCCCGCAGAAAGGAGGAAAAGACGGAAACGCGGCCGCTTTCGCGCTCGAGCGCGACTTTGAAGGGCCTGTCCGCGCCTTTTAGATACGCTTTGGCCCACACGCCGAAGGGGATAAAGCTCTCGTCCAGCAGGGGCTTGTTTTTGTAATCATAGGAAATGCCGAGATAATTCATATTTTAATCCTCATAATTGAATCATAGAACAAATGGCCCGCAAGTGCAGGCCATTTTTTCGTTTAACGGTACTTCTCGATCAACGTGCTGATGTCCTTCGCCATGGCCTCCACGGCGGGGAGGTCCTCCGGCTGCAGCTCGTAGAGCGGGGCGCGCACACTGCCGATGTCCGGCCCGCCCTGGGCACGGAGGATGCCCTTGATGACGGCGTACATGTTGCCCTTGCAGGCGCACATGCGGTAGATCATGTGGCAGCACTCGTCCTGGATCTCACGGGCCTTGGCGATCTCGCCCTGCTGCACCAGGCGGTAGATGGCAAGAAACAGCTCGGGCATGGCGGCGTAGGTGCCGCCGATGCCGCCGATGGCCCCGGCAACCAGACCGGAGAGAAGCTGCTCGTCCGGGCCGTTGAAGACGATCGCACCCTCGTCACGCCACATCTCAATGTCCTGCACGGGCATGGAGGAGTTCTTGACGCCGATGACTCTGGGATTCTTCAGCATCTCTTTGAGCAGCGCGGAAGAAAGCGCCACACCCGCAAGCTGGGGGATGTTGTAGATGATGAAATCCGTGTTGGGGGCGGCGTCGGAAATATCATTCCAGTACTTGGCGATGCCGTAAGGGGGCAGGTGGAAGTAGATGGGGGGAATGGCGGCGATGGCGTCCACGCCCAGGCTCTCGGCGTGGGCGGCAAGCTCACGGCTGTCGGCGGTGTTGTTGCAGGCCACGTGCGCGATGATGGTGATTTTGCCCTTGGCGACCGCCATCACGTTTTCCAGCAGCAGCTTGCGCTCGGCGACGGACTGGTAAATGCACTCGCCGGAGGAACCGCCGACGTACAAACCCGTGACGCCCTTGCCGATCAGATACTCGGTAAAGGCGCGCACCCGCTCGGGAGAGATGTTGCCCGCGTCGTCATAGCATGCGTAAAAGGCGGGGAAAATCCCCTGATACTTTCTGAAATCTTTCATTCAGTTCTCCTTAGTCAGGATCTTGAAGACGATCCTGGAAATGTTTTCCGGCTCTGTGACCGCCATGCCGGGGCGGTGGGCATCGCCGGGGAAGAGCACCAGGAAGCGGCCGGGGGTGAGGACCACGCTCTGTTCAGGCTTGCCCACGCAGCCCCAGTAGTCGTCGTGCTGCTCGTGCACGGTCAGGTTCCCGGGCGTTGCGATATCCACCCGCTCCGTACCGCCCATATCGACGAAGATGTCCAGATACCGGCGGTGATACTCAAAGCTGCGCGACTCGTCGGTCGAGGTTTGGACATCAAAGCGCGTGACAAAGAGCTTGTCGCCGTCTATGCTCTGCCGTACGGTGCCGACCGTACCCAGAAATTCCGGGGTCAGCAGGCGCAAGGCTCTGTCAAGGTTCGGATGGATGCCGAGATAGCTTTCGGCATCGGAAAGATTGGCGTAGATCATGGCTCAGCCCTTCACCGCGCCCATGGTGATGCCCTTGGTGAAATACTTCTGGAAGATGATGAACACAATGATAATAGGCACGGAGGCCAGCGCCGAGCCCGCCATGATGAGGCCGAAGTCCGTGGAGTTTTCGCCCTGCATGGTGGCGATACCGAGGGAGATGGTCTGGTTCTGGGTGCTCGAGAGCATAATGAGCTGCATGAAGTAATCGTTCCAGGAGTTGATGAAGGTGAAAATCGCGCAGGCGCCGACGCCGGGCTTGATCATGGGGAACATGACGTCGGTAAAGGTGCGCCACTCGCTCGCGCCGTCGATGCGGCAGGCTTCGACCATCTCGGTGGGGATGCCCTCGGCAAACTGCTTGATGAGGAATACACCGAAGGGCCAGCCGACGATGGGGATGATGGTCGCCCAGATGTGGTCATACAGGTGCAGGGAGGACATCTCCCGCAGCAGCGGGATCAATATGACCTGTTTTGGCAGCGCCATGGCGGCCACGATGAGCGAAAACAGGATCGTCTTGCCGTAAAAGCGCTTCTTTGCCAGGGCGTAGCCCGCCATCGAGGCGGTCAGGCAGGTCAGCAGCATCGACACCGCCGACATGAACACCGTGTTGATGAGCCAGCGGAAGGCCGCCGGGATCGTGGGGCCCACCCAGGAGCCGATCTGGAACAGCGGTGCGGAGCGCTTGGAGAGCAAGTTCTGGTAGTTGTCCATTACCCACTGGGTGGGGACCCAGACGGGCGTTTTGGAGATGATGTCGGCCTTGACCTTGAAAGAACCGGTGATGATCCAGTAGAGCGGGAAAACGAAGGAGAGGGCCAGCAGCGCCACCAGAATGAAGCAGATGATATAGTAGAGACTCGGTCTTTTGCTGTTCATGCTTTCTCCCCCTTTCTCACTTTTCCTGGCCCAATTTAAACTGGACCGCGGACAGGATCGCAATGATGATGGCGAGGATCACACCCATGGCGTTGCCGTAGCCGTAGCGGTACAGCTTGAAGGCATTGTAATAGATGTAATACATGATTGTCATGGTGGAGTTCTTCGGGCCGCCGGAGGTCAAGAGCTGGATGAGCGCGAAGCACTGGAAGGAGTTGATGGTGGTGATGACCAGTATGTAGAGTGTGGTGGGCATCATCTGGGGCCACTTGACGCGCCAGAAGGCCTGCATGGGGGTTGCGCCGTCCACCTCGGCGGCTTCGACGAGGGACTTGTCCACGTTGTCGAGGGCCGAGACATACAGCACGATGGGCTGACCGACGGAGGTGGTGAGCAGGATGAGGATGATGCAGCCCAGGGCGTACTTGGGGTTGCCGAGCCAGTTGATGGGCTTGTCAATGAGGCCCATGTTCTGACCCAGGTAATTGAAAATGCCGTAGTAGTTATTGAACATCCACTTCCACACCATGGTGACGGCGACGGAGCCGGTGACCACGGGCAGATAGAAGATGCAGCGGAAGGCGGAGGTCGCCGCCATGGGCATGCGGCTGATGATGGTCGCCACCCACAGGGAGAAGATGCACGTAATCGGGACGGAGACCAGCACGATGATCAGCGTATTTCTCAGCGCGACCCAGAAAACGGGGTCGGCGGCCAGCTCCTTGTAATTCTGAAAGCCGATGAAGATATCCTTGCGGCCCATGGTCGCGTCGAAGAAGCTGGTAAACAGACACATGAACATGGGGTAGAGCACGAAGCCCACAAAGAAGATCAAGAAGGGGAGAAGGAACAGATAAGCTGACACATTCTCCTGCAAGACAAGATTATTGCGAAGCGAGAGTCTGCTTTTATTTGGCATGATGTTGCCTCCCTGAAAGGTAATAGCCGATGGGAAACGTAGTTGGCGTTTGTATAAAGTTCGCCCCTTCCCTCACCTGAAAGAGAGGAAAGGGGCAAAGATTATGCATTGTTTATAAACCGATCAGCCGGCATTATTCGGCGGCAGCGGCAGCGTTGGCAGCATCCTGCGCGGCGGTCAGCTCGACGAGGATGGCCTCGGGCGTGCCGTCAGACTCGCCCACGCGCTGGAGCATGTTCCACCACTCGGTACGGGCGGTGGTCCAGCCCTTGGTGATCTGGTAGTAGTCGCCCATCATCGGGTTCATGAGCGCGTACTCGGCCATGAGCTCGTTGCCCTCGTAGACGCCGGCGACGTCACGCACGGGCTGGAAGTTGGTGGCCTCGACGACCTTGGCGTAGACAGCGTCGTCCTCGGTCAGGAACTTGATGAACTCCTTGGCGGCGTTGGCGCGGGCCTCATCCTTGTTGTCAAAGATACCGAAGCCCCAGATGCCGCCCTGCAGGCTGGGAACACCGTCGGGAGCGGGGAAGGCCATCGGGAACACGTCGAAGCTCAGCGCATCGGCGTTGTTGACTTCCTGGGTGGCGTTCCAGCAGAAGGCCATCTGGAAGGTGCCGTTGACGAAGTTCTGGATCTCATCGCTGGCAACGATAGCGGGGTCGAAGGTGATGCCGGCCTGGTTGCACAGCAGGCTCAGAGCCTTGGCGTTCTCCTCGGAGGCGTAGGTGTATTCGGTGTGCTCGGGATTGGCATAAGTGCCGCCGCAGAGGTTGGTGACGAGAGCACGGGTGCCCTGGTCGCCGCCCTGGCCGCCGCAGAACACGGTGCCGACGTAGTCATAGCCGGCATCGGCGACAGCCTGAACAGCCTTGAAGAAGTTCTCGGTGGTCCAGGTGTGCTTCTCGAGGTCGATGTACTGAAGGGCATCGGCGGCCTCGAACACGTCCTTGTTGATGGCCATGCAGTGGGCGGTCATGCAGACGGGCAGCTCGAAGACTTTGCCGTCGGCAGTGGTGCAGGAAGAGGCGACGCCTTCAAAGGTGCCGGCGGGAACGAGATCGGCAAGGTCGAGCATGAGGCCCTTGGCGCCCCAGTTGGCAATCAGACGCTCGGGACCTTCCATGACGATGTCGGGAGCCTGGCCGCCTTCGATGGCGGTGTTGATCTTGTCGTCGCCGTTGGTGTAGTCGAGGTATTCGACCTTCACGGTGATTTCGGGATGGACTTCGTTGAAGGCTGCGATGAATTCCTTGACCGTGGCTTCATCGGTCCACTTGCCGATGGGGTAGGTCCACAGAGAGATGGTGACCGCGTCATCCGCGAAGGCGGTGAGCGGGGTGGCCAGCGCAAAGATCATGCACAGGACCATTGCGAGAGCGAGAAGCTTTTTCATATTGTACCTCCTGTAAATTTGATACCGTTCCGCGGCATTGCTACCACAGATTTTACAATTCAAATTGTACAAAACTCCGGTGATCTTGTCAACAACGTTCTGAAAGAATATTTCATAAAAAGGTCATTCTGAAAGAAAATTTCTGTAATCAACAAAACATCGCCCCGCTTTTTGTGCAGTTTGACAAAAGCGGGGCAGTGATTGGTTTGCATAATGACAAAAGTTACAAATGTTTATCAGCCAGAGCTTCGGCGATACGCTGGCGGTTTGCCTGGCAGCCGTCGGGCCGGGTAAGGCAGACGCGCGTGAAGAGGATGTCCAGCAGGAAAAGCTGGGCGATGCGCGCGGGGACCGAGCCATGTTCCAGCGGACTTTCGTTGGAGCCGCACTGCAGCACCACGTCGGCAAGCTGCGCGCCCGGTGAGCGGGGAAAACGCGTGATCAGGATCGTTTTGGCTCCCTGCTGGCGTACCACCGAAAGGGTCTCCATCATATCCTTCGTTGCGCCGGAGTAGGAGAAGAAGAGTACCGCGTCGGTTTCGTTGAGCGTCGCGGCGGCGATGACCTGCATATGGGAGTCGGACACGGGGACAAATTTCCCGTCGTAGACCGAGAACAGATGCGCCGCCTCCAAGGCGAGGATCATCGACCCGCCCTGCCCCATGCACAGCACCTTCCGCGCGTCGCGCAATATGGCGACGGCCTTGTCCAGCTCCGCCGGACGCAGCAGCGACAGGGTCTGCAGCATGGCCTCGCTCTCCACGGCGTAAAGCTTGCGGGCAAGCTCGATGGGATCGTCGCTGTCGCGGATGGGCTTGTCGGGCGCGGCGGCGGGCTTCGGTGCGCCGGCATTTGCAATCGCAAGCTTGAAGGCGTTGTAGCCCTTGTAGCCCAGCCGCCTGCAGAAGCGGGATACCGTGGCCTCCGCCACGCCGCTTTCCTCCGCCAGTTCCCCGATGGACAGATACTGAGATCGATCACGGTTTTTCAGCACGTAGTCGGCGGTTTTCCTTTCGGCGGCCGTCAGCTCATAGTAGGACTGGCTGATGGTGTCGAATACATTTGGCGTTGTGTCGGGCAACCTGTGTCAGTCCTTTCATAAAGTAAGATTATATAACTTGATTCTTAATATGTTATTGCCCAGAAGACATCACCTGCGCAGATCAAGACCCATTTCTTTCCTATTCGAGGAAAGAAACGGTTCTTGGACTCCAAAGAAAGTCGACCAGAGGAAGGGTCCTCTGGACTCCTCGTGCAAGCGGGGAGTCTAAGGGAAAAACCATGGTCGTCGCTAAACCAGTGGGGCGTGGCTTGGGAATACCGCATTCCGCTCGTCCGCTGAATTGTACTTCTGACGAACGCTGTACCACGCTACCAAGCCGCAGCTCGCAAGTTAAAAACTCAGGCAGCGGTGCGAGCGGCAGCGAAGCCTTCCGCGGACGGATACGTTACAAAGGTATCGTTCTTCTGACCGGACAACGGATATGTGCGTTATCCGCGAGAGAAATGGTAAGAAATCACAAATGTTTCCCGCGTCCGGCGATCTTTTCTTTCTGGTACCGGGCGCGGCACCGTCTTTCTTTTCTCACAAGAGAGAAAAGAAAGATGGTGGGGCGCATTACGCAGGTAAAGCATTTTGAGCAGTAAATCCGAGAAAATCAAGTAATAGAAGATTACTCTCCCAGGATCTCGCCCATCATGACATCCACCATGGTGAGCATTCGGGGCAGGTGGAAGGGACCCTTGAAGGTCGAGCCCTTGCAGGGGGGCTCTGTCGGCTTGCCGTCGCGGCGGAGATAGCCGTACCACTCGCCGAACTCGGGATCGGAGAAATAAGTCTTCGAATAGTCGAGGGTCTTGTAGAACCAGTCGAGATATTCCTCCTTGCCAGTATCGCGGTAGAGCATCAGGGAGGAGATAAGGATCTCATCGTGGGGCCACCACAGCTTCATATCGTGCTCATAGGCCTCGGGCGGACGGCCCAGGCAGTCGATGAAGTACAGCAGCCCGCCGTACTCCTTGTCCCAGCCGGCGTTGATGGCGCGGTTGAAGATGGTCTCGGCCTTTTTGACAAGTTCCTTGTCGCCGGTGCGCCTGGCGTGCTCCAGGAGGAACCACACGCCCTCAATATCGTGGCCGGGGTTGACGATGCGGCCGTCGGTAAAGTTGAGCCGGGCCTCGCCGTTCGGGCCGACATTTTCGAGGATGCAGCCCAGATCGTCCTTGACGTGGAAGCGGAAGATATCGTCCACACATTCGGCGGCGCGCTGCTCGTAAAGATCCCTGTGCTCTGGGTCGACGCGCATCAGCACGCTTGTCACGTTGAGATAGATCATCGGGATGCCGAAGGCGCGGCCGGAGCGGGTCTCGGGGATGGTCTTGGGGCCGAGGCCGGTGGGGTCAGGCTTGCCGTGGGCGAGATCCCAGTAGATATCGTAGGCCTTGCGGGCACGTTCAAGGCATTCCTTCTCGCCGGTGACGCCGTAGTACTCGGCATTTGCCATGGCGTAGAAGGCCTCGGAGAAGTAGTAGCGGCGCTGTCTGAGGGGAGCGCCGTCGGCGGTGACGGTGAAGTACATGCGGTCGCCCGCCTCGCGGTTGATGCAGTGGGCCTCCATGAAGTCAAGGCAGCTCTTCGACGCCTTGAGCCACTCGTCCTTTGCGCCGTAGAGATGGCACAGCCAGGCAAAGATCCAGCCGCAGCGGCCCTGCATCCATACGCTCTTGTCGGTGGAGAAGACCTTGCCCTCGCGGTCAAGGCAGGTGTACACGCCGCCGTTTACCGGGTCCATGCCGTTATCGAGCCAGAAGCTGACGCAGCGGTCCAGCTCCTCGCGTATCCAGTTGCGGCTTTCCGCAAGTTTTGCTCTGTCCATATGAAAAAACCTCCTCGTTCAATTGTGTATCATTTATCACGGCGAGTACAGTGTAACAGCCATGAAAGAAATTTTCAATACAAATGTGCTTTGAAATTTCGCAGAAAGAGGCTGACAAGCCGCGGCGCGGGTGGTATAATCAAAAAAACTTTTAGAAGGAGCACAGGATTTATGAAAAAACACATCGTCTGCTTTGGCGACTCCAATACCCACGGCTATTGTGCCGACCCCACCGACTGCGCCGACGGGGGCAACCGTTTTAACGAAAATGAGCGCTGGACCTGCCTGCTGCAGAAAGCGCTGGGAGAGGACTACCTGGTGCTGGAAGAGGGGCTGGGCGGTCGCACGAGCGTCTTTTCCGATCCCCTGCATGAGGCCATGGACGGTCTGAGCACCGCTTTCCCCATCCTCATGAGCCACGAGCCTGTGGATCTGCTGATCCTCATGCTCGGCACCAACGACACCAAGGAGCGCTTTGCGGCCAACGCCGCTGCCATCGCCGCGGGCATGGAGCGGCTCATCAAAAAGTGCAAGAGCGTGGAATGCTGGGGAAGCCGTGGACCGAACATCCTTGTGGTCTGCCCGCCGCCCCTGGGCGCGGGCTTCCATGACGAGGTCATGGGCAAGGGCTGCGTGGAGAAATCCGTCGCCCTGCCGCCGTACATGGAGGCGGTCGCCGCGCGAAACGGCGTACACTACCTCAACGCCGGTGAGTTTGCCGCGTTTAATCCCGTGGACTTCACCCACCTGACGGCAAAGGCCCACCGCGCGCTGGCCGCGCGCCTTGCCGAGATTGTGCCCGGCCTGATCGGATGAAGCTGCGCAGTCTCTTCAATCCCGAAAGCTGGCTCTGGAAGCCGCTGGGTGTGCTGGGGGATCTTGTGATGCTGAGCCTCTTGTGGACGGTCTTTTCCGTGCCGATCCTCACCTTCGGCGCTGCGAACGCCGCGCTTTATGATACGGCGGTTCACAGCATCCGCCGCAGGGAGGACACGGTCGTTGCCCGCTTTCTCGCAACATTTAAAAGAGAACTGAAACAGGGTATCTTCTCCACAGTCATTGTGCTGGGCGTATCGGTGCTGCTCTTTTTTGCACCGCTGCTTGTATTTACCGGGCAGACGGACTGGCCGTATCTGATCGCGCTCTGGGTTCTGCTGGCCTTCTTCCTGCTGTGCTTTCTCTGTTGGCTCTGGCCTGTGCTGTCGCGCTTTTCGATGGGCTTTCGGGCACTCCATGTAAACGCCCTGAGGCTCAGCTTCGGATATATCCTGCGCAGCGCCGCCATGGCCGTCGTCTGGGGCTTGACGCTCTATGCCGGACTTCGCTTCATCGCGCCGCTGTTTGTCTGCCCGGCGCTCGCCTCGCTTTTGAGCAGCACCCTCATCGATCCGGTATTCAGCCGGTATGAGGAGCAGAGCACACCGCTTGACGAATCGGGAAAAGTATAGTACATTTTCCTTCGCTTGAATAAAAACAGAAAGGGAATAGCGCATGAAGAAAACCATGTTCCGCAATATGATCACGTGGCTTCTGGTCGCGGTGACGGTGTTCGGTCTTTGCGCCTGCGGCAGGAGAAGCGAGGCTGCCTCACCCCGGGCAGAGCAGACGCAGGCGCAGGCACCGGCGCCCGCCGCCGTACCGGAAGCAACCCCGGAGCCGACACCGGAGCCCACGCCGGAACCGACGCCCGAACCCACCCCCGAGCCCATCGTGGGCGAGGTGTTGAACGATACGGACGGCGACGGCATCATCCCCTATAAATTCAACTACAAAGGCGCTACGGTCTACGCCCTGATCGTGCTCGACCCGGGCCGTGTCTATATCGGCACGGCGCTGCCAGAGCCCAGCGAGTGGGGCGGCTACGGCCTGACCCTGGACGCCATGGCCGAACAGTACGGCGCGGTCGCCGGCATCAACGCGGGCGGCTTCGTGGACGAGGGCGGCGGCGGAAACGGCTGGCCCCCCAGCGGCATCACCCTCAGCCGCGGCACCACTTTCAGCACCATGCAGTTTGGCCCCATCGCCGGTCTGGACTGGAACAACAGCATGTGGGCCGGATACTACGATTACGAGGAATGCACGGCCATCGGCATCCGTGACGCGGTCTGCTTCGGCCCGGCGCTGATCGTGGACGGCGTGAAGGTCGATCCCGCCACCCTCGAGACCGGCATCGGCGCGAGGACTGCCATCGGTCAGCGTGCCGACGGCGCCATCGTCATGATGGCCATCGACGGCCGCCAGGGCTACAGCATCGGCGTGACCTTCCAGGACTGCGTCGACATCATGGCCGACAAGTTTGGCTGTGTCAACGCCTCCAACATGGACGGCGGCAACTCCACCTGCATGTACTTTATGGGCCAGGCCGTGAACCGCTCCGCAAACCAGGCGGGCGGCACCCGCAACCTGCCGGACGCATGGCTCGTGGCACCGCTGGATGCGGAGTATATCCACTCGGAAAACGTTCCGACGCAGATCGTGCTGCCCGAAAACCCGCTGGGTGAGGAAAAGCAGTACGCCTATGCCCTCGACGGGGCGGACGCCGAACGCATGATGCCTTTTGTCAATGCCTTCTGTGAGGCCTACTACGGCTACTTCGGCACCTCAAACGCGGATTACTATTATCCCACGCTGCTCCAGTACGTGTACCCCGAGGGCGAGCTCCGCTACCGCATCGAGCTTGCGCTGATGGACAGAATGTGGGTCAATACCTGGAAGACGGACGCGCAGAACATTACCCTCAAAGGCGTCTATGCAAACAATGACGGCACCTTCGATATTGTCATCACCTCGGATATCTGCGAGTATTCCAACTACTGGAACTATGAGGCGCCGGGCACAACGCTCCGCATCACGGTGGTCGAGGACCCGAACGCCGCCTATGGCTGGCTGGCGATCTCCACCTACTGAGCGCCCGAATCGAGAGCCTGCACGGAGGACTTCGTGCGGGCTCTTCTGCTCATCACAGAAAGTTCAAATTATTACCAAAATTTGTTCAGATTTTTCAAGAGATTTCTTAACACTTTACATGTATGATTGACACAGTTCAAAGAAAACGAGGTGCAGCCAAATGAAAAACAAAACACTGAATACACGCAAAATTTACGCCGTTGTTTTGGCCATCGTGCTGGTATGTTCCGCGACCGCGGGATACGCCTATGCCGCCGGGACACCGAACCTGATCTATGCCTCGGCAGGCCGTACCCCTGGCACCGCGGCTGAGGTCTACGCCCAGAACGTGAACTCCACCGTAGCCATCACAACCTCCGCCGTTATGAATTACTTCGGTTACGACACGCTCTCCGGCGGCTCCGGTTCCGGTTTCATCATCACCGACGACGGGTACATCCTGACAAACTACCATGTTGTGGAAGGCGCGGAAAAGATCACCGTCGAGACCTACAGCGGCGATAAGTACACCGCTGAGCTGATCGGCTATGACGACAGCAACGACATCGCCGTTTTGAAGGTCGATGCCAAAAACCTGACCCCGGTTACCTTCGGCGACTCCGATAATATCGCCGTGGGTGAGGACGTGGTCGCCATCGGCAACCCCCTGGGTGAGCTCCACTTCTCCCTGACGCGCGGCGTTGTCAGCGCCCTGGACAGAGACGTGAGCTTCTCCGGCAATATGCACCTGAAGCTCATCCAGACCGACTGTGCCATCAACTCCGGCAACTCCGGCGGCGCGCTGTTCAACATGTACGGTGAGGTCATCGGCATCACCAATGCCAAGGCCTCCGGCAGCGGGTTCAGCGCCCCGGTGGACAATATCGCCTTCGCGATCCCGGTCAACACCGTTGTGGGCGTTGTCGAGCAGATCATGACCAAGGGCGAGATTTCCACCCCCTATATCGGCATCTCCGTCATGCCGGTGAGCGATGAGCTGCAGGCCTACGGCATCCCCATGGGCGCGGAAGTTGTCAGCGTCAACGAGGATTCTCCCGCCGAGAAGGCAGAGCTTCAGGAGAAGGATATCATTGTCGCGGCCAACGGCGAGGATGTCACAGACAGCGACGATCTGGTGAAGATCATCCGCTCCTGCGATGCCGGCGACAAGGTCGAGCTGAAGATCTACCGCCAGGGCGAGATAATCGAAGCCACCGTCACCGTGGGTGAGACGGTCAAGAGCGCTCTGCCCGAGAACGACGAGAAACCCGAAAAGTAAACCGAAAGCAAATACAAATGGCGCGGCCGTTATGGCTGCGCCATTTTCTTATCCCCGGGGCGGATAATAGGGGAAATCGTATGCGCCGTCCAGCTTTCCGAGCAGAAACGCCCTTGCCAGGCTGCCGGGCTTAATGGCCTCGCGGGCATCCTCGAGGCTGAACCACTGCCAGGCGTCTACCTCACGGTTGGGGTGCGCCTCCTGTTTTTTGACGTGTACGGTGAAGTTCAGCATCAGCGTGTTGCTTGGCGGAAAGTAATGGCTGCGGTTAAAGGACACGGACAGCGCGGAAAGCCCGAGCTCCTCCATCAGTTCACGCCGGGCGGCATCCTCCGCATCCTCTCCGTGGTTTACATAACCTGCAACCAGGATATAGTGCGGCCGCCCGTACTGGCGGATGAGGATAATGTTTTCTTCCTCTTCGTCCATCACCAGAAGGCTTACCGCCGTGTTGAACACCGGATAGCGGAAGGCGGCGCAGCTATCGCAGTAGGGGACAAGCCCCTCCTCACCGTGCGGCATCGGATGCAGCAGCGTCCCGCATTCCATGCAATAGTTCATTTTCATAATGGGTTCTCCTCATAAAAAAGTTGAAATGATCTTGCGTTCCTGCTATTATTACAAAGATCAAACAGGAACAGGGGAGGGCATGACATGACGATTCTTGTCACCGGCGCGAGAGGGATGATCGGCAGCGTCCTGGTAAAGGAACTGCTTTCCCGGGGCCACCGCGTCATCGGCGTCGGCCGTTCCGGCGAAGAGACGGCGCAGGGCGATTACCGCTTTGTCAGGGCGGATCTTGCGGACCGGGAACGGCTTTATGAGATCGTGGAGTCGGAACAGGTTGACCGCATCATCCATCTTGCGGCCCTGGCACACCGGGACGACTTGGAGGATCTGACCTGGGAGCGTTATAAGCGCGACAACGTGGACAGCGCGAAGAATGTTTTCGCCTGCGCATCGGAGCGTCCCATGCTCTTCATCAGTACCATCGACGTCTACGGATTCTACCGCGGCGGGCATCCCGTGAACACCTTGACGCCCGTCGCCCCCGTGAGCGACTACGGCAAGAGCAAGGCCCTGGCCGAGCGCGAATGTCAGCTCCTGCACCACTACGACATCTTCCGTCTCTGCCCGGTCTACACGCCGGAAAACACGCGGGACATTCAAAAGCGCTATTATCTCAAGTACCCCGCCCTGGCCTATCAGGTGGGCAGGGGGACGGCGTTTGAAGTGCTGTCGGTCGAGCGTGCCGTGAAGGCCATGGCGGACTGGTGCACACGGGAACCGGAAAACGCCATCCATATCATCAAGGACCCGGAGCTGTTGTGGACGCCGGACACCATAAAAACAGAGAGAAAAGCGGGAAGGGCAAAGCTTGTGCTGCATGTGCCTGCCTGGTGCGTCGATGTCGGCTCACGTGTGCTGGAGGCGGCCCTGGGCGAGAACGAGAAGACCTATCTCATCAACAAGCTTGCACACCCGCTGAGGACGGAATGAGACTATGAGCAGAATTGTGATTTTGATCCCCAAGGACAATGTGGCCTACAACTTCCGCGCGGAGTTGTTTTTGAAGCTTCACGAGCTGGGACACGAGGTCTTCATCGTCTGCCCTTACGGAAAAAAGCTGGAATACTTCCGTGAGCGCGGCATCCACATCATCGACCTCCCCATCGACCGGCGCGGCACCAGCATCCTGAACGACGCAAAGCTCACAACGCAGTACATCCGTATCATCAAAGACACAAAAGCGGACCTGGTGCTCACCTATACGACGAAGTGTTCGGTATACGGCGGCTTTGCCTGCGAGGTGACACACACGCCCTACATCGTGAACACCGCCGGCATCATGCAAAACGGCGACAAGCTCTCGGCCCTCGAAAGGTTTATCCTGGAGCTCTATCGCGTCGCGCTCAGAAAGGCGTCCTGCCTCATGTACCAGAACGACCACGAGTGTGAGCTTCTCAACGGCATCCTGCGCCATAAGGTGCATTACCGCCGCATCCCCGGCTCGGGCGTGAATCTTGAGCAGTTCCCCTTCAGACCCTACCCGGAAAAGGATGATGAGATCATCTTCAACTTTGTCGCCCGCATCATGAGGGGCAAGGGCATCGGCGAGTATCTCGACTGTGCCGAGCGCGTAAAGGCGGATTATCCCAACGCGCGCTTCATCATCTACGGCGACTACGACGACGAGAGCTACCGCCCCCGCATTGAAGAGCTGGAAAAACGCGGCATCGTGGAGTACGGCGGCATCCAGCTCGACATGAAGCCCTGCATCGAAAAGGCCCATGCCGTCATCCACCCGAGCTATTACGAGGGCATGACCAACGTCGTACTCGAACACAGCGCCATGGGCCGTGTCTGCATCGGCTCCGACGTCCCCGGCATCCGGGAGGGCATCGAAGAAGGGAAGACCGGCTATCTCTTCAAGGTGCGCAATGTGGACAGCATGGTCGAAAAGGTCGAGACCTTTATCCGCCTGCCCCATGAAGAGAAGGCGCGGATGGGCCGGGCCGCGCGCGAAAAGATGGAGCGGGAGTTCAGCCGCGAGATCGTGACGAATACCTACCTCGAAGAAATCAACCGGATACTTGCATTATAATCATGAAACAGACAGGTGACAAGACCCAGACACACCGGTCTGTTTCAGTTATTTATTACAAAATAAAACGACAGAAATTGTATATTTTTTCGGATTTACCGAAAATAAAAAGTTTCGTGCTTTATCTGTTGACAGTGATAAAGCATTGTGTTAATATGCAGCCAAAGTGAATCGCTTAGATAGAGGCGCGGGATTCATCAGTACCGTGCGGCAAGGCCAGGCAGCCGCCGTACGGGAAAGGGAATTTCGCCGAAGAGTCGGGAGAATGCCTGTTTGACCGTCTCTGGGCCGTTCAAGAACATTGACCGGACTGTCACAAGACTTTGTGGAGCGCTATCGAAATCACGGACACGGCTTAGGCTGTACGGATTTTCCATGGACCGCTTGCAAAGCGGTTCATTTTCATTTTCCCGACCGGCGGGGAAGTACAGCCGGAGAGTGCAACACTCAGAAAGGAAACATCATGAGGAGAATCACTGCAATCGTACTGGCCATGCTGATGATGCTGAGCCTCGGCTCTGCCGCCTTTGCCGACGGTGTCCCCAGCGGCGTGGAGGACGGCGTCCTCACCATCGCCATGGAATGTGCCTACGCCCCCTATAACTGGACCCAGAACGACGACTCCAACGGCGCTGTCCCCATCGCAAATGTCCCCGGCTCCTACGCAAACGGCTATGACGTCATGATTGCCCAGAAGATCTGCGAGGCCAACGGCTGGCAGCTCGAGGTCATCCAGTCCGACTGGGACTCCCTGGTCCCCGGCGTGCAGACCGGCACCTTTGACGCGGTCATCGCGGGCCAGTCCATGACGGCCGAGCGCGCCGAGCAGGTCGACTTTGCGGGCCCCTACTTCTACGCGACCATCGTCTGCCTGACCCGCGCCGACAGCCCCTACGCCAACGCAAAGAGCCTGGCCGATCTCTCCGGCGGCTCCTGCACCGCGCAGATCGCCACCATCTGGTATGACACCTGCCTGCCCCAGATCCAGGGCGCCAATGTCATGACCGCCGCCGAGACCGCCCCCGCCATGCTCATGGCACTCGAGACCGGCATGGTCGACTTCGTATGCACCGATATGCCCACCGCCCAGGGCGCCGTGGCCGCCTACCCCGATATGGTCATCCTTGACTTCTCCGGCACCGACGGCGACTTCCAGTTCACCGAGCAGGAGCGCGCCGAGAACGTGAACATCGGCGTCTCCATGATGAAGGGCAACACCGTCCTGCATGAGGCCATCGACAGCGTGCTGAGCGAGATGACCGTTGAGGACTTCAACGAGCTCATGGCCCACGCCATCGAGGTTCAGCCCCTGAGCGAGGATTGATCCTCGTCCCGCATTTCCCCGGAAATTAAAAATGAGGCCGCGAGAGTTTTCGCTTCTCGCGGCTTCTTTCAGGTAAGGAGACCCATATGAACAAGTTTGCACAGCTTGGCGCGGATATCGTCAAGCTCTGGACCAAATACGGCAGCGCCTATGTAAGCGGCATCGAAAACACCCTCATCCTCGCCCTGGTCGGCACGGTGATCGGCTGCGTGATCGGCTTTGTCTGCGGCATTCTGAACACCATCCCGTACAGCAAGGCGGACCACCCGGTCAAGCGCTTCTTCCTCGGCCTCGTGCGCGTGATCATCCGCATCTATGTGGAGGTCTTCCGCGGCACGCCCATGGTGCTGCAGGCGGTGTTTCTCTATTACGGCCTGCCCTATTTCTCCAACAACAGCGTGAAGTTTACCTCCGTTTGGGCGGCGGCGATCGTGGTCGTCTCCATCAACACCGGCGCTTACATGGCCGAGTCCGTGCGCGGCGGCATCATCTCCGTCGACCCCGGTCAGACCGAAGGTGCCAAGGCCATCGGCATGACCCATGTGCAGACCATGCTCTATGTGATCCTGCCCCAGGCGCTGCGCAACATCATGCCCCAGATCGGCAACAACTTCATCATCAATGTCAAGGACACCTCTGTCATGTTCATCATCGGGTTTCCGGATTTCTTCGCCGCCCACCGTGCGGCGGTCGGCGCAAGCTATCTGTATTTTCCCTCGGCCGCGGTGGAGATGATCGGCTATCTGACCATGACGCTGCTGGCCTCCTTCCTCCTGCGCTGGGTGGAGAAGAAGCTCGACGGCTCTTCCAGCTACGAACTGGTGCAGGTCGATCAGCTCACCATGACGGCGGGCACCTACAGCTACCCGGACAAGCGCAGCCCCTTTGACGAGCGCAGCCCCGAATCGGTCAAGAGTATGCAGCGCGAGGCCCTGCGCCGCCAGATCGAGCGCGAGGCGGCCGAACGCGAGGGCCAGCTTGCCGAGCAGCGGCGCGAGAGCCACAATACCCAGAAGGGAGGGCGCTGAAATGGGCGAGAGCATTTTACAGATCAATCATCTTTCCAAGACCTTCGGCACAAATCTTGTCCTGAAGGACATCGACTTCACCGTTGAGGCTGGGGATGTCATCAGCATCATCGGCGCCTCCGGCTCCGGCAAGTCCACCCTTCTGCGCTGCATCAACCTTCTGGAGACCCCCACCTCGGGTGAGATCCTCTATCACGGCAAAAACGTGCTCGCCCGCGGGACCAACGCTCCCGCCTACCGCGCCCATGTGGGCATGGTGTTCCAGTCCTTCAACCTCTTCAACAACATGACCGTGCTGGAAAACTGCATCGTCGGCCAGGTGCGGGTTTTGAACAGAAACCGCGAAGAGGCCCGCGTCCACGCCATGGAATACCTCGAAAAAGTCGGCATGGCGCCCTACATCAACGCCCGGCCCCGGCAGATCTCCGGCGGGCAGAAGCAGCGCGTCGCCATTGCCCGCGCCATGGCCATGGACCCGGAGGTCCTGCTCTTTGACGAGCCCACCTCGGCCCTCGACCCCGAGATGGTGGGCGAGGTGCTCACCGCTATGAAGTCTCTCGCGGAGAGCGGCATGACCATGCTGGTGGTCACGCATGAGATGGCCTTTGCCCGGGACGTGAGCCGCCGCGTCGTGTACATGAACGGCGGCGTCATCTGCGAGCAGGGAAGCCCCGAGCAGATCTTCACCAATCCGACCCGTCCCGAGACGGCGGAATTTCTCACGCGCTTTCGCAAGAGCTGATTACATGCGGTCGTCGTCCGTGATCTCGCGGATCACGCGGCAGGGGACGCCTGCGGCGAGGACGCCGGCGGGGATGTCCTTCGTAACCACGCTGCCCGCGCCGATCACGGAACCGGATCCGATGGTCACGCCGCCGCAGACCGTCACATTGCCGCCGAGCCAGCAGTTATCGCCGATGGTGACGGGTTTTGCGTATTCTTTGTCGGTCATGCTCCCGTCGGGCTTGGTATAGAGATTCCGGTCCTGCCAGCGCAGGGGGTGCACCGGTGTGAGGATGGACACGTTCGGCCCCATGAATACATTGTCCCCGATCTTGACCGGCGCGCAGTCCAGACAGGTGAAGTTGAAGTTTGCGTAAAAGTTTTCGCCGAAGGATGTAAAGCAGCCGTAGTCAAACTGCACCGGGCCCTGCAGGTACGCGGACTCCGCTGCCAGGGGTGCAAGTTCACGCATGATGGCTTCGCGCTCTTCCTCCTGGGTTTCAAAAGTGTCGTTATAGCGCTTGCTGAGGATGTGCGCCTTTTCCCGCAGCTCCACAAGCTCGGGATCGGTGGGATCGTAAAGCTGCCCAGCCAGCATCTTTTCCTTTTCGGTCATCGTCATTTCCTCCTTGTAGCTTCCATGCGCCCGGTATTCACGCTCCGGGCGCATGTTCCGTTCGTATGATATCACAGGTCGCACAGAAAATCCATGCACCGCAGCGCATGTTTTGACAGAAGCCCGGACTTGACTTTGACGGAAAACTATGATAATATATCTTTCGCTGTCAAGAAATGCTGGTATAGCTCAGTCGGTAGAGCAGCTGATTCGTAATCAGCAGGTCGTGTGTTCGAGTCACATTACCAGCTCCAAAAGCCTCGAAGTGTTTAGCTTCGAGGCTTTTGTAATAAGGTTTGTACAATGGGGTCATACCATGGAATACGATTTTTATGTGCGCAAAAAGCAGGATCTGATCGACGCGGTGGAGACCTTCGGCATTGTGCCGTATTTTTCCACCTCGATCCCCGGCTTCTCCCTGGCCGAGCACTGCCACCCGGCGGCGCTCTGGTCCGACGACGGAGAGGATTCCTGGGCCTGGAAGGGGCCGGTCATTCAGGCCACCGGCTGCGCTTACGGGAAGTTCTTTGAAAAGAAAACCGCCTATGTCAGCCGGGAGGTTTTCCTTGACCTTGCCAACTACCGGCGCGACGGCTATGACTTTGACGCAAGGTACGACGACGGGCTCGCCAAATATCAGGACAAACAGCTTTTTGATCTGATCGAACAAAACGCGCCCGTCCTGTCGAAGGCCCTGCGGCAGACCGGCGGCTACGCCTACAGCGGCCGCTGGCAGAAAACGGACGGGGTAAAGGGCTTCGACAGCTCGGTGACGAGATTGCAGGAGCAGTGCTATGTCATCATCAGCGACTTTGTCTACACGGTGGACAGACACGGCAACAGGCGCGGCTGGGGCGTTGCGCAGTATGACACGCCGGAGCGCTTCATGGGCGCTGATTTTACGGACAGGGTATATGCGCGAAGCCCTGCGGAATCCTATGAGAGACTCATGGAGCATCTGACAAAGCTCTTTCCGCGCGTACCGGAACAGGCGTTGAAAAAGTTTTTGAAATAAAGGAGTATTGGTTTTGAAAATCACAAAGGAAGTGTTAGAGCAATACGCACGGCTCATCGTGCGCTCAGGGGCCAATGTGCAAAAGGGGCAGACGGTGCTGCTCAATATCGCGGTGGACCAGGCGGCCTTTGCCGAAATGGTAACCGAGGAGTGCTACCTCGCCGGGGCAAAGAAGGTGAATGTGGAGTGGCAGTGTGACGGCATCTCCCGTCTGCACTACAGCTACGCCGAACAGGATGTGCTCGCCACAGTCCTGCCGTGGGAGGAAGAGAAGGCAAAGCAGATGACGGTGGATCTGCCCTGCCGCATCTTTGTCGAGTCCGAGGACCCGGACTCGCTCGCGGGCATCTCGCCGGAGAAGATCTCCGCCGTCGGGCAGGGCAGGGCCCGCGTGCTCAAGCCCTACCGGGATGCCATCGACGGTATCCACCAGTGGACCATCGCGGCGATCCCGTCCGAAAAGTGGGCGAAAAAGTGCTTCCCGGAGGAGACAACGGAGCGAGCCATGGAAAAGCTCTGGGACGCGGTATTGGAAACCGTGCGCATTGACGGCGAAAACGATCCCGTGGCAAAGTGGAAGGCGCACACGGACTTCATCTCCGAAAAGGCCGCCTGGCTCAATGCCCAGGGTTTTGCCGGCCTGCGTTACCACAGCGCAAACGGCACCGACTTCACGGTCGAGCTGATCCCCGGCGCACACTGGGAAGGGGCTGCATCAACGAATCCGCGCAACGGTGCCCGCTATATCCCCAACATGCCCACCGAGGAAATTTTTACCTCACCGCTTGCCGGCTCCTGCGAGGGAACCCTGGTGTCCACAAAGCCGCTTTCCTGGAACAGCCAGCTCATCGAGAACTTCTCCATCACCTTTGCAAACGGCCGCGCCGTCTCCTGCAAAGCGGAGAAGGGACAGCAGCTTCTGGAAAAGATGATCAAAATGGACGAGTGCTCCAATATGCTGGGCGAGGTGGCGCTGGTACCCAAGGAGAGCCCGGTGAATGCCTGCGGCTTCCTGTTCTATGAAACGCTGTTTGACGAAAATGCCTGCTGCCATGTGGCCCTCGGCGCGGGCTTCAAGGAGGTGCTGCCCGACGGCGACAGCCTCACGACCAAACAGGCGCAGGCGCGCGGCGTGAACGACTCCATCATCCATGTGGACTTCATGGTCGGCAGCGATGATCTCTCCATCGACGGCATCCGTCCCGACGGTACTTCCGTTCCCATCTTCCGAGGCGGCACCTGGGCTGAATAAAGCGAGACCTCCCATACCGGAAACCGGTGTGGGAGGTCATTTTTATAGATGCGGCTTTTCGGCATACAGCGGGGCGATCAGCCGGTTGAAGAAGGCGATCACGGGCCCGAAGCCGAAAGCGGTGACCAGCGTGCCGATGCCGATGATACCGCCGGAGAGCCAGCAGATCAGGGCACAAAGCCCGTCGGTAAAGATGCGGCACCAGAAATAGGGGATGCGCGTGAGCTTACGGTCAAGGATGAGGGAGGCCGCGTCATAGGGCGACACGCCCAGATCGGCGGTCTGATACAGCGACAGACCGAAGGAGCAGATCAGCATGCCGATCAGCATCACCAGCAGCTTTATAATCAGAGAGCCCGGCAGCCCGAAGCAGGACACCGACACTCTGTAGAAAAAGTCCACCAGCGAGCCAATGAGCAGCGCGTTGACCACCGTACCGAAGCCCACAAGAGGACGGCCCCAGATGAGCTGAACGGTGAAGAGAGCCAGATTCACACCGAGCTGCAAAAGCGGGAAGCGGATGCCGAGCATCTCGGCCAGCGCCATGTTCATGCCGGTATAGGGGTCATTTCCAAGCACGGACTGCTTAAAGAGCGCGATGCCGACCGCGACCAGCAGGTTTCCCAGCAGGCTTGCGATCACACGCTTTCTGCCTACGCGATGAAAATACGATGCAAGAAACGAAAACACAAAAATCCCCCTCAAAGGATGGAATCAGACAACATAGGCCTTTTCGGCCCCCAGTTCCCGGGCCAGGCGCGCAAAGCCCTCGGCATATTCCGCGTCGGTCTCATCTTCGCCCAGGAGCTTCTGGTACCGCTCCCGCACGCCGAAGGGCCGGTAGCGGATGAGCTTGTAAAAGCAGCCGTCCCGGATGTGCGCGGCGACATAGCGCACGGTCTCCTCGTTCTCTTGATCCCGCCCCGGAAACAGGATCGTGCGTACCTCGTAGAGCTTGCCGACGCGCAGCAGATAGTCGAGATTTTTCAGCACGGTATCGCGCGGATGGGAGATCAGCCGATCGTTCCATCCGGGCTCTACGGCCTTCACGTCGAGCATCACGCCCTCGGACACCTCCAGCACGCGGGGGTCCTTTTCAAAATCGAAGGAGCCGTTGGAGTCGATGAGGCAGGTCTTGCCCAGCGCATGCGCCTGCTTGAAGAGCTCGATCAGAAACTCGTTCTGCTGCGTGCACTCACCGCCCGAGGTGGTGATCCCCCGAATATAGGGCGCGGCGCGCTTTACCTCCCGCATGACCTCTTCCACTGTCAACTGCCGCACCTTGGGCGAGGCGTCATGCGGGCAGGTCTTGATGCAGGTGTCGCACTGGACACATTTGGAAGCGTCCCATTGTACCGTACCATCCGCATCCTGACTCAGCGCCCCTACGGGACAGGTCCTGACGCAGGCGCCGCAATTCCGGCAGAGATGGATGGTTTCGGGATTGTGGCAGAACAGACAGTTGAAGGGGCAGCCCTGAAAGAATATGGAGGTCCGGTTGCCCGGACCGTCCACATTCGAAAAGGGGATGATTTTGTTAACGGGCGCGGTCAGCATCGGTCTGCACCCGGCGGTCCAGCGCATGGCCGCCGTCCTGGGCGCCCATGCCGAACACGGTCACGTTGTTGAGGGACTGCTTTTTGGCCCTGAGCTTCTCGATCTCGCTCTTCTTGACAAGGTAGCCGGTGACGCGCACCACGTCGTTATTCTCCAGATATCCGGAGAAGTAGCGCAGCCCGCGCTCCAAAGAGCCCTTGATGATGGCGAGGATGGCGTCCGGCGTCTTGAGCCAGGTCTCCTCGAACTTAAAGATATCGCCCGTGCCGGTGGGGAAGTAGGGGTGGAACTTCTCGTTGACCTCGAGCTGCTCAAGCATGGTCGGCTCCACGCCGATGGGGATGCGGGTGCCGGGGGAGTCGTCCATGCCGTCGGTGTCGATGCCCACCTGGGCGTGCAGGCGATAGCGATGACCGTAGGCGTCGCAGTAGGGGGCCTCATGGGCTTTGACGCGCGCGTCAATGGCGTCCATGATGCGGATGCCGAGCTCGGTGGCCTCTTTGTTCATGCCGAAGCCCTGCTTTTTATCGGTGATGCCCAGCAGATAATTACAGCACTCGGCAAGGCCCACCACGCCGAACATGCCGGTGAAGTTCTCCTGCTTGACAAAGCCCTCGGTGACGAGGAAGTTGGTCTTGAAGAACGTGGACTGCTCCACGATGAACTTCACGCGCTTGTCCATGTACTCAAGCTGCAGGTCGATGTGGCGCGGCAGCTCGCGCTCAAGGAAGTCCTCCACGCTCTTTGCGTCGAGCGCGCATTCATACAGGCGCAGGCGCGGAAGCGTAAAGCCGCCGCCCGCGATGGAAAGCCCGTTATAGCAGGAGGCGATGGCATAGCGCTCGCCCCACTCCTTTACGAACATGCGGTGGTTTGCAAAGGAGGGCTTTGCGGTCTTGAGCATGCAGTGGATGCAGGCGAGGGCAAAGTCGTCGCTGGTTTTCTCGGGGTCATACTTGAGCGTCAGGTTCGGCACCGCAAGCTGCATCTCTTCGGTCAGCTCAAGCAGCAGCCGACCGGTGACGCTGTCCGCCGGACCGATGTCGGCGTGGACGAAGGAGTCGGTCTGCACGCGGTCGATATTGCGCAGGAACAGCCCCAGCACCTTCTTGGCAAAGGCGCGGTCTTCCTTGATGACAAAGGGCTCCAGCAGTTTGTCAAGGTCGCCCAGGTACACGGGGAAGGAGGTGATGGACGGCACATGACAGTAGAAAATCTCCAGCACGTTCAGCGCTTCCAGCAGATCCTTCGGCGGCTCAAGCTCCAGGAACTTGCAGCCCTTCCGGAACAGCAGCTCGTAATCGGGGCAGATGTAGCGGGGACGGTAGGGCATGACGCCCTCGTTCAAATCGCACAGGGCGCCCTTTTTCTTGGCTTCGTAGTATTCGTCGGAATAGCGCAGGGAATCGTCGGTGCTCTCGCCGAGTCTCGCCAGGGCCAGCAGCTCCTGCTTATAGGTCAGGGTCGGATCCTGAATGATTTTCAAAGCTTCAGACAATCTGTATCCCTCCAGATTCTATATATTTGTGTCTCTATTGTAACGGCTATTTTATACGCTGTCAAAGGGAAAATGTCAATCCACTTTCTCTTTACAAACAGGCCTGTTTTGGATTATAATCCGGTCTGCAAATGTCTTATGAACGCAGCTTGACCGCCCGCGGGGGATTGCGTGTAATGGAGTGAAGCAGACAGTGAAAAAGGTTTTGAGCAGCGATGTGACAATGGATCCCTCGGGCTTTGTGCTGCTGGCGGACTATGTGCCGCATATCGTGCAGGAGATCCGCTATTATTCCACCTATAACTTCATCGGGGAGCGCATCGACGGCTATGAGGAGCCCTGCGCCCTGCTCACCATTGAGGCCGCGCGTGCGCTCAAGTCGGTCAGCAGCGAGCTGATCGTGCAGGGCTATCGCCTCAAGGTGTTCGACGCCTACCGGCCGGCCTGTGCGGTGAAGCACTTTGTCCTCTGGGGCATCGAGGATCAGGATATCCGCATGAAGCCCTATTTCTATCCGACGCTTGAAAAACAGGCGCTCTTTGCCGAGGGCTATATCGCAAGTCAGTCCAGCCACAGCCGCGGCAGCGCGGTGGATCTGACATTGCTGGACATGCAGACGGGGAAGGAAGTCGACATGGGCAGCCCCTTCGATCTGTTCAGCGAGGTATCCCACCCCGACTATCGGGGCATCACGGACGAGCAGTTTGAAAACCGCATGCGCCTTCAAAGGGTGATGGTCCGAAACGGCTTCCGGCCCATCGACTGCGAGTGGTGGCACTTCTCGCTTGCAAACGAGCCCTACCCGGATACGTATTTTACTTTCCCGGTATCTTCGGAGTATCTGAAACGATAAACGATCCGAAAAAATGACATCCCCCGGCGGTCATAAGACTGCCGGGGGATGTTTGTATTGTGCAGGTGATCAGTCGTCCTTCCTGCTGCCGAAGATCTGCAGCAGGCGGATAAAGAGGTTTGCAATGTCCAGATAGATATCCAGCGCGCTGTCGATGGCGTTGTCCACCGTCTTCGGGAACTGCTGGGAGCGGTGAATATCATAGGCAATGTACAGGCTGAAGATACCGGCGGCGATCCAGTCGGTCGCGGACTGCCGCACGTGCATGAGGGCCAGCACGAGCTCGCACACGATCAGCCCGATCAGGAGCCCCAGCAGCGCCATTCCGAGCTTTTCAAAGAAAGTGGGGAACATCATCTCAATGCCGAGCATCGCGATCGTGATTATCAGCGTGTAGGCGAAGGCGTCGCGCACAACCACGGAATCCATGCCGCCGTATTCCTGCACAACCATGGAAAGCACAAGCCCGAAGGGGACGACGACCATGTTGTAGCCCAGAAAGCTCAGCGCGGGGGTATGGGATCTGTTCGTGAGCATGATCCCGCCGAAGACACAGACGAGATACACCACGATAAACGCGATGGGATTGACGGAATTGATCACATTTCCCGCAAACGTGCACAGAACAACATTTACTAAAAAGCCCCAGACAAGCACGCCGATCAAAACGGCGTTGTAGGCCCGGCTGCTGATGAGCTTGTCGGGATCGACGAAGGCTTCCAGTCTGGCCTGGCGGGCAGCCTGACCAAAAGCAAACGTGGCCTCTCCGGCCGCTGCCGCTGCCCGGACACGCTGCTGTCTGACAGCCTGGAGGTTTGCGCCGCACTCCGTGCAGAAACGCGCGTCATCGGGGATCTCGGCATGACATTTCGGACATTTCATGAATATTCACCTCTGGATCAATAGATATACTTATTATAATACTTGCGCTTTCCGCTTGCAAGGGAAATGATTGAAAAGGATACGGAAACAAACGGGTGAGAAAGGGAGTTGGAGAGATTCGCCTGCATTTTGTTTTCCTCGCGTGGGATCGGAAAACAAAATAGAGGTATCGCCCGGTGTGCGCACCGGACGATGAACACGCCCCCGGCGTGTTCGATTACACATTCGAATCTCTCCATAGCAAAAAAACAAACCACCCTGAAAGGGTGGCTTGTTTTTTGGCGGAGTTGGAGAGATTCGAACTCTCGAGGAGCTTTTGACCCCTACACGATTTCCAATCGTGCGCGCTCGACCAACTACGCGACAACTCCGTATTGCTCGAAACAAATCTGTTAACTTGTCAGCTTGATCATTATAATGCGGACAATCGCTAAAGTCAAGCATTATTTTTTCTTTTTTCCAGTTTTTTATCGAATGAGCGCCTGAAAGCGGAGAATACTATGGATGCAATACCGTCGCTGAGCGCGTGGAGGAGAGCATATGGAAATGAACAAAAAGGACTATGGAGAATACGTATCCCAACATGTGCCGCGCTCGAAGGCGGGGCGGAACATGCTGCGCGCCTTTGTGACCGGCGGGCTGATCTGCACGTTCGGCCAGGTGCTGCGCGCGTTCTATGATCGGGCCGGGCTGGAAAGCGAGACGGCAGCAGGCGCGGTGTCGGTGACGCTGGTGCTGCTGGGGGCGCTGCTTACAGCTTTCGGCATTTATGACAAAATCGCCAAATTCGGCGGCGCAGGCACGCTTGTGCCCATCACGGGTTTTGCAAACGCGGTGGTATCCCCGGCGCTTGAATACAAGACCGAGGGGGAAATCACCGGTACAGCCGCCAAAATGTTCGTGATCGCCGGGCCGGTGATCGTCTACGGTGTGAGCACCGGAGCGGTTTACGGGCTTATTCTGTGGCTGATGGGCCGAATGTAGATCAATATCTTGTGTCACTTTTACCGAAATCAATCGAAAATGAAAGACTAATCTTGCTAAATGCACAGACTGTGGTATAATTACCGTGTCTGTGTATGCGCTTTTTAAGCGCAGGATGGATCTGGAAACTATAAGCAGGGGAGAATGCTGGAGCTTGGAGCACGCGTGGATACATATACGCGGGATCGTGCAGGGCGTGGGCTTCCGGCCCTACGTGCACAGACTGGTACGGGAACGGGACTTGCGCGGTACGATCAAAAATACCTCCTCCGGTGTGGAGCTGGAGCTGGAAGGGGAGCGCGAGGCACTCGAGCGTTTTGCGGCAGAGTTGCCGGAGCGCGCGCCGAAGCTCGCCGTGATCGAGGAACTTGCGGTCGAATACGCGGATGAGCTGAAGGGCTTTTCCGATTTCCGCATCCTTGACAGCAAGACCGAGCTTGTGCGCGACACGCTCATCTCTCCCGACATCTGCACCTGTGACGACTGTCTGCGGGAACTGAAAGACCCCGCCGACCGCCGCTACCGCTATCCGTTCATCAACTGCACCAACTGCGGGCCGCGCTTTACCATCATCCGCGATGTGCCCTACGACCGGGCCAGGACCTCCATGGCGGTTTTTCCCATGTGCCCGGACTGTGACCGGGAATACCACGATATCGAAAACCGCCGCTATCACGCCCAGCCGGATTGCTGTCCCGACTGCGGGCCGAAGGTGTTTTACCTCGACGGGGACGGACGGCGCGTTGAAGGCGATGCCATTGAGCTTGCGCGTGAAGCCTTGAAGGCCGGACAGATCGTGGCGGTCAAGGGTCTCGGCGGCATTCACCTTGCCTGCCGCTGCGACGATCCCGAGATCGCGCGAACACTGCGGCGCAAAAAGCAGCGCGACGAAAAGCCCTTTGCCGTCATGTGCCGGGATGCCGACTGCGCGGCAAAGATCTGCGAAGTGTCGGACAGCGAACGGAAGATCCTCGAGAGCTTTCGCCGCCCGATTGTCCTGCTGAAAAAGAAAGCTGACGGCCTGCGCCATATCAGTGAAAACAGGTACGTTGGCGTGATGCTGCCGTATACGCCGCTGCATGTGCTGCTTTTCGGCGACGAACTCGACATGCTGGTCATGACCAGCGCCAATCTCTCCGACACGCCCATGATGACCGATAACGACGAAGCCCTTGCAAACCTGCGCGGCATTGCGGACGGCTTTCTGCTCCATGACCGCGACATCCAGACCCGCTGTGACGATTCTCTCTGCTGGGTCCTCGGCGGGGCGGAATACTTCGCCAGGCGCTCGCGGGGTTACGTGCCGTTTCCGATTCGCACGGAGCGGGCGCTTTCGCCCATCCTCGCCTGCGGGGCCGAGCAGAAGGCCAGCTTCTGCCTTTCCCGCGGCAGCTATGCTTTCCTGAGTCAACACATCGGAGATCTCAAAAACATGGAGACCTTCGACGCCTATACCGGACAGATCAGGCATTTTGAACGCCTGTTCGACATTCAGCCCCGGGCGCTTGCCTGCGATCTGCACCCGGATTATCTGTCCACGGAGTATGCGCTCCGGCGCACAGAGAAGGAGGAAATCCCCCTCATCCGTGTGCAGCACCACCACGCACACCTCGCCGCCTGCATGGCGGATAACCGCGTTTCCGACAAGGTGATCGGCCTTGTGTGGGACGGCACCGGCCTCGGCACCGACGGGACAAGCTGGGGCGCGGAGTGCCTGATCGGCGATTTTAATGGCTTTGAGCGCTTCGGCTCCATTCGCCCCATCCCGCTCATCGGCGGCGATCTTGTCACAAAGCAGACCGACCGCGTAGCGTTTGCGCTGCTGCATGATGCAGGTCTTGAAACCGGAGAAATCGAAAACGCCGCTCTCTATGAGCAGATGCTGAAGGCCGGGCTCAACTGCCCGCTCTCCTCCGGCATGGGTCGTTTGTTTGACGGCGTGGCCGCGATCCTCGGCATCAAGACGCGCTGCAGCTATGAGGGACAGGGAGCAGTCCTGCTCGAAGCGGCGGCAGCAGAAGATGACGGCGTCTTTCCCGTTGTGCTGGAGGGAAGCCCCCTGCGCTTTGACTGGCGGGAGATGATCCGCGAAATGGTCTCGCTGCAAAACAGGGGCGTGGAACCCAGCGTTCTTGCGGCCCGCTTTATGAACACGCTCATCGAGATGGCGGTACTCCAGTGCATTGCTGCCCGAGAGGCAAGCGGCATCTCGACCGTGGCCCTCTCCGGCGGCAGCTTTCAGAATATGGTTATCATGACGCGGCTTCCCGCGAGGCTGGAAAAGGAGGGCTTTCGGGTGCTCCGGCACCGGCAGGTCTCCTGCAATGACGAGGGACTCTCCCTCGGCCAGCTGATGATCGCGGAAGCGGCGATAGAGAGGGAGAAGCAATAGGCGACAACTCCCTCAGTCACGGCGCTTGCGTGAGACGCGCCGCGACAGCAAGCTTGGATCGTCGCGCACTTCCCGCGTGTCGCTGTGCTCCCTCGGAGAGGGAGCCTAAAAGGAGAATTATTTCTATGTGTCTGGCAATTCCCTTACAATTGGTTGAAATAAACGGCAAAACCGCCGTGGGCGAGGCGATGGGAATGCGGAGGGAAATCCGCGTGGACTTCATCGATCAGCCCAAAATCGGCGATTATGTGATCGTGCATGCGGGCTTTGCCATCGAACGCCTGCCCGAGCAGCAGGCGCTGGACGATCTCGAGGCCTGGGAGGATGTGCGCAATGCCCTGGGATAAGGAGAAAACGGCGGCGCTGCTTTCTGAAATCGGAGAGCTTGTCTCCGGTGAAATCCGGCTTATGGAGGTCTGCGGCACGCACACCATGTCCATTGCCGAGGCCGGCATCAAGTCCATGCTGCCCAAAGAGGTAAAGCTTCTTTCCGGCCCCGGCTGCCCGGTCTGCGTCACACCGCCCCAGGTGATCGACGCGGTGCTGGAACTGAGCATGGAGCGGGACGTGATCCTCACCAGCTACGGCGACATGCTGCGCGTGCCCGGCAGTAAAGCGGGCGACAGCCTTTTGCGGCGCAAGGCGCTGGGCGCACAGGTGGAAACCGTGTATTCCCCGGTGGACGCGGTGGAGCTTGCGCTGCGGGAGCCCGATAAACAGGTGGTGTTTCTCGGCGTCGGCTTTGAGACCACCGCCCCCGGCACCGCCGCGGCGGTACTGACGGCGCAGGAAAAGGGCGCGAAGAACTTCTCGCTCTGGTCTATGCTGAAACTCGTGGAGCCCGCATTGCGGACGCTGATCCGTATGGACGGCTTCAACGTGGACGGCTTTCTCTGCCCCGGCCATGTGGCGACCATCATCGGCGCGGACGGCTTTGCCTTCCTGCCGAAGGAATACGGCCTGCCCGCCGTCGTTGCGGGCTTTGAGCCGGAGGATATCCTGCTTGCGGTATACCGGCTTATAAAGCAGCTTCATGACAGGCAGCCGCGGCTTGAAAACGAATACACCCGCGCCGTTTCCCAGAGCGGGAATCTTCTTGCGCAGAATATTATAAAACAGTGCTTTGAGGCGCGCTTTGATGTCTGGCGCGGCCTCGGCGGGATCGAGGCAAGCGGCCTCGGCCTGCGCGATGAGCTCAAAGACTTTGACGCCGAGCGGCGCTTTCAGATCAAGTACTTATCCTCCGAGCCGCCCACGGCCTGCCGCTGCGGCGAGGTCATCACCGGGAGACTGTCCCCCGAGCTCTGTCCCATGTTCGGCAAAGTCTGCACACCCGAAGATCCGGTCGGCCCGTGCATGGTGTCCTCCGAGGGTGCCTGTGCCGCCGCGTGGAAATATGCGGGCATCCAATAGGAGTATAAATGGAAGAAATCATAACACTGGATTACGGCAGCGGCGGGAAAAAAACCGCCCGCCTGATTGACGAGCTGCTGGTCCCCGCCTTTTCCAATCCGGCCCTTGATTCCCTCGGGGACGGCGCGATCGTGAAAGGGGAGGGGCAGCTCGCCTTCTCCACCGACAGCTTTGTCGTTGACCCCATCTTTTTCCCGGGCGGGGATATCGGTAAGCTCGCCGTCTGCGGCACGGTCAACGATCTTGCCATGTGCGGTGCGGAGCCGAAGTATTTAAGCTGTGCCCTCATTTTGGAAGAGGGCCTTCCCATGGACGATCTTAAACGCGTGGTGGAGTCCATCCGACTTTCCGCCGAGAAGGCGGGGGTGCAGATCGTCACCGGAGACACCAAGGTCGTCGAAAAGGGGAGGGGCGACAAGCTCTATATCAATACCGCCGGCATCGGCTTTGTGAAGTACCCCGGTCTCAGCCCAAAGAACATCAAGGCGGGGGACGCGGTGATCGTATCCGGCACGGTGGGCGATCACGGTACGGCCGTGATGCTTGCAAGAAGCGGCATGATGCAGGGAGAGCTTCACTCCGACTGCGCGGCCCTGAACGGTCTGTGCGGCGCGATCCTTGAGACCGGTGCGAAGGTGCGTGTCCTGCGCGATCCTACGAGAGGCGGCGTCGCCACCACGCTCAACGAATTTATTGAGGGAAGCGAGCTCGGCATCGTGATCGACGAGGACAAGATCCCCGTCCGACCCCAGGTGCAGGCCGCCTGCGGGATGCTGGGGCTTGAGCCGCTCTACTGTGCAAACGAGGGCAAGCTTCTCGCGGTGGTGGACGCACAAGACGCGGAGACGGTACTCGCCGCCATGCGCAAAACCGAAGAGGGGCGCGGCGCCGCCCTCATCGGCCATGTCAGCGCCGACTATCCCGGCAGGCTTGTGATGCAGACGGCCTTCGGCGGGAAACGGATTCTGCAAAAACTCACGGGAGCCCAGCTTCCGCGAATATGCTAAAATCAATTGCGAACAACGTTCGCAATTGAGGACTCGCGCTCATCGCCCTCGGCTTGCGGGGGACGCCTCGGTTGGTCGGCGCGAGGCCTCGCAGAGCTCGGCTCAGAGTGTTTTTGAGGCGGCAGAGCTGCCCCAAAAACGATTTTGAATTTATTGTCTTTAAGCCGTTTCATATAAATTGCTTTAAGAATATTTTTACAATAGAGAGGTGAAAGGTATGCAGGCATACAAGAGAATCGACATCACCAAAGACCAGGTCATACCGATTGCGGAGAAGATGCGAAAGGCCGGGGTGATCCTCACGATGATCCACGGCTTCCTCAATGAAGAGGGGAAGCTGGATATTTCGTGGGAATACCAGGTCGAGCCGGTCATCGAGTCCTACCATGTGGTGGGCGAGACGACGCTTCCCTCCATCGGTGAAATCTACGACTGCGCGGCGACCTGGCCGGAGCGCGAGCTCAACGAACTCTACGGCGTGGAGTTTGAAGGACTCGACACATCCAAGCGGCTTTTCCTGCCCGAGGAAATGCTGGAGACCCAGGGCAAGGGCCAGATCATGGTCACGCCGCTTGAAGAGCTGCGCGCCAAGAATATAAAGGAGGGATAAGATGAGTTATATCGTTCCCATCGGCCCCTACCATCCCGCATTGGAGGAGCCTATTCACGCAAAGCTCTACACCGAGGGTGAGCTCATCAAGGACGCCGAGGTCTTCGTCGGCTACAACCACCGCGGCATCGAGAAGCTCGCCACCGAGCGCAACGCCATTCAGACCCTGGTGCTGGTCGAGCGCGTGTGCGGCATCTGTTCTCACTCCCACGCCCTGACCTATGCCATGTGCGTTGAGCAGATCAACGGCATCGAGTGCCCCAAGCGCGGCGAGTATATCCGCGTCATCACGGCCGAGCTTGAGCGCCTGCACTCCCATCTTCTGTGGCTGGGCGTTGCCTGCCATGTTATCGGACATGACAGCATGTTCATGCACATCTGGGACGAGCGCGAACTCGTGATGGATCTGCTGGAGGAACTCAGCGGCAACCGCGTCAACTACGCCATGGTCACCATCGGCGGCGCGCGGCGCGACATCGACGAGGAACTGAAGGCAAAGCTCCTCAAGTCCCTGGACAAGCTCAAGGGCCCCATGGACCGCATTGTGGAGATCGCCCTCAACGACAAGACCATCGCCCTGCGCACCAAGGGGGTCGGCGTACTGAAGAAGGATGTTGCCATCCGCCTCGGCGCCATCGGCCCGCATGCCCGCGCTTCGGGCGTGAATGTGGACGTGCGCCGCGATTCCCCGTACTGCTCCTACGGCGACTTCAAGTTTGACGTGCCCGTGGTGGAAAGCGGCGACGTGTTTGCCCGCGTGGTGGTGCGTGCCCTCGAGTGCTACGAGAGCATCAAGATCATCGAGCAGGCGCTCAAGAACCTGCCCGACGGCCCCATCAACCTCGGCAACAAGCTGCCCAAGATCCAGAAGGGCTCCGCCGTCTGCCGCCATGAGGCGCCCCGCGGCCAGCTGACCCAGATGGTCGTCGGCAACGGCGGCTTCAA